>ERZ857521.3010-NODE-3010-length-14708-cov-15.131031_pt1 | contig 14708 bp, 10 predicted proteins | sample MGYA00519701_ERZ857521 | MGnify/ENA primary metagenome ERZ857521 (study PRJEB31778, sample SAMEA3449346) | human gut metagenome | biome: human gut; feature: human-associated habitat; material: faeces | place: United Kingdom | collected 2010/2012 ...
GCAAAGCTACAACCAAACCTCAAAGTGTAAAAGGTGCATTTCTTCGAATGCTTACAAAAGAGCTGTATCAAAATGAAAAATTGAGACAGGCTTACTTATAATCTATAAATTACAACATAAAAATCTCCTACTTTAGTCTTTATTTTCTTTAATTACAGGACTAAAAGTAGGAGATTTTTTTACTTCTAAGTTGCAATCTATAAGATTTTTACTTTTGCAATTCTATTTGAGACGGCCTCTTTTATTTTCCAATTATTCTTTGCATTTATTCATCCCATACCAAGTAAGCAGAAACCAACCAATGATTTAACTCTTCACCATTTGCAACTTGTGCATTGGGTATGCTTACCGTAAATGTATGTTTACCGGCCTGCAAGTCTTTCAAACAAATTTCTTCAGGAGCGACATCCGAACCTGGACACCAGTTAGAACGAGAAAGATCGGAAGAAGCCAAAGGTTCTTCTACCTCTTTTACCTTGTAACCATCTTCAGCTATATAAGCAGCCAAACGTTTTACAAGCCATACGCCCGTAGCCGGATTAAACCGACGGAAAGAAGCACAATCATCTCTCCAAGGAATGAAACTATATACTTCCTTACCATCGATAGAAAGTATGTTCTTCTTTGGAACAAACTCATCACCTCCGCTATGGCCGCCATGACCGGTTACGATATATTTCAAACGTACATTCTTCGCATTTTTGGGAAGAACAAAGTCGGCCGAAACAGATTTGCGCGCAAAAATATCCGGATAGGTCTGACCTATATAATACACAGTATTCATCAAGGGCTCCACATGACGACGAATCAACTTTTCGCAAGGTACCGGGGTTTCCTTAACATTCAGTTCCATGCTGGCAACATACCCCTCGGCTGTCCATGTATCAATAAAGATTCCTACATAAACTTCTCCTGTAAGAGCCGGATATAAATCTGTAATATCCTGTTCCCACTGTACACACTGTTCCCATTTTGGAATATAAACCGGACGGCGTTTGCTAGAAAGGGAATCATCATTCTGGCTGTAATATCCCACTCCAAAAGGAGTCATGAAACGCATTAATTCTATAGTTGGCAAATAATCTTTTCCCGGAACTATACCAATCATATTTTCCAACTTCAAACTATCCACTTCTGGGAATTTCTTCTTTCCTTGTGCTATGCTCAACAAATTGATTGCAGAATGCTTAGGAAGGACAAAACAAGAACCTGATTTATCCCAGCGATCGCCATTCGAAGCAACCTTTACTTTCACGCTAACCGTTACATCACGCTGATAATCGGGTATCTGAATTTTCTTTAAGATAATACGACCATTCACCAAATGGATTATGCCATCACTGTCCGCTTCCGAGAAGCTTGGATACTTATCAGGCAAAAAACGTATGTTCGCATTGTTAAATACCTGTAAGCTTAAGTTTCCTTTAGCGGGTAGTTCTTTGTGACTGGCTGCACTTACTGTTAGTGTAAACAGCAAAGAAAAAAGAATAAAAATTTTTTTCATGTTTGTTGTAAATTCTAATGCTTTCAGATTAATAAAATTCGAGTTCTCCTGATTTATACAGATTGCTGTAAATTCAAAAAGAACTCGAAATCTTTATTTATTTTTGTACAGTAATAGGCTCGCAGGTAAACTTGCTAAGATTGTCTACCACATAGCGTACATTTTCTTCCGGCATACTGATCGCAATACGAAAACTATGAGTAGTAGCCTCTACAGAAATATCAGAACCTGCCGGCAGGCCATTTAGTTCATCCGCAGTCAGGAAGAAACTTTCTTTCTCACGCAAGTATCTCTTTTCTCTTGAATAGAAATCCTGCTGTGCATAAAACATCGCCCACAGCAATTTATATGCAGCCATATTATAAGGATACTTAAAAGTATCTGTTCCCTGTCCTACCACTTTATCAGAAAGATACAAGAATCCCCATCTGTCGGGCATGTGCATATCAATTTTTCCTGTCGGCATCCATACCCAGTTTTCTTCACGCTGTCCCGGCTTCAGCCATTGCACACGAGAGAAATTGATACGCCAATACTTACCGGCTTCTCCCGGATTAGAGAAATTTACAGTCAATGCTTTATGAGGAATAGCCATTTCTACGGTCCACTGCTTGTCTTTGTCCTTTGAATTATTCAATGTTCCGTCACGATGTACAGCCAATTGAAGTCCCGGACAATTCCACTGAATCATGAAGTTTCCTCCAGAACGATAAGGCTTATCCAGCATTAAATCGAAAATAACAGCTTTTGCATTGGTTTCGATTTCAAAGTAATTCTGACCGTCACCATCCGGATCAAGGAAAACCTCAAAATCATTGTCATAATAAATAATGGTATCTCGCTGATTCAGTTTCGCTTTAATGTCGTCCTCCTGCAACGTAGCAGCAACATAAAGATACTTATCGTCCCATAACATTTTAGCTGATGTGTCATAACAAGGCTTGGCAAACCCTTCTCCACTTATATCCACAAAAGAGGAAGTTGGCTGTGCTTTCTGCCAATCTGCTTCATTCAGCTTTCCATCAATCTTTATTTTCCCATCAGTACGGTAACATACATACCCTGCGGGCAAAGTAAGCATACGCTCATACTTCGAATACAAATTCTGCGCCAGGAGCTGTCCGCCCATTGTCAACGCAAGCAAACTACATAATAGTTGTTTTCTCATGGTTATTTTAATTAATTACTTTCTATTACCTGACCTGCTCCCCGATACAATTTTACCGGTCCGTCCAAGAGTACGGCAACTACCGTTATCTGTGGATCGAGTACATGCTCCGGCACATCAATATACAGATTACCCGGTACCTCGCTCCAATAATTCTTATTATAGACCTTATATGACAACATTGACCCGTTGCCAACAACCCATACTCTATTCACTTTATTCATCAATCCTTTTACTTCGATTGGACCGTTCGGTTTATAAGGCAAATAAAGGTACAAAATATCACCAGCCTTGTTCAATGTTGTATATCCCTGGAAATGTTCAGTTGGAATACCTGCACGAGTATCATAGATGGCCTCTTTATGTTTTTTAGTCCAACGGCCAAATTCTTTCAGTATGGCAACCTGCTCTTCGGGAATAGTTCCATCTTCTTTGGGACCGATATCAAGCAACAGATTTCCACCCATACTCAAACAGTCAACAAACGTACGCAATAAGATAAACGGTGACTTATAATTTGTATCTGTATGCTGATATCCCCATGAATCATTCATCGTCATACACAATTCCCAATACTTATCTTCAGGACGTACGATAGGCACTCCCTGTTCCGGAGTAGCATAGTCACCATAACCCTGAATACGGGAATTGATAATCACATTCTTATTGTCTGATCTCAATAATTCAACGATACCTTTCGAATTCCATGCTTCCGCAGTTTGTTCCCAGTCACCATCGAACCAATACAAATCAGGTTTCCATGTTTTATTCAGTTCCGACAATTGTGCCATGTTGAAATCGACAAACCGTTTCCAGCGTACAGAATCATTTGTATAACGAACCTCTGTACGTGTCTTATTCGGATAATCAGGATGTGACCAGTCTAACAATGAATAATAAAATCCGAGTTTCAATCCCTGCTTACGTACTTCCTTTACAAAAGGACTAATTAAATCACGCTTAGCCGGTGTACATTTTACAGTACTCAGCTCCCCTGCCTTCGTATCCCACAAAGCCATACCGTCATGATGCTTAGTCGTGATCACCGTATAACGTGCACCACTCTCCTTAATTAAATCCACCCATGCTTTCGGATCATACTTTGAAGCAGTAAATCCATCTTTCTGGCTCATGTATTCTTCGTAAGGCAAATACTTATTAAAGAAAGACCAGCTCTCGGAAACTCCTTTTACTGAATAAATACCCCAATGGATGAAAATACCCAACTTGGCATTTGCAAACCACTCCATTCTTTTTTCTTTCTGTGCATCCAAAGAATTAGTAGATGCTTGCTGCGCCACTATAGGAACCATTGTGCTATAAAGAGTGACAAACAAAATTAAAATAAGTTTTTTGGTCATTACTGATAATTTTTATTATTTTTTATTTATCGTACTGGACATTACAAGCTTTTTCGCTAAATAATCTATACAGACATAACATTAAAATGTCTTTTTTAGTATATGAAAAATATCTTTCCCTTATTTAATACAACATACAAATCTCAACAAAGGTAATTATAGAATAGCTAGAATATTAGGGACTACTTATTTCTCATCATATCCATCCCACACATCTGCTCTATTCAACAAATTCATTTTCTCCATAGAAGGTTCCGTTGGAAACATAGTTCTCTCATAAACGAACACATTACCAGTTTCATCCACAAAAATATACTTACAAGGATGTCCCCAATTTGCTATTAACGGCATCTCATCCACGAAAAACAACCACGAATCACAATCCGGAGATATGATATCCTCACTTCCCATTATCACTACTTTCGTTTTAGCAGAAAGCATATCTATCGATACATAGATATCAATTCCATTCAATTGCTTATCTCCTAATTGCTGTTTTATTAATTCATAAGCAAGATTTTGAGGAATTGGCAAAGCACCGGTATAGCTATAATCATCAGATTCATTACTACAAGCCACAAATACCATCATTGCAGACAACAATAAGAAAACACGTAATAGTTTCATAAGTGTCAATTTTAAATCAACAAAGAAAAAACAAAACAGTAGAATTCCCTAGATTAGAAAATAAAATTGTTCTATTTCTATACTTGAAAATTCTCAGCATAAAATACAACAACTTAACAGAACTGCAAATCTCCAATCGTAACTAATAACATTCTATCATAATAGTCGATAAAATATCACAACCAGAATATTTCACTTTTCTTTTTATCTGATTACTCAATACTTTCTCACTATATAAATACATAAATAGCTTGGAAGCAATTACATATATTAAAAGTATCCTGTAAAAACAGGATACTTTTATAATTGCTACCAAGCTATTTTTATTAATTACGAGCTCCTATTGACCACCAAAGTGGAGTCATTACATTATCAGCCCCTCCTAATAATTGCAATGCATAAGCATAACCTTCTGGATCCGCATTATTCAAACTTGAAGGGAATCTCATACGTTGTGGATAATATTGCCATTTTTGACCATCTAAATAAGATGAAGGCTTCCACGCTTCCATATCAGAACCTGTCAATATAGACTCATTAGCAGGCATATCAAAGAACGGAAGTCCTAAACGACGATAATCATTCCACATTTCCAAAGCCAAATAAGGCGTCTGAGCAATATACTTTTGAGTGATGATCTTAGTCAGCTGATCGTTCAACTTCTTTCCTTTATATAATATTTTTGTAGCATCAGGATACTGATAAGTCATTGTCTTCGAGGCATTTGTATAACCATCTTTATAATTCACAGTCATGTTACTAGGTTCTACTGTATGAGTAAATTTAACAGAAGTACCTACACGATTATAATCTTCTGAAGCCAAATAACTATCTACGTATTGTGATACACCAAAATATTCAAAACTGCTTCTAACACCATTTTCATAAGCAACCTGTGCTGAAGTCCCTGTAGTCCAACCATAGAGAGAAGCCTCCGCTAACAAGAAATATGTTTCCCAAGGACCAAACCAAACTCGCTTATTACTACTATTACAATAGTTCTTGCCCAGCAATACTCCAGTATTCCAGATGTTATTCATCATATTGTTCTTAGCGAACTTAGAAGAAAAACTTGAACTTTGTCCTACAGGATAGTAGTTCCATGTAAACTGAGCATCCAACTTTACAAGTGCATTACCAGCATCATCAGCAAAGAAATGTTTACCATGATTTGAAGAAGAACCTTTATCCACAAAGTTTTCAGCCGTTTGATCATTAGGTAAACAGAATATTTTCAATCCACGTGGATCAATATTTTCTGGTATACCATCCATCCAGAACTGTTTAGTAGGATTATCAGTATTTTCTGCATAATGCTGATCAAACTTCATTCCTAAATAATTCATAGGTTTGGTATAAGAAGCTAAATCTGGACGCTGCTCAGAAATAGCAATACCTCCTAATCCTACCAAGATATTTGACATGGTAGAAGACAACGCCTGATCATCCCACGAACGGGTGAAAACACCAGCCCAAGCATTCCATTGATCATATTCTTGTACTGCATACATATCACTTAAATCAGTAAGTAAATTACCTTTAGCAGCATCTTCAAATTCAGCTTTTGCTTTTGATGGATTTACCTCAGACAAACGCATAGCGTAACGTAAGCGTAAGCTATTGCCTAATTTCTGCCATTTTGCTGCATTGTATGCAAATCCCGGATCACCTTTAGCCTCCATTTCTGTTGGTTCAACAGATGTATTTATGTCAGCAGTTGCCTCTTTTAACTCAGTTAAAATAAAATCATAAGTTTCTTCTACACTATTAAATGTAGGACTTTCAACTGTAAAGGCATCCAATGTATAGGGACCAAATGTATCAGTATATTCAGCTATTAAAAGCGCACGCCAAATACGCGCAAATGCTTTAATATTTGGATAAAACTCAGCATCATGTCCTGTTACATCAGTTCTTTTATCTACCCATTGAATTGCAAAAGTTGCATATTTCAACCAGTTAGTAACCTGATTAAAATAAGCGGCATTATATCCATCATTATAACGTCCAATATTCAAGAAAGACATTTCGCCGCAAACACGAGCAGCACTAGCCCAGTTATAAACAACAACACGCTCTGCAACATCAGGATCTTGTTGAGCAAGATAAATTGATTGGCTCAAAAAATAATCTGGCAAAACATATTCTTCACCCACTTGTGAAGGGCTGATATTGACATCCTCAAAGTCTGAGCAACCAGCAAGACCCAATGTAGCCAGGCATAATCCAATTAATATTTTATTATTAAATTTGTTCATTTTTGTCAATATTAAGAATTTAGAAACCAAGAGTAACATTAAATAAATAAGTACGAGATGTAGGAGCAGCAAGATTCTCAAAACCTGTTGCATTGGTACTTGTAGCAAATACAGATTCAGGATCAATACCGTTCAGATAACTCTTGATCATCCAAACGTTATTACATGAAACTCCTAATTTTACTTGCTGGAATGGTGTATTCTTCAAAGCAGATTTAGGAATAGAATAATTCAATGAAACATTACGTAAACGAATATTTGTTGCATCATAAAGATTGGCCTCTCCGATACCTAAGTTACCACTTGATGAAACAGCTCGCCAATAATCCTCTTGAGAAACAGCAATTGTACTCGGTACATACCCGCCATTACCATCAGATATTACACCATCAACAACAAAATCCTCACGATTTCCACCCGGTGCCGTCACGTCTGCTACACCATAAGCTTGCAGAATACGATTTGTACCGGAGAAAATATCACCACCAAAACGTCCATCAATCAAGAAACTCAATGTAAAATTCTTATAAGAGAATGTATTGGTCCATCCCAAAAGACAAGTAGCTTGCTGATCACCTATTTTTTCAGGAGTAGAGGTTCCTTGCGGAAGTCCTGCTTCATTCAACAACAGTTTACCATAATACGGGCTGTTTTCATCGGTAACACGCTGAAATTTAGTACCCCATATTTCACCATAATTACCACCTGCAACAGCATAGACATATAAATTATCATAACCACCCAATGTATAAGTCATATTTTTATATTCTTCACCTGGCAGCAATTCGATAATCTTATTTTTATTTGTTGAGAAGTTGACATTCATATCCCATGTAAACTCTTTAGTCTGGATCGGAGTTGCATTTAACATGATTTCCAAACCTGTATTCTGGATATTACCCGCATTTACCTTCATTGATTCATAACCAGAAAGACGATTCATAGGGATATTCAAAAGCTGACGTTTTGCATTAGATTTATACCACGCTACGTCCAAGCCTAAACGATTGTTAAAAAAGCGTACTTCAGCACCAGCTTCCCAAGAGCTAATCAACTCACTTCGAACATCTTCATTATATAAAACCGAGCCACTTGTTTCTGCCATAATACCTCCGGTAGATCCATTTGTATTGATTTGATACAAATTATATAATTGATAAGGATCCAAATCGTTACCTACTTGAGCAAATGAAGCACGAACCTTTGCATAAGTAAGCCATGACGGCATATTCTTTTCCAATTTATTCATCATATCAGTTATAACCCATGACACAGAAACAGATGGATAGAAGAAAGAGCGATTCTTTTTACTCAATGAAGAAGACCAGTCATTACGGAAAGTAGCATCCAAAAAGGCCCATCCATCATAGTTGATACCCAACGTACCATATAACGAATTAATTTTCTTACGCGTAAAACTTTGCTCTTGTGTGAGGTCACCTTTATCCCCATTAGTAATCCAGAACTGATTAGGTATAGTAAGTTTACCCAAACTATTTTTCAATCCTGTTGAACGACGTTCCATCATGTTACCACCTAATGTAAGATTTCCACCCCAATTTCCAAACAAATTATCTTTTTGGGCCAAGATTAAGAAGCTATAGTTGTTTTCATAAAACTTCTGTTCACCAAAGCTATAACGTCCATTATCTACGATAGGGCTACCATCATACAGTTTGGTTTCTGTTTCAGTAAAATACATATCGCTACCAGCTTTAACCTCAGCACTCAGCCAGTCTGTAAATTTATATTTTAAAGAGGCATTCATCAAAAAACGATTACGGCTATCTTGGTTCAAATTATATTTTTGTCCCCAATATGGATTTAAGCCGCTATCTCTTTGCCACCAACGCATATCTCCATTTTCATCCAAGCAATTTTCAAAATCTATAATATCCAAAGATACAGGAGTTGTATACATTGATAAGAAAGAACTTCCATCAGCACCCGATGAAGGACGGTTTTTCGCAATAGAGTTAATATATTGGATTTTGCCATCAAAAGACCATCTGTCATCTTTACCAAAAGTAGTTGCAGTACGTAATGTCATATTAGTACGATGCAACTTTGAACTCGGGATTTTATTGGCATCATCCATACGAGTTACAGATGCATAAACAGAAGTTTTATTATACATTTGCGATAAAGAGAAACTTTCTGTGGTATTAACACCTGTATTAAAATAACTGTCAATGTTATCATAATAAGACATATTTCTCTTTACTCCAGCCCAGTCAGTGTATTCTTGCCCTTCTATACGAGGTCCCCAGCTGTTACTTGATGTTGCACTATAAACCCCATCATCACCTTGTCCAAAGGTCGTCTGACGATTAGGCTTCATAAAAATAGTTTCAGCAGAAACAGAAGCCGAGATTGTAATACCCAAGCCCGGATTTTCTTTACCTTTTTTAGTCGTAATCAAAATAACGCCATTACCTGCACGAGAGCCATAAAGTGCGGCAGCAGAAGCACCCTTCAACACAGACATAGATTCAATATCTTCTGAATTAAGGTCAGATAGACCATTACCCATATCAGTGCCAGGATTCCAATAATCGTTGTGACTTTTACCAGAGAAATCATTTGCTCCTGTAAAGTTATCCATTGGAACACCATCAACTACAATCAACGGCTGATTAAAACCTGTCACAGAGTTTGCACCACGTAACTGAATCTTAGAAGAACCACCTGCACCATTACTAGAACGTGTAATCTGCACACCTGCAAATTTACCAGTTAAAGCATTAGCCAAGTTGGTTTCACGGGCAGCAACCAAAGACTCACCTTTTACTTCCTGCATTGCATATCCCAAAGACTTTTCAGAACGTTTAATACCCAAAGCAGTTACAACAACTTCATCAAGTACTTCTGTATCATCAGCCATTGTCAATGTACCCATATTCGGTTTAGCTGTCACTCTCTGTGTTTTATAACCGATATAAGAGATTTCCAATGTTGCCCCAGAAGCGACTCGCAACGTAAATTTACCATCGATATCCGTTATCGTACCATTTGTAGTACCAACTTCAAGAATACTCACACCAATCAAAGGTTCACCCTTAGAGTCAACAATTGTACCTTGAGTAGTAATTTTAGCTGACTGTTGCAATGTAGACGCATCCATTACTTGTGCAGGAGTAGCCCATGCAGCTCCCCATCCAGAAGCCATCAGCAACAAAAACATTTGTGAAAACCTACCAATTCTCATAGATTTAACATTTAATATAGTTAGAAAATAGTCTTCATATTATATAAGGACAAGTCTTATTTTATTCAAAAAAACAAGAAAAAGCTTTGTTATTTATTTATAATTATCATTATATAATACAAATGTAATTAAATATTAAATATATTATTTATAAAACCTTTAATATATTTACATGATTAAGCTTTATTAACAATGCCGATTATTAGTACAAACAATTGTAACTATACTAATAATCAAAGAAATAGCATCTATAAATCACATTTAGTCAATACAGTAAAATACTATTTTTTAAAAATACTTATCCCACTTTTTAAATTAAATATAAATATTGTATTATCAGATTATTTTTTATCGAGCTTTGTTGCAATATATTAAAAAAACACCTAAAATGCAAGCAAATAAAAAGACCGATATAAGTAATTATCCTATATCGGTCTCTTTTCACATGCTACAAGCATTTATTATTTATTAGTAACTTCCGAATCTGACAGGCTATCGATAATCTTCAACAGTCGCTCTCCTAGACCTATGGTATAGCCATGCGAAGTAAAGACAATGCGATTGAATGTATCACCGATAATAAATATTGGCAACTGTGTATTAGCTTCCAAATTCAATGCCTCCAGCAACTGTTTTTGTATCTTACTATCAGTATCAATACCCCAGACAATATGTTCAGGAAGCCCTGGAGCCGGAGCCGTCAAGTATTTTTCATAAGCAGCACGACTTGGGAATAACAATATCATCTTCCGTCCGCAAGCATCAAATTCTTTTGCCTTCACTGCGATATCCTTCAATGTATGGTCGGTAGGTTCTTGACCTACTCCCAAAATAGCTAGTACGAACAAGCCACGACCCGCAGACTTCAATACGGTTGTTTCTTCACCTGTCTCGGCATTCACAAATTTCGATTCAGAATCAAAATTACCAATGACCTTAACAGCTTCTGTATTATCGCGTACCAGTAATTCGCCACTGGTCTGTTCACCTTTTCGGATATTGAAGAAAGAAACTTGTCCCAATACACCGCCATCGGCTAAGCGACTACCTGATACCATCATATAATAACCTTCATCCAATGAAGAAGCATCCTTGAATAAAGCACTCCATTTGGCAAAATCTGGATAATTCAACAAGGTAAATCCTGTTCCATTATATTTAGAAAGGGTAAAATGACGAAGATATTCAGGATCATCCAGCTGCGGAATAGCTGAATAACTCAATTGCAACTGACCCATTTCAGCAGCTCCAGAAACACCACTTTCAAAATCCAGTTGAATATCCGAACCGTTCTTCTGATAGAATACATTTCCTGTAACTCCATCTATCCATGCCGGAATACCCAACGAACGAGCTACCGCAACAAAAAAGATATCACGTGATACACGGTCGGCTGTACGACTACGCCATACGCCTTCAGGAGAAATGAAAGTTCCCACACAGCACAAATCATCACGCAATGTGAGGTTCTTACGGCACCATTCAGCCAAGACATTTGGATCGGCACAGAACTGTTTAGCATCTTTCTTCGAAATTTCTTTCTGGAAGAACGAACGATAGGCCGTCAACATCTCACCGGCAATACGCGGAGCAAGTACCTTGGTAGCATCAGCCGAGAGATCTGTATTATACAGATGGTCATTCAATATAGCTTCAGGCGTATCGCGCAAGTCCTTTTCAGAAAGTGTAGCCAGTAACTGAAGTGCACGTGATGCATAGTTCTTTTTAGCTGCATTCTGCAAGAAATTCATGATTTCTGCATAATTACCTCTTGAACCAACGATATAGTTGGTAATATCCTGAGTCTTATAACCGGTTTCTCCAGCAAACTTTTCAATGGCTGAAGCATCCGGGAAAGAAGCAACATAAGCGTTTCTGATAGAATCTTCCTGATTGAAACGGATATCATTCTTTGCACGCTGTTCTGGGGTAACCTCCGGAATATTTGGTTTTGTGGGAGGCGGAACCAAATCTACAGGGAATGAAAACTCTTCACCTACGCGATGACGGAGATCAATCGTCACATTACGTTCCTTGCCGAAACTTACTGTTTGAATGCCAAACCGGTCACCTTTGGTTGCAAGAACCATCATATCGCCCAATCCAGCCGACAAACTTGCCTGACCATCCTGTTTCGTTACAACTGTATGAACCGTAAAAAATTCAGAATAATTATAAATCTTATACTGTACACATGCACCTTCCACCGTTTTTCCCTGTTCATCAACCACAGTTACTGTCAACGGAGCAAACTTGGCGTAATTTCCAATAATATTAATCTCAGTATAATTGGCTGTCGTACGCATTACCTCTTCCGGTCCCTGATAATAACCAAACACCTTTGTATGCATCAACAAGCCACGACTAGCCGGAGCATTAAACCAACCCAAATCAAGTACAGGCTCAGGTTCACAAGCGCCTAAGAAGTGCCATTCACCATCAACCCATGCTTCCACCCACGCATGATTATCGTCGGTATGTGCCCAGCGCGGAGTATAAACCTGACGCGCAGGAATACCCACCGAACGAAGAGCTGCAACCAGGAAAGTAGATTCCTCACCACAACGTCCGTATGCAGTCTTTACGGTAGCCAAAGGAGCACTGGTACGTGCATCAGCAGGCTGATAGTTCACTTTTTCATGACACCAGTGATTCACTTCAAGCACTGCATCAAGCATTGACAATCCTTTCACACGAGGCATCAATTCATCGTGAAAGACCATACGCGCACGGTCCAGGTTTTCATTATTAATACGTATAGGAAGAACAAAATGGACAAAAATATCATCGGGAATTGTCTTACCCCATGTGGTTTCCTTTCGAGTTGTCAGCGAACTCCGTACATTTTCCAGATAAAAATCACCGGAATAATCGGTAATATCCCCTACCGACATATAAGCATAAAAGAAAGTAAGTGCGTCGCGCTCTTCCTGTGTAAGCTGTTGCCGGAAGACACTAAACAAATCACCTGTAGGCAATGCCTCCTTCTTCTTCTGGAAATCGGCATTCACCCGATCCATAGAAAGACCTTGCCCGGCTACAGATAAGACTGAAAAAAACAGTCCTGCAATCATCATGAGAGATTTCTTCATAGCATAAACATTAAAATAATTTCACACTACAAAGATAGTTTTTTTAAGATTCAACCCCATAATTAGTATCAAAATATTTCTTATTCTGAATGAAAAAAGAAAATTATATAATAATGTACTCCCTTAATCTTCCGTAATTGCGGCATGGAATGTATATTTAAACACAAATATGGTACATATAAAACATAGAAAAAGTCTAAACAAGGATAGAAAATGCCAACCACAACATATCAATATGAGACATTGACCCGTATTGATAAAAGAATAAGAAAAACATTTCCCTATACTGATTTATAACCATACACTATCAAGAACATTATCATTTCATTTTAGTTCGAAAAATCTTTGTCTACTTTTGTTACTCTGTAAACTTGAATGTATGATAGAAATAGATGATAGATTAAGCGAAAAGTTCCACCAACAAATGGATGGAATATATGCACAAGACGAGGAACAACGCCTGTGTCTTATTGCGCAGTCATACTCTATTTGTGAGAACTCCATTGCCGTATTAAGTAATTTGCGTATAGGGAAAAGCCATATTTTTTTCGGTAAGTCTTGCAGTATATTGGGATTAGGTAAACCAAACACCATTCAGACGGTTGATTCTGTATGGGAGGAAGAAATTTACAATCGGATTCATCCGGATGACTGGAAAAAGCGATGCCTGCAAGAATTAACTTTTTTCCGTAAGATATCTTCATCTCATTCAAAAGAATCATTCTCATGGTACCTTGAAAATACGATGCGAATGTGTGGAAAAGATGGTAAATTCCACTATTGGAAGCATCGTATCTTTTATTTCTCAGGCAACGGGCAACAAGGAATAAGTTATTCTCTCTGCTTATATAATTTGACATCCGAAGATAGCGAAGCTGCTTATTTGATAAATACGATGACGGGAGAGAGAAAAATCCTTCTGACGGACGAGAATCAACTTCTTTCTGCTCGGGAAAAAATTATATTGCAAATGATACAAACTGGAACATCCAGTAAAAGGATTGCAGAGCAATTGAAAATCAGTAAACATACTGTAGACCGCCATAGACAGAATATCATAACCAAACTACGAGTAAATAACACCATCGAGGCGTGTCATAAAGCAAAAAGATTAGGAATGATAGATTAATCGAATAACCATCACATTTATCATTACGCAGAAGGATTATTCTTTCTACATGGATACTGATAGAAATGGGATATAGCTATATGAAACTATAATATTTTGTTCAGAACATAAAATATTTTAATTACTTACTCAAAGCAAAATTGAATATGACAGCATGGGATAAAATGCAGAAGCATCAAATCTACAATGATTTTGATCCTGATTTGTTTGAACTAAGAGTTAAAGCAAAAAAACTATTTAAAGAATTTAACCGCACCGAAGACGAAGAGATTGAACGACGCCAAGAAATCATGCGACAACTCTTCAAGAAAGATACTATGTTTGTAAAGTCTGACTAAAGTCGCTCGTCGGGACGGGTGGT
>ERZ857521.3027-NODE-3027-length-14622-cov-4.420059_pt1 | contig 14622 bp, 13 predicted proteins | sample MGYA00519701_ERZ857521 | MGnify/ENA primary metagenome ERZ857521 (study PRJEB31778, sample SAMEA3449346) | human gut metagenome | biome: human gut; feature: human-associated habitat; material: faeces | place: United Kingdom | collected 2010/2012 ...
CGCCAAGTTCCGCCGGGGCTGGGACATGGGCAGCTGCAACTGCGTGGAGTTCGCCCAAACCCTGGAGCAGGCGGGGATCTCCGCCGTGGCGGTCCACGGCCGCACCCGGGCCCAGGTGTACAGCGGCAAGGCCGACTGGAACTGCATCCGGGCGGTGAAAGAGGCGGTGCATGTCCCGGTGATCGCCAACGGCGACATCTGGAAGCCCCAGGACGCCGCCCGCATCCTGCAGCACACCAAGGCGGATATGGCTATGATCGGCCGGGGGTGCTTTGGAAATCCGTGGCTGTTCCAGCAGGCCAAGGCGGTGCTGGAGGGGACGGAGGTTCCGCCTCTGCCTCCCCTGGCGGAGCGGTGTGAGACAGCGGTGCGCCAGTTTGAGCTTGCGGCCCGGTACAAGGGCGAGCGGGTGGCGGTGCTGGAGGCACGGCGGCACTACTGCTGGTATCTCAAGGGGGTGCCCCACTCCGGTTACTACAAGGAACAAATCGTGCACATGAACACGCTGGAGGACGTCTACCGGGTGACCCGGGGCATCCAGCGGGACCTGACGTGACAGCGGGCGAGGCCCGCAAATGAGGGTTGCAGGATGAACCATACACAAGAACAACAATGGATCGCCCAGGCCCAACAGGGTGCCCAGGAGGCGTTTGAACAGCTGGTACACCTGTATGAAAAGCGGATCTACGCCCTGGCTCTTCGGATGTGCGGCAATCCCGAGGACGCCGCGGAAGCCGCCCAGGAGGCCTTCCTGGCCGCCTGGCAGGGGCTTCCTTGCTTCCGGGGAGACGCCAGCTTCTCCACCTGGCTTTACCGGCTCGCCAGCAATTCCTGTGTGGATCTGCTGCGCCGGGAGGGCCGCCACCGCCAGGCGGCGGGGCCGTCCCTGGACGATGAGGAATCCGGCCCCAGTGTGCCGGACAGCGCACCAGGCCCTCAGGAGGCCGCGGAGCGGGAGGATCTGCGCCGCCAGATCGAAGCAGGACTGGCCTCCCTCTCTCCGGAGCACCGGCAGGTGCTGATCCTGCGGGAGATCCACCAGCTCAGCTACGACGAGATTGCCGGGATTCTGAAGTTGGATCTGGGCACCGTGAAGTCCCGGATCAGCCGGGGCCGCAGGCAGCTGCGGAATTTTTTGCTCGCTACCGGGAACTTTTCCGCGTTCGCTGCGTCCAAAAAGACAGGAAAGGAGGGCTGACCATGGAACCTTGTGAAAAGCTCTCAGCCCTGCTGGACGCCTTTATCGACGGAGAACTGCCGGAGGCGGAGGCCAATCAGGTCCGCCGCCATCTGGCGGAGTGTGAAAACTGCCGGGCCTATGTGGCGGACGCCTTTGCCATGCGGGACGCTTTGGAAGACCTGGCGGATGTCCAGGTGCCGGAGGGATTCTCCCAAACTGTCATGGACGCTGTCCGCAGCGCCCCGCCCCAGGCCCGCAGCAAGCGCCGCCCCCTCCGCCTCGTGCGGATCCTGGCGCCGCTGGCCGCCTGCCTTGCCATTGCGGCAGTGGTGGGGCTGGGTCCCCTCAGCAGCCGGATGACAGAGGACGCGGCCCAGGCAGCCTCGCAGGAGTCCTGCCAAACGGAAGATATCATCCAGCCACAGGAGCGGGATGTCTCCACAGAACCCCAGACGGCATCCGACGACAATGCCGCCAACGCAGGAGCGGCGCAGTACTTTGCTTCGACCTCCGACTCTGCGGGGAGCGGCCAGACGGAAACCACCCAGGAGGACACCGTGCAGGCTCCGGCCTCCCTTCCGTCCACCTTGCAGACAGCACCGGAGGAAAGCACTCCCCAACAGGAGGAAGACACCGCCCGGAAGGAGACCACGCTGATCCAGGATGTCCCCGCCTCCATCACCACCGCCCGGGTGGATGAGGAAAATTCCGATGGTGAAACGGGCGCCTCCAGTCCCCAGGAAAATACGGTGGAATGCTTTGCTCAGCTGACGCTGACGCCGGATCAGGCGGGCACGCTGCTGGACGGGATGGACGCATCAGAGGTGGTCCGGGATCCGGACACCGGGGCGGAGCTCCAGCGGATCTACTATCTGGATCAACAGCAATTCCAGGATTTGACCGCTCAGCTGGAGGACGTCTCCTGGACAGATTCCGGCAGCGGAGAATGGGCCAAAGTCGTGGTAGTCATGCAGTAAAAAGAGGGGGAAATGCGAAAAAATTTCGCATTTCCCCCTTTTCTTTTTTCCGGCAATATGGTATGATGCCTCCTGACAGGTTTCCACACCCTGTCCAAGCGTCTCTTTTGAGGCGTTCGTTCGGCAAAATGGAGTGTTTTGCCGTTCTCTAAACAAAAAATGGAGGCTGCGCGCGGCCTTACCGTGCGTTTTCCTTTGCTGCGCGTGCAACAGGCCTCCAAATCAGGAGGTCTTTTTTTATGTCCAAACCCCGCTTTACCACCCGGCAGCTGACCACAGCCGCCATCATCGCCGCCGTGTACACGGCCCTCACCACCCTGCTGCCCATCCCCCAGTACGGCGGCGTGCAGCTGCGGGTGGCGGAGGCCATGACGGTGCTGCCCTTCTTCTTCCCTGAGGCCATCGTGGGACTGACGGTGGGCTGCTTTTTGTCCAACCTGCTGCTCTCCCCCATTCCCATGGACTGGATCTTCGGCACTGCCGCCACGCTGCTGGCAGCCCTGTGGACCCGCCGGATGCCCAACAAGTATCTGGCTCCCCTGCCGCCGGTGATCTGCAACGCCGTCATCGTGGGCGCGGAAATCGCCCTGTTCTTCATGCCGGAGGGCACCGCCTTCCTGCCCGCCTTCGCCCTCAACGCCTTTACCGTGGGTCTGGGCGAGGCCATCGCCTGTTATGTGCTGGGATTGCTGCTGCTCAGTTGGCTGCCCCGGGTGAAGGCCCTTCATCTGACTGCCCACGCCTGAATCCTCTCCCACAAAAAATCCCCGGCTCCTTACGGAGCCGGGGATTTTTTACACAGACAGAGAAATCACACCTCGGAGAACTCTTCCTTGCCGACGCCGCAGACGGGGCACACCCAGTCAGCGGGCAGATCCTCCCACTTGGTACCGGGGGCAATGCCGTTATCGGGATCGCCGGCGGCCTCGTCGTAAATATAGCCGCAAGGACCGCACTCGTACTTCTTCATGGGGGTTACCTTCCTTTCTTCTGATTACTTTTCCTGAGGATATCCTAACAGGAACTGCTTTATACTGCTATGGTATTTGCAACACTGTTATTTTCTCAGCTTCTTCCGCAGGCGGGCCTTCACCTCCGGGGAAAGCACCCGGGCAGCCAAGGCCACCGGAGGAGCGGGCAGCTTAAAAAATTTTCGTCGTACCTGCTCAAAGGGCTCCATGGCGTAGGCCGCGAAAAAGGCCGTCCGCTGAGGGCTGGGCGGGATGGGAGAGGCCAGCCGGGGATTTCCGGCGATGGCCCGCTCCGCCGGGAACGGCCGCTTTGCCAGAGGCAGCTGGTCGAAGATATAGCTGCCGTGGGGCGTGTTCACCAGCAGCAAGCTCACCCCCCGCAGCTGCTCATCCGGCAGCTCGTCCGGGGCAAGGCCCCAGAAATCTCCCAACGTCAGATCCCCGGGCCGGGTCATGGAGGCATAGGGACAGTGGTGGCAGCTGCTGCGCAGGAACAGCGCCCGGCCAAAGGCCCGGCCGTACTCCGTGCGGAACAGCGGCGCGGAGTCCACGGTCCCGTTGCTGAAGACGGCGGTGAAGTGGCTGTCCTTCCAGCCGGAGACCTTGTTGCGGAACCGCACCGTCTGAAGCTCCCGGTGCTTGTGCTCCTGAAGGGATTTTGCCATGTCCTCCCACACGCCGGGAGAGGGCACGCCGTGGCACACCAGGTCGCAGGTGGTGAGATTCTCAGGCCGCTCCCCCAGGTAACGGTAAAGGCCGTCCACCTGACAGGGAGTCCCGGAGAAGAGCACCGGCCGGGTCTTGAGCCATTTCTTCACTTCCCGGAAGGTATCCCCCAGGTCGCTTTGCACATACTTGGCGCCCCGCAGACGCCACAGCTCCTCCTTGCGGAAGCAGGCCACATGACGCAGATGGCAGCGGCCGTCAAAGGCGGCGCCGAAAACCACGCCGCCGCTCTCCAGCACATACTCCGCCAGGGCGGTAAACACGCCGCCGGAGGTGGAGTCCCGCCGGATCTCCTCGCTGCGGTTCCAGGCGGCAAAGACCGCCGGCAGCGCTCTCCCCTCCCGGGGATGGAGGATCGGGCAGGCGGCGGTACAGCGGCCGCAGTGGACGCACTTGCTCAGGTCCACCTGGGGACGGAGGAACCCCTCCTTGTCCCGAATCATGGCGATGGCGTCTACGCCGCAGGTCTGGGCACAGGCGGTGCAGCCGGTACAGCGGGTGCTCTCCGCCAAACGGGGTGCCCTGTTCTTCGGGACGGGCGTCTCCGCCGTGGCAGGCTCCCCCTCATCCCGCAGAGCCCCGGCCAGATAGCGCAGGGACTCCTGCCGGGCCTCCTCCAGGCGGGACTGGGCGGCCGCCCAATCCACCGGATCATCCCAGGCGGCGCTGTCCCCCTTGCCCACAATGCGCTCCGTCAATCCCAGTCGGCTCAGGAGGCTGAAGGTACGGGAGCTCTCCGGCTCCGCCATCTCCGAGGGGGCAACGGCGGTAAAGAAAGGCTTTTGGAACTGCACGGAAAAGACCGTGCCGTGGAAAGAGTTGGTGCACACATAGCTGGCATTTTGGAACCAGCCCAAAAACTCCGCCGGGCCGGCGTCCAGCACCTGTTTGGCCCGGGGGAACACGCTGCGGCGCATGCCGCAAAGCTGCACCACCGACAGCCCCGTCTCCTCCGCCAGGCGGCGGATATAGGGCACCAGGGGCGCCGGGTCGCTGATGCAGTAGCACAGGATATAACCCGGCTTTCCCTGGAAGCGGGCCATCTCCCCCCACTCCTGCGCTGTCAGCAGCAGTGTGGGATCCAGCACCACCGGCACTTTCTGTCCCAGCACCTCCTCCACGATGTGCTCTCCCTGCCGCTCTCGGACGGAAAGGTGGGAGAAGGACTGTAAATACCCCCGCAGCTCCTCCTCCATACTCTCCGGCACATGGGGGATGCCGAAGGAGGGGGCGTAGGCGATCTTCCGCTTGGTGGAAAAGGCCCCGAAGAATACCGGGTCGAACTTCCCGTCAGGGAAGATCTTGGGGTTCCAGATCTGGTCGCTGCCGGAGAGGATCACGTCATAGGGAAGCTCCGCTGCCCGCAGCTCCGCCAGGCTCTCATAGTGATGCGGGGAAATGCTCAATCGGGTGCGGGCAAATTCCTCAAACCGCTCATACCGGGCCTTCAATGGCCCGTAGTGCAGGGCCGTATGGGCGTCATGGGCGGCGGACCCAATGCCTGTGGGGCGCTGGAAGAGGCGGTTGTCCTGGTTGACATAATAGTCAATGATCTCACATTCGCTCCCCAGGCGCTTTACAGCTTGCTCCGTGGCGCAGGCCTGGAGCAGCGCACCGTAATGATGGATATGATAAAAGGTCACAAGTCCTGTTTTCAAGGATAGACTCCCTTTCTGCAAGAGACTGCACAGTTATGGTCAGGGCTGCTCCGGCGGAGGAGCCAGCAGATCATCCTCCGCCACCCAGTCGGCCACATCCACCACCTCAAACTCCGTGGCGGTGCGGCGGATCACCACCTGGGAAAGCCCCGCGTTGATGACCATGCGGCGGCACATGGAACAGGAGGTGGCATCGGAGAGCAGCTCCCCGGTGCGGGCGTCCCGGCCCACCAGGTACAGCGTACCGCCCACCATGTCCCGCCGGGAGGCGGAGATGATGGCGTTGGCCTCAGCGTGGACGCTGCGGCAGAGTTCATAGCGCTCCCCCCTGGGAACCCGCATGGCCTCCCGGGAGCAATACCCCATATCCACGCAGTTAGCCCGGCCCCGGGGGGCGCCGTTATAGCCGGTGGAGATGATCTCGTCGTTTTTTACGATGATGGCGCCATAGATCCGGCGCAGGCAGGTAGCCCGTTCCATGACAGTCTGGGCAATGTCCAAATAGTAGTTTGCTTTGCTGATGCGATCCATGGGCGTCGCCTCCTCAGTTGATTTGCCGCCGCAGCGGCGTTGATTCGTGTTTATTCTATCACCTGCGGGCCTGCATTGCAAGAAACACCGGCTCATCCGGCGGCGGCAAGTGCTGGCAAAAAGGAGCGGACGGCCCAGCCGTCCGCTCCTCTTGTTTCACTTCTCCACCCCTGCCCGGACAGCGATCATCTCCGCCGCCACGGACACGGCGATCTCCTCCGGGGTCTGGGCTCCGATGGCAAGGCCGATGGGGGCATGGAGCCGGGCGTACTCCTCGGGTGTAAAGCCCGCCTGGAGCAGCCGGTCCCGGCAAAGAGCCAGCTTCCGCTTGGAGCCAATGCACCCTAAATACCGGGCGCCGCTGCGCAGCACCTGGGTGAGGACCTCGTAATCCGCCTGGTGGCCCCGGGTCATCACCACCACATAGTCGTCCGCCGTGACGGTGACCTGCCGGGCAAGGTCGGTAAAGTCCCCGCACAGCACGCCCTCCGCCGCCGGGAACAAGGCGGGATCCGCAAACTCCGGCCGGTCATCGTACACCACCGGACGGAAACCCACGCCGGCCAACACCGGCACCAATGCCCGGGACACGTGGCCGCCCCCGAAGACGTAGGTCCGGCCCGCCCGCACTGCCGGGGCGGCAAACCAGTCCTCCCGGAGCACCGCCCGGTTTCCCAGCAGCGCCTCCAGCTCCGCCGGGGACGCGTCCAAGTGCCGCGTCCCGGCACGATCCGCAGTGCCCATGGCCGCTACCCGCTCTCCCTGGAAGCGCAGCACCAGCCAGGTATCGGCACTGCGGCCATCGGCTTCCACCAGGTCCCGCATGACGGCGATGGCCCCCGGATCCCCGCCGGGGAGATACTGGAACTGCAGCGTCACGTCGCCGCCGCATACCATGCCCAGGCTGGCCGCCTCCCCCTGAACGAACCGGAAGGACTTCCGGCACTCTCCTCCGGAGGGCAGCAGTGCCGCGGCGGTCTTCTGGGCCTCAAACTCCACACTGCCGCCGCCGATGGTGCCGGCAGCCCGGCCGTCGGCAAACACCGCCATCATAGCCCCGGCGCCTCGGGGAGTGGATCCGCCGGAGGAGAGGATGGTCACCAGCTCCACCGGCTCCCCCGCCTCCAGGGTGTGGACGATCTCCCTGAAAAACTCCCGCATCTTAACCGATGCCTCCTTTCACAGCGCCCAGGATCAGCACCAGCACCGTCACACCGCAGAAAAGATATCTGGCGGTGGGATAGAACCACCGGCCCAGGGGCTTTGTCCGGGCCAGATTCACCTGGCGCAGGCACTCCTGCCGGTCATACACCCAGAAGAAGAACACCCCTGCCAGCAGCGCCCCTACCGGGCAGGCGTAGATGGAGCACACGTCCATCCAGCCGGAGACAATGCCCTGGATGGAAAGGCCCACCGCCAGACCGATGAGGCCGATCACCGCCACCGCCTGGGTGCGGCCCAGGTGCAGCTTTTCCTGCAGGGTGGCCGTAGGGGCTTCGAAGAGGTTGATGAGGGAGGTGATCCCCGCCAGCAGCGCCGCCACGAAGAACACCGCCATGATGATCCCGCCGCCGGGCATGGACTGGAAGAGGTTGGGGAGGAAAATAAACATCAGTCCCGGCCCACTGGTGCTGAGGGTCTGTCCCGCCGTGGCCATGGCGGGAATGATCACCAGAGCGGCCAGCATAGCCGCCGCCGTGTCAAAAACCGCCACTGTCCGGGCCGCCGTGGGCACGTCCTCGCTCTGGGGCAGATAGGATCCGTAGATCAAAGTACCGTTTCCGGCGATGGACAGGGAGAAAAAGGCCTGGCCCAGGGCATAGACCCACACCATGGGGTCCTTGAGGCCGGCGGGCTCCAGCACAAAGAGATAGCGGTATCCCGCCTCCGCGCCGGGCAGGGTGGCGATATACACCGCAAGGCCCAGAAAGAGGAGGAAGAACAGGGGCATCATCACCTTGTTGGCCTTCTCGATGCCGCCGCCGATACCCAGTACCATAATGAGGAGCGTAATAGCCATGGCGGCCACCTGCCAGGCGGTGTTGCCCCAGGCGGAGGCGGTGGCGCCGAAGTAGGCGTTGAAGCCCTCCACCCCGTCATTGGCCAGAACGGCGCCGGTGAAAGAACCCACCATATACTTGAGGATCCAGCCCACTACCACGGAGTAGCCGATGGCCATGGCCAGAGAGCCCAGCACCGGAATAAAGCCCAGGGCCTCGCCCCATTTTCCCCGGCCGGTGCGCTGCCGGGCCGCCTCCCCAAAGGCCACCATGGGGCCGCCTCCAGCCGCCCGGCCGAAGGCCATCTCCCCGATGACGCCGGTGGAGGCGATGAGGGCCACAAACAGGATGTAGGGGATCAGGAAGGTGGCCCCGCCGTACTGGGACACCCGGTACGGAAAGAGCCAGATGTTGCCCATGCCCACGGCAGAGCCGATGCAGGCCAGCTTGAAGCCCCAGCGGGAACGGAAGCTGTCCCGCAAAGCAGATTGATTCGACATACGGTTTTCTCCCATCTCCGGCGGACAGCGGTCCGCCTGTACTGCGCCGAAAAGCGGCGTCTGCACACAGCTCTCCCTCTGTGAAAGGACTGCGGCGATATTTTACCATATTTCCCACCGTGGGAAAAGCCCCTTCCGCCGGAAAGTCCGGAGAATGAAAAAAGCAGCGGACTTTCATCCGCCGCTTTGCGTGATTCAGTTCTGGCTGCTGCGCACGGGAAGCCGGCGCTTCCAGATGGAGGGAGAGAACAGCAGCAGCATGGGGAACAGCTCCAGCCGTCCCGCCAGCATGTCGAAGGACAGCAGCAGCTTGGAGGCATAGGAGAAGGAGGAGAAATTCCCCATGGGGCCCACGATCTCAAGGCCCGGGCCGATGTTGTTCATACAGGAGGCCACGGCGGTGAAGGTGGTGATGAGATCCATGTGCTCCAGGGAGAGCAGCAGGCAGGAGATGCAAAATACCATGAGATACACCGTAAGGAACAGGTGCACGCTGCGGATCTGCTTGTCTCCCATGGGCTTGCCCTCAAACCGGACGGTAGACACCGCGTTGGGATGGAGCATCCGGCGCATGTCGCACAGGGAGGTCTTGCTGAGGATCACCAGCCTGGCCACCTTGATGCCGCCGCCGGTGGAACCGGCGCAGGCGCCCACGAACATCAGCGTCACCAGGATGGCCTTGGAGAAAGTGGGCCAGGTGTTGAAATCCGTAGTAGCGAATCCCGTGGTGGTGATGATGGAGGACACCTGGAAAAAGGCATGGCGCAGGCTCTGCCACACGGAGCCGTACATATGCAGGATGTTGACGGTGATGGCGCCCACCGCCGCCGCCACGATCAGCACATAGGCACGCAGCTCCTCGGAGTGGAACACCTCCCGGAACCGGCGCACCAGCAGGAAGTAGTAGAGGTTGAAGTTCACGCCGAAGAGCAGCATGAACACGCCGATGACCACGTCGAAATAGGCATTGTCATAAGCGCCCACGCTGAGGTTGCGGGAGCTGAAGCCACCGGTACCGGCGGTACCGAAGGAGTGAACGCAGGCATCAAAGAGGGGCATGCCGCCTGCCAGCAGCAGCACGATCTCAATGAGGGTCATCACCAGATAGATGCCGTAGAGGATCTTGGCCGAGTCGCTCATGCGGCTGACCAGCTTGCCCACCGTGGGGCCCGGCACCTCCGCCCGCAGCAGGTGCATCCCGTGTCCGTCACTCATGGGCAAAATGGCCATGACGAACACCAGCACGCCCATGCCGCCCACCCAGTGGGTAAAGCTGCGCCAGAAGAGGCCGCTGTAGGTCAGGGACTCCACTTCTGTCAGGATACTGGCACCGGTGGTGGTAAAGCCGGAAACCGTCTCAAAAAACGCGTCCACAAAATGGGGGATATCCCCGGAGATACAAAAAGGCAGCGCTCCAAAGGCGGACATGGCGATCCACGCCAGGGCCACTACCGCCAGGCCATCCCGTGCAAACAGGGCCGTCTGCCCGGGGCGGACAGCCCGCAGCACCAGGCCGATCACCGTCAGGATCAAAATGGGGATCAGAAACGGCAGTACGGACTCCCCATACAAAAGCGCCACCACCAGCGGCAGCAGCAGCAAGGCCGCCTCCGTCAGCAGGATCCGGCTCATGACCACCGCAATCATTCGAATATTCAAGGAATCTGTCCACCTCTTTATTTACTGAAGGATGTCCCGCAGATCCTGCAGGCGGGTATCCGTGGTGACCACGATGACATCGTCATGATGGTGCAGGGCGTCCTCGCCGGAGGGAATGATGATCTTCCCGTTCTGGCGGACGATGCCCGCCAGCAGGATGCCGCTTTTCAGGGTCAGAGACTTCAGCGGCACACCAATGCCCGGGAAATCCTCCGTAACGCTGAATTCCAGGGCCTCTACCCGGTTGTCCGCAATGCGGTGCAGGGTCTTGACCTGGGAGGCGGAGGCGTTCTGCATGGCCCGGATGTACTGCAAAATCAGCTCTGTGGTAACGTCCGCCACGGAGACCACGGAGTCGATCATGCCCTCGGCGGAAACCAGCTCCAGCAGCGGGCGGCGGTTGATCTTGGCCACCACTTTGCAGTTTCCCATCTGCTTGGCGGCGCTGATGGCCATGAGGATATTGGCCTCGTCCATACCGGTGATGGCCACAAAGGCGTCGGTCTGGCCGATGCCCTCCTCATGGAGCAGCTCGCTGTCGGTGCCGTCGCCCACGATCACCAGGGCCTTGGGCAGCCGCTCCCCCATGCTGATGCAGCGCTGCTCGTCCCGGTCGATGATCTTCACGGACATGCCCATCTCCAAAAGCTCCGAGGCCAGGTAGTAGCAAAGCTTGCTGGCGCCTACGATCATCACCGAGGACGCCCGGCCCCGGAAGACCCGCAGATGCCGGAAAAACTGCTCCAGCTCCTGGGGAGAAGATGTGAGATAGATCTTATCGCCGGAGCGCAGGACAAAATCACCCGAGGGAATGATGGTCTCCCCTTTCCGGGCCACGGCGCAGATCAGCACCCGGACCCGCAGGTTCCGGTACAGGTCCGAAAGCTGGATGCCGTCCAAAATGGTGTCCTCCGGCAGGCGGTACTCCACCAGCTCCAGCCGGCCCTTGGAGAAGGACTCCAGCTTCATGGCATTGGGAAAGCGCAGCACCCGGGCGATCTCCCGGGCGGTGGCCTTCTCCGGATTGATGGCCATGGAGAGGCCCAGCTCCCCCCGCATAAACCGCAGCTGCTTTTCATACTCCGGGTTGCGGATCCGGGCGATGGTATGCTCCACCCCCAGCTTTTTGGCCACAAGGCACGCCAAAATGTTGATCTCGTCGCTGGAGGTGGTGGCAATGAGCAGTTCCGCGTGCTCTGTGTCTGCCTCTTTTTGCACCTCGTAGCTGGCGCCGTTGCCCGCCACGGCCATCACGTCATAGACGTTGATGATGTTTTCCACCCGCTGGGGATTGGAGTCGATCACCGTGACCCGGTTCTCCTCGGAAAGCTTGCGGGCCAGGGCCACGCCCACCTTGCCTGCACCTACGATGACAATTTTCATAATGCTGCTGCCCTCATTCCGCGCCGCAGCGGCGGCGCTTGCAACTCTCTTTTTCTTCAACGGCCTTTCGGCCCAGTATGAATACACAGCATTATATCGGATGTTTGGGTAAAATGGAAGCCCCCGCTGTAAAAGAACCGTGAAAAAAGCGAAATGAAATCAGATTTTTCTTATGCGCAAAATTTTGCTTGACAAACGGCCTTTGTCCGGATAAAATTTCCTTAAATTATTTTAGTTAAAAATTTTTAATTAAAATAATTTTATTATTTTGTTGAGTTGAGGAGAATACCGATGGAATTTGAGAAGATTCGTGACATCATTGTGGAGACCCTGGGCTGCGACGCTGAGCAGGTGACTCCCGAGGCCTCTCTGGCTGACGATCTGGGCGCCGACTCCCTGGCTTCCGTGGAGCTGGTCATGGCTCTGGAGGAGGCTGCCGGCATCACCATCGATGACGCGGACGTGGCCGGCCTGAAGACCGTGAACGACATCGTGACCTATCTGAAGGACCACAAGGCCTGAGACCTACATGCCGGGGAGCGCCGTCTCCCCGGCTCCATGCTGCTTCGTACCGGCCCCCGGCCGGTCTTTTTTTGAAAGGAAACATCATGACCAATCAAGAAATTTTTGATCTGATGGACCGCTTTGAACGCTCCAACCTGCAGTCCATGAAGCTGTCCATGCAGGATTTTTCCATAGAGCTCTCCCATCCCGCTCCCGTCGCGGCCCCCGCGGTGATATCCGGGGTTTCCGGAGCTGCGGCGGCACCTGCTGCCCCTGCTGCCGCTGAGGCTCCCGCCGCCTCCGCTCCTGAGGCCCCCGCCATCACCGCCCCCCTGGTGGGCACCTACTATGCGGCCTCCGCACCGGACCAGGCTCCCTTTGTGGCCGTGGGCGACCGCGTCAGCAAGGGCCAGACCGTGTGCCTCATCGAGGCCATGAAGATGATGAGCGAGGTCCCCGCCCCCTGCGACTGCGTCATTGAGGAGATCCTCAAGGCCAACGGCGAGCTGGTGGCTTTCGGGGAGCCCCTGTTCCATTACCGGGCGGTGTAAGCTATGCTCAAGCGCGTATTGATTGCAAACCGGGGCGAGATCGCCCTGCGGATTCTCCGGGGGTGCCGGGAGCTGGGCATCGAGACGGTGGCCGTCTACTCCCAGGCGGACGCGGAGGCGCTCCACGTCCAGCTGGCGGGGCAGGCGGTGTGCATCGGTCCCGCCCGGGCTGCTGACAGCTACCTCAACCAGGAGGCCCTTCTGACGGTGGCCAAGGCCACCGGATGTGACGGCATCCACCCCGGCTACGGCTTTTTGTCTGAAAACGCCGACTTTGCCGACGCCTGTGCCCGGGAGGGCATCACCTTCATCGGCCCCAGCGGCGACACCATCCGCAAGGCCGGCTCCAAGTCCGCCGCCCGGGACATCATGCGTGCCGCCGGCGTGCCGGTGACCCCCGGCTCGGACGGCCCGGTGGACTCTGTGGAGGACGCCCTGGCGGCGGCGGCGGCCGTGGGTTATCCGGTGCTGCTCAAAGCCAGTGCCGGCGGCGGCGGGCGGGGCATCCGCCGCTGCGACCGCCCCGAGGATCTGGCTTCCGCCTACGCGGAGGCCAAGGCCGAAGCCCAGGCCTGCTTCGGCAACGACGAGATGTATCTGGAAAAGCTGGTACTGCGGCCCCGTCACATCGAGTTCCAGGTACTGGCTGACCGCCAGGGCCACACCATCCACCTGGGAGACCGGGACTGCTCCGTCCAGCGCCGTAATCAGAAGCTCATCGAGGAGGCCCCCGCCCGGTGCCTGACGCCGCAGCTGCGGGAAAAGATGGGCGAGGCCGCCGTCCGGGCCGCCCGGGCCGTGGGTTACGAGAGCGCCGGCACCGTGGAATTTCTGCTGGATGGTGACGGGGAGCACTTCTACTTCATGGAAATGAACACCCGGATCCAGGTGGAGCACGGCGTCACCGAGCTCATCACCGGGGTAGACCTGCTGCGGGAACAGCTGCGCATCGCCTCGGGCCTCCCCCTCAGCATTACCCAGGAGGATGTGCATCTGCAGGGGCACGCCATCGAGTGCCGCATCAACGCCGAGGATCCCGCCAACGATTTCCGGCCCTGCCCCGGCAAGGTGGAGTTCCTCCACTTCCCCGGCGGCGCCGGGGTACGGGTGGACTCTGCCCTGTACAGCGGCTGCACCCTCTCCCCCTACTATGACTCTCTGGCAGCCAAGCTCCTGGTCCACGCTCCCACCCGGCTGGAGGCCATCCGCAAGATGCGCCGCTGCCTGGAGGAGTTCACCCTGGAGGGCTTCCCCACCAACGCGGAGCTCAGCTACCAGATTTTGTACCATCCCACCTTTGTCCGGGGCGCCTGCACCACGGCGTTCCTGGACGAGAACCTGCCGTCCTTGCTGGACTTCAGCCGGCGGCTTTCTGAAAGCGAGGAAGAGGCGTGAGCGATTCCATTTTTGCCCGCCGCCGGGCCCGGCTGCTGGCCATGAAAGCCATGCGGGACAACTATATTCCCGGCGACAAGATGGTCAAGTGTCCCAAGTGCGGCCAGGAAAGCGAGCGGCGTCTGGTGGCCCAGGAGCTCTCCGTGTGCCCCAAGTGCGGCTACCACTTCCCCATGGGGGCCTATTACCGCCTCAGCTCCGTACTGGATCCCGGCACCTTCCGGGAACTCTTTGAAAAGCTCCCCGCCGGCGACCCTCTCTCCTTCCCCGGCTACAAGGAAAAGCTCCAGGCGGCCCAGCGGAAGACCGGCCTCACCGAGGCCGTGGTCACCGCCACCGGTGCCATCGGCGGCCACAAATGCGTGGTAGGTGTGCTGGACAGCCGCTTCCTCATGGGCTCCATGAGCGCCGCCGTGGGTGAAAAGCTCACCCTGGCCATCAACTACGCCACCCGCAACCGGCTGCCCCTGATCCTCTTTGCCGCCAGCGGCGGCGCCCGGATGCAGGAGGGGATCCTCTCCCTGATGCAGATGGCCAAGACCAGCGCGGCCCTGGCCCGCTTTTCCGAAAAAGGACTCCTGTATATC
>ERZ857521.3028-NODE-3028-length-14622-cov-3.372143_pt1 | contig 14622 bp, 10 predicted proteins | sample MGYA00519701_ERZ857521 | MGnify/ENA primary metagenome ERZ857521 (study PRJEB31778, sample SAMEA3449346) | human gut metagenome | biome: human gut; feature: human-associated habitat; material: faeces | place: United Kingdom | collected 2010/2012 ...
GGGCGTGATCGGCACGACGCTCGCGCAGCAGCTCGGCGTGGGACGCGGCGATACGGTCACCTTGCGCAAGACCACGGCGGCCGGGAACACGCACGAGCAGAAGATTCGCATCACCGGCGTCTACGATTCCGGCGACGACGACAACAGTGCCATCTACATCTCCTCGTCGGTGGCACAGGTGCTGTCGGACCTGCCGGACTCCGTCGACAAGATCGAGGTGAAGGCGCTGACAACGCCGGAGAACGATCTGGCGCGCAAGGCGGCCCAGAACCCCGCCGCGCTCAGCCAAGACGAGTGGGAGACCTGGTATTGCACGGCATACCCCAGCTCAATCGCCTATCAGATCGAGGAGGTCATTCCCGGCGCGGTCGCCAAGCAGGTGCGGCAGGTCGCCGCGCTGCAGGGCAACGTGCTGCAGAAGACCCAGGCCGTGATGATCCTGATGACGGTGCTGAGCCTGCTCGCCGCGGCCGTGGCAGTGGCCAACCTGATGGTCGCCTCGATCGGCGAGCGGTCGAGCGAACTGGCCCTGCTCAAGGCGATCGGTGCGACCGATGGCGCGGTGTCGCGCCTGATGATGGCGGAGACCGCGGCGATCTCGCTTCTGGGAGCCATCGTCGGCGCCGCTTTGGGCTCGGGCGTGGCGCAGATCATCGGGCAGGTGGTGTTCGGTTCGGGCATCACCATGCGCCCGATGGTGTTCGTGCTGGTGTTCGTGCTGCTGGCGCTGACCGTGCTGCTGGCATCGGCTTCGTCGATTCGCTCAATTCTGAGCCTCAAGCCGGCGGAGGTGCTGCATGGACGCTGATCGTAAGACGATGATGAAGGAGGCGTGCTGAGATGACCAATACCGGTATGTTCTTCAGGATGCTGTTGAGTGCGGTGTTCCGCAGGCGGTCTCGCGCGGTCATGGCCGTGGTGGCGTCGCTGGTCGGCGCAGCCACACTGTTCTGTCTGGCGATGATCTGCCTCGCTGTGCCGCAGCAGATGAACGAGGAGATGCGTGCGTACGGCGCGAACCTGATTGTCACGCCCACCGAATCGACCAATGCTGACGGCAAGGCCGGCATCGACAAGGCGATGGTGCAGCACACCACTGAAATGGTCAAGGCCAAGGGTTCCGCGAAATACGCCACCTACCGCTACGAGAACGTGCGCGTCAACGCCTCGCCGTACGTGATGGCCGGCGTGAATGCGGCGCAGGTCAAGAACCTCAACCATCACTGGGTGGTCGACGGCTCGTGGCCGACCGACGGCAAGGTGCTGGTCGGACGCGACATCGCCGACGCCATCGGCCTGAGAATCGGCTCCGCCATCACCATCGGCTACCGTGCATCCGATAACGCCAGCACCAACGGCACTTCGTCGAACTCCTCGATCGACCAGCAAACCAAAGACGGCCGTGTCTCCAGTGACATCATGGACACCTCCGGTACCGAATTCCGCGTGGCCGGCATCGTGGACACCGGCGGCAGCGAAGACTCGATCATCTACGCCACCAACGCCGACGTCAACAAGCTCACCGGCATCACGCGCGGCGTGGACGTCATCGAGTATTCGGCCGGCGCCAGCGACCTCGCAGGCCTGGTGTCCAGCATCAACGACATGACCTCCATGCACGTCAAGGCACAGCAGGTCACCAAGATCACCGCCTCCGACACCCGCATCATCACCATGCTGCAGACGCTGTTCTGGATCGTCTCGCTGGTGGTGCTGGTGCTGACGCTCGTCGGCGTCGGCACCACAATCAGCTCGATCGTCTCGCAGCGACGCAACGAGATTGGCCTGCGCAAGGCCCTCGGTGCTAGCTCGCGTGCCATCGGCACCGAGTTCTACATCGAATCGTCGCTCTACGGCCTGATTGGCGGCCTCATCGGCACCGCAATCGGCTACGGACTCGCCAGTTGGCTGTGCGTGGCGGTGTTCGAACGCTCCATCGTATTCAACTGGTGGCTGGCGCTGATTTCCGTGCTGTTCAGCGCGCTGGTCGCCATCGTCGCCTCCATCCCGCCCGTCCACCGCGCCACCCGCATCGACCCCGCCGTCGTGCTTCGCGAAGAATAAAGAAAGAGAAACGTCATGCTACTTGAACTCGACCACATCTCGAAGATCTACGGCGACCTGCGTGCCGTGGACGACCTCAATCTGACCGTGCCGGAAGGCGAATGGCTCGCCATCGTCGGCTCCTCCGGCTCAGGCAAGACCACGCTGATGAACATGATTGGCTGCATGGACACGCCCTCCAAGGGCTCCGTGAAGCTGGAAGGCCGCAAGCTGGAGGACCTGAACGCCACGCAGCTGGCCGACGTGCGCAAGAACCTCATCGGACTGGTGTTCCAGAAGTTCTATCTGGTGCCGCACCTGACCGCCGTGGAAAACGTGATGGTGGCCCAGTACTACCATTCGGTGGTCGATGAGAAGCAGGCCATGGAGGCGCTGGAAAAGGTCGGCCTGAAGGACCGCGCCCACCACCTGCCCGGCCAGCTCTCCGGCGGCGAGCAGCAGCGCGTGTGCGTGGCCCGCGCGCTGATCAACGACCCGAAGCTGATTCTGGCCGATGAGCCCACCGGCAACCTCGACGAGAAGAACGAGAAAATCGTGCTCGACCTGTTCCGCAAGCTGCACGAGCAGGGCACCACGATTATCGTGGTCACCCACGATGCGCTGGTCGCCAGCTGCGCGCAGCGCGAGATCATGCTCAACCATGGCGTGCTCGTCGGTGAGAAGTGGAATGACGAGGATGCGCGCAAGGCCTACGAGGCGGCCGGCGGCAAGCCCGCCTCCACGGGTGCACAGGTCGAGGGCGCGCAGAACGGCGAGACCGCCATTGGTTTCACTGACCCCACCAAGGCCGCGAAAACCGGCGGCGAGGAGTAGGGCCGTCAGGGGCATCGAGCAGTATGTGAGGAATACATGGCAAGCTGATGGTCTCTCCCCCAGTCAGCTTCGCTGACAGCCCCCCTCGTCAGAGGGGGGGGGCTTAAGGAGCGTGAATATGACCGAAAAGAGTACGTTGAAGAAATCCGCGACATTGGCGGCGGCCGGACTGGTCGTGGCTGGCGCGCTGCTGGCCGGATGCGGCGAATCCAAGGCCGCGCCGATGGACGATGCGTACGCCGGCAACTCGGGCGAGACCGAGAAGTCGCAGGAAGAGCAGTCGCAATCCCAGTCGAACGGCTCCGATAGCTCCGACGGCTCCGATTCCAGCTCGTCGCACAACGACCCGTCCACCACCACGTCCGACAAGAAGGACACCGGCAACTACAAGGACGGCAACTACTCGATCAACGGCCAGTACGGCCCGGTAGGCGAGGATTCCATCGACGTCCATCTGACCATCAAGGACGGCAACGTCGAGACCGTCAATATCATTGGGCACCCGTTCACCACGATTTCCAAGAACCATCAGGACGACTTCGCCAAAGCCATTAACGGCGTGGTGGACGGCAAACCTCTGAAGGGTCTCAAAGTGGACAAGGTCGCCGGCGCCAGCTGGACCTCCGACGCCTTCAACAAAGCCCTCGAAGTCGCCCGCCAGGAGGCTTCGATTCAGGAGTAAGACCGCTACTTCAGCAATGCTGGCCACAGCAGATCGGCCATGCGCGAGGCCCAGGCGGTGTCGTCGTCCATTGCTTTGCCCTCGATGGCCTCATACGCCACCAAAGATCCGATAATCGTGGACAACAGCAACTTCTCGTCAACGTCCTCGCGAAACACGCCCTGCGCGACTCCCTGCTTGAGGAACGCCCCCACACGCTCCAGCCACGGGGTCACCACTTGGTCGACGATGTGCTGGAAGAACTCGGCCTCGCTGGACAATACAATGCCCACGCGCTTGACGTCGATGTCGTTGTCGCGCACCCAATCGACCAATCGCTGCAATAGTTGCGTGAAATGCTCACGCGTGGGGCTGGGCACTGGGTCGGAATCCGGGATGGCCAGATACATCGCGCTGATCTCGTGCAGCAGCTCGTCGGCATTATGATATCGGCGGTAAATCGTGGTTTTGGCCACACCGGAGCGCCGGGCCACCTCCTCGATGGTCACGCCGCTGATGCCGCGGTCCACCGCAATCTGCAGCGTGGCTCGCATGAGCTTGCGATCCGTCGCCTCGCGCGTGCGCTCACCGCGCGGTGTCGCCGTCGTGTCTGTCATCTCCGTCATCTCTTCTCTTCGAAATATGCTCCCGTACGCTCCCGCTGGCGAGAGCTGGCTGGCAAAGCCAGACTGAGGGTGGTAAGTCCATGCCGTTTGTAGGCAACTCCCGGATAATACCTACTAGCTCAGCACTTTAGTGCTCTCGACTTGGGCTACATACCACTGGTTGAACCGCACCAGTGGCTTCCTGAGCAACAGCCCAAGCAACAGTAGCGGCGGCACGAATGCCAGCAGCATTCCGGCGGCCCGCCAGTAATCCATGTCGTAGATGCCGGCGATGGCCGCCCGCATCATCGTCCCCGCATGGGTGAGCGGCAAGAACGGACTGACTTTGGCGATGAAGTCGGGCAACATCTGCACCGGGTAGGCAGCGTTCGCACCCGAAATCTGCACGATGAGCATAAGCACGCCGATTGCCTTACCCACATTGCCGAAACTCACCACCATCGTATAGGTGAAGAACGAGAACACCAGCGAGGCCAGCCATCCAGACAACATAAACAGCAGCGGATGCACGGCCTGCACGCGCAGGAACAGCAAATCGCCACCGAGCGACACCGTGGATTGCAGCAGCGCAATCAGCGCGAACACCCCGTAATGCCCAAGGAAGAGCCGATGCGGCCGCGGATCGCCCAATGCTTTGCGCGTCCGGCGAGACACGGTGGTTTTCAGCGTCACCACCATCAGCAGCGCGCCCACCCACAGCGGCAGCAGCGTGTAGAACGGTGCCATCGACGAACCGAAATTCGCCACCGGGAATACGGCCTTGCGCCTGAGCTGCACCGGTGCGGCCAACGTACTGGCCAGCGTTTCGGGATCATTGCCCAGCACCTCTTTGACCATGCCCATATCGCCACTGTTTAGTGCGTCGCTCAGTGTGCTGTTGAACGAAGCCAGTTCGGCGCCGGCGGAACGCAGTTTGCCGGACACCTTGTCCAAGGTAGTGCGAGCGTCGCTGAGCATATCGCTGGCGTCGTCGGAAGTCCCTTTCAGGTCGCCGAGCGTGGAGTCCAACTGGGTGGCGCCGGAACTCAGTATGCCGGAGGCGTCAGCGACGGTGGACGACAGGGAGTCGATTTGCGGTTTCACCGTGGCCGAGAAATCTGACTTGATATTGGCAATACTGTTCTGCGCTTGATCAGCCAGATTCTTGACCTGCGCATGCTGATCCTGCGCGTCCTGATTGCCTTGGCGAATATCGGTCGCCGCCGTATTCAGCGCTTGCCGCAGCCTGTTTTGTCGTGCGATTGAACGGTCAATCGCCGTGATGATGGATGAGTCGTTGCCCAGTATGCCGGCCAACGTGTTGCGAATTTCAGTGTATTTCTCCGTCTGCTTGCCAATGGCCGTGGCTTGACGGTCCAATTCGTCGGCGGCCGTGGTGGCACCAGCATTCGCGTCGGAATACAGCTTGTCTATGGAGTCGGACACCGCGCCGAAACTGGAGGCGCTCGCGTCCAGTGCGCTGCTCATCGCGTCAGCGGTGGTGCCCAGGGCTCCGGCCACGTCGGTGACTTCCTGTTTGGCGCTGGCAAGATCCTTGCCGCCTTGTTTGGCGGCAGAGGAAACCTGAGTGATTAGTGAGTTCGAGGTGTCGAGCAAGGCGCCGGCCGTATCGGTCAATGCGCTGTATGTGCCAAGCAGATCCGCCGTATCGTCAAGCTGTGTGGCGAAATTGGCGATGTTGGCGTTGAAGGTATTCAGTTGCTCTTTGGCCTCGGGCTTGGACAGCTGATCGGCCAGCGAAGACGCGATTTCCAGCCCGGCCGAAGTGATGGTCTTAGCGAACGTGGTGTTGATTTCCGCCGCAACCTCATCCGTGCCCTCGTTGAGCAGATTCGGTGCCAGCGCGTTCTTCTTCTCGTTGCGGTAATAGGTCAGTTCGGCATGCTGCACGTCGTCGGAGAAGAAGGTCATCATGTCTTTGCTGAACGACTTCGGAATTACGATGGCCGCGTAGTATTTGCCGGATCGTGCGCCCTCGACGGCATCGGCTTTGGACGTGATCGTCCAATCGAGCTGACTGTTGGCGCGCAGCGCGTTCACCACCTGATCGCCGACCGTGACTTTCACCGGGATCAGGTCGGAACGATACCCCTCATCCACATTCGCCACCGCGAATTTCAGGTTCTTCATATTCGAGAACGGGTCCCAGCATGCGGCCACGTTGAACCAGGTGAACAGGCCGGGAATCATCACCAAGCCGATCACGATGATGATGGAGACCACGTTGCTGGTCAGGCGTTTGATGTCGCCGGTAAACAGTTTCCACATGGTGTTCATCGTGCGTGCCTGCCTTCCTTGGTCGGCGGAATAGTGGGGATGATTGCGGTAACAGCGGCGCTCGGGTCCGCTTCTTCGTGGCGTTCGGCGGAGGTGTCGCGACGCTTGGCCTTATGCCCGTACAGCATGGCGCGGATCGACTCGTCGGAGAGGTTGCCGAGCTCGGTTTGGCGGCGGATGGAATCGCGCATGAATTCCACGACCATCAGGAAGCCCATGATGATGAGCACCCATGCCAGCCATGTGCCCATGACTACGATTTTCTCGCTGGTGGTCAGCGCAAACACGATAATGAGCGCGGCCGGCACCACGAATCCGGCGATAAGCGCACCCAGCAGCAGCCGGGGATACTGGTAGGCGAATTTGGCGGCCCGACGTTCGATGGCATGACGGTATTCGTCGCGGTCGGCCAGTGCTGCAATGGCCTGAGTGACACGGTATTCGCTGCCGGGCAGGTGCACCGGCTCGCCGATAATCATGTCGCTTTCCTTGATTTCCCGCGCGAACAGGCGGTTGAGATTGGCCAGTTTCGGCCGGGCGCCGAGGCCAAGCGCAAAGGCCAGAACCACGAAAACCAGCAATTTGCCGATATAGGCGAACCAGAGGCCGTCGTAGAAGCCGCCGATGGTTTCACGCATCGCGTCAATCGAATAGGTGAACGGCAGCAGCGGGTAGATGGCGCGGAAGAACGCGGGCATCATTTCAATCGGGTACAGGCCGGAGGCGCCCGGCACCTGCAGAATGACCAGCGCCACGCATACGCCTTTGCCCACGTGCATGAACGTGGTGGAGAGGGCGAAAATCACCGACATATACACCAGTGAGGTGATGACGCAGGTGAGCAGAAACACTGGGGCGCTCGCGCATTGAATGCCGATGACAAGATCGCCGATGGCCGTGACCAGGCCTTGGACGGCAGCCAGCGTGGCCAGCAGCAGGAAGCGACCGAGATAGCCTTGGGTTGGCGTGAGATCGTCGATGCCCTCGTCGTCGGTTTCGAGTTTGGGAATGACCACGAGCACGAACGCGCCCACCCACAAAGACAGGGTGGTGAACAGCGGTGCCATGCCGGAACCATAGGAGGCGACCGGATAGACGGCCTGTTCGCTGATAACAGTGGGGGAGAGCATGAAGTCGGCGATTGTGGCGGCATCCAGTTTGCCGTCGGTGCCGATCAGGGAACTGAGTGAACTGGAGATGCTCAGGGCTTTGATGTCGGTGACCAGCGTATCGAGCTTGGTTTGTACGCCGGCCAGCGCCTTATCGGTGTCGCGCAGCGCGGTCACCGTGGTGGAGGCTGCTTTGTCGAGTTGGTCGAGGGTATGCTTCGACTGATCGATGAGTGAGCCTTGCGACGTGATGCCGGTCGACAGAGTGCTGGCGGTCGAGCTGAGGGCGTTGAGACCGGTGTTGAGCTGAGGAATGGCGCCGGAGGTGATGGTGCCGCGAGCGGTATTGGCCTCGCGCACCGTGGTTTGGGTGGCGGTATTGAGATGCTGCGCCAATCCGGCGGTGTCTGTGGAGGCATTGCCGATAGTGGTGTTCAGGCTATCGAGGTTGCCCAGTGCGCCGGCAAGCTCGCTATTGCGGCTTTCCAGTGTGGCAATGGCGGATTGCAGCGGTTCTCGATTGGCGTTCGGCAGCCCTTTGAGTTGGTCGATGATGTCGGCGTTCGCTTGGTTGATGTCTTCCGCCGTATTGATCAGTCCGCCTACCTGCTGATTGGCGGCGCTGATGGTTCCGGTTACCGTGCCCACGCTTTGGTTGGCCTGTGCTGCGGCTTGGCTCAGCAGGCTTGAGCCTTGGTCAAGCGCTTCGGACGTGGAGGTGACGAAGCCGTTCAGACTGGTCTGGGTAGTGCCGATCAGGGTGGAGACGCCGGCCAGACCTTCTGCAGTGTCGATGCCAAGTGTGCGCGCGTCGTCCAGCGCCTGACGTGCGGTGCGTGTCTGCTCTGGGGTGTCGGTGAGTTTGGTGGTGAGCTTGGCGATGGTGCTGCGTGTGTGCTGCACATCGTCGGAGGCCTTGGCAAGGGCCGTGAGGGCCTTGGCTTTGGTGGTGTCTTCGGTACTGATGGCTTTGCCGTCAACCGTATTGATGACTTCGGTAAGTACTTCGGATACGGTGGAGACGAATGTGGAATTGACCGTGCGGTCCACAGTGGACGCGCCGACGTCGGTGACTTTGGGGGCGATGGCGCTGGCTTTTTCGTTGACGTAATACTCCAGAGTGGGCCGACTCTTGCCGCCGGTCACCACGCCGGCGAGATCGTCGGAAAAGTCTTTGGGAATGATGATGGCTGCGTATGCCTTGCCGGATTCCACTTGGTCCATGGCCTCGGCTTCGGTGACGAAGGTCCAGCCGAGCTGGTCGTTGCTTCTCATCTGCTTGACGATTTGATCGCCGAGGTTCTGCTTGCCGATGAGCGCGTTGTCGGTGCCGTCGTCATTGTTGGCGATGGCGACGGTGATGCCTTTGGTATTGCCGTACGGGTCCCAGAAGCCGACGATGTTGTACCACGAATACAGTGGCGGGATGAACACCATGCCGAACAGGATCACCCATGCGGCCGGCACCTTGAACAGGCGCAGGAAGTCGCGTCTGAGGACCTTGAAGATATTGCCCACTGATACCTCCGGAGCTTGGTGTTGCTTGGTTGCTACGTTTTCCGTAGCGATACGTTAATCGTAGCGCTACGTTTGTAGTAGCGTAATACGGCTGCCGGAGATTAATGGGGTGATTGATGATGTTTTTGGCGGAATAACGCTGCTGCCCAGCGGCTTATCGTGTGTCGCTGGGCAGAGCGAAAGGCGTTCTGGAACTTATTGACAAGATTTCTGGATGGTTTGGACGTTTCCTGAACGCGATGGATAGGCTCGGTGCTCGGCAATGTAGACAGACATGTACCGACCGCCCATCAAGTTCAGCAAAACCGCAATCGGGTGATAGGGTGAGGGGACGCTATGTGGGGAGGAAACCATGGTTGAATTCAAGGACGATGGCACGGCCACTACCCCCGGCAAGCTGCGGGAGAACCGTGACGCCGAGTCCGCAGCCGTGACCGATCTGGTGGCCGCCGAACTGGACGACACCGGCTTGAACCTGAACGCCAAGCGATTACCGATTCTGGCGCGCATCTATGGCGCGGTCGTGCTGCTGGACGGACTCGCCACATTGCCGATTATGGTGATTTCCATCCTCTATACCGTGCGCGAGATTCTGGATGGTCATGTGCACGTCGATGCGATGAGCCTGACCTTCATCCTGTCCGCGATTCATGCGGTGGTGCTGGTAGTCAGTGCCGCATGCCTGATTGTGCTCGGCGTGATGCTGCTGCGCAATCATCGCCGGTATGCCGCGCGCTGGACCTACGTGCTGATGCCGTTGACGTTGGCCGACGGCATGCTGTCGCTGGCCCTGACCGGCCTTGGCTTCAACCTGCTGCTGCCGCTGATTCAGATGATTATTCTCGTCGTGATTTCGGTGACCGCCGATCCCTCCCTGAGCGAGGAACGCCGTCTGCAGCGCGCGCTCAGGCGTATGGACGATCGCGATGATTATGAATCGGCTGTGGCGGCCGGCATGCTAGGCCGCGACCAGTCCGGCAAGGGCTATATTGCGCTGGACTTTTTCAATATCTTCTGGCTGTTTACCATCGCTTCGGTGGGTGGCCTGATTGTGGAGACGATCTACCATATGGCGCTGTATAACGGTGAACTTCAGGACCGCGCTGGTTTGCTGTGGGGCCCGTTCTCGCCGATTTACGGCTGTGGTGCGGTATTGGTAACCGTGTGCCTGAATCGCCTGTGGAAGGCGAATCCGTTCTTGATTTTCTGCGCTTCGGCGGTGATCGGCGGCGCGTTCGAATATTGCACCAGCTGGTTCATGGAAGCGGCGTTTGGTATTACCGCGTGGGATTACACCGGCCGTTGGCTGTCCATCGACGGACGTACTTCGGGCCAATTCATGTTCTTCTGGGGACTGATTGGTGTGGTGTGGGTCAAGTGGCTGTTACCGCGACTGCTGGCTCTGATTAATCGCATTCCATGGAAAGTGCGGTATTCGCTGACTGCGGTATGCACGGTGCTGATGGTGATCGACATTGCCTTCACGCTGATGGCCTTGGATTGCTGGTATGGGCGCATGGCCGGCCAGCCGCAGGATTCACCGGTCGCGATGTGGTTCAGCGAACGCTACAGCGACGCTTACATGGCCAATCGCTTCCAGACCATGCATATCGACCCTTCCAAGGCCGGGCGTATGTGAATGGCCGGCAAGTAATTACGCTTCGCGGGCAGAAGGTGCGTAGAACCTAAGACAGCCCTCGCGTGTGGGTGGTAAGCGGGATACACTTTCAAGCGTTGAAGGAATGATTCCCTCCGCTGATGCGCTGGTTTGTGACGCGCGTGATGACGATGGGACAATCAAACGAAAGGCAAGGCACATGGCCGAAGCTACAGCAAACATTGGTGTGATTGGACTGGCCACGATGGGCTCCAATCTGGCGCGTAATCTGGCGCACCATGGCAACACGGTGGCGTTGTTCAACCGTCACTACTCGCGTACCGAGAAGCTCATGAACGAGCATGGCACCGAAGGCAACTTCGTGCCGGCCGAAACGCTCGAGGGATTCGCCGCGTCCCTGAAGCGTCCGCGTACCGCCATCATCATGGTCAAGGCCGGTGCTCCGACCGACGCGACCATCGCGCAGCTGGAAGAGGTGTTCGAACCGGGCGACATCATCGTCGACGGTGGCAACTCCTTCTTCAAGGACACCATCAAGCGTGAGAAGGAAGTACGTGCCAAGGGCTTCCACTTCGTGGGTTGCGGCGTGTCCGGTGGTGAGGAAGGCGCGCTCAACGGCCCGTCTCTGATGCCTGGTGGCACTGCGGAATCCTGGAAGACCTTGGGCCCGATTCTTCAGTCCATCGCCGCCAAGGTGAACGGCGAACCGTGCGTGACCCACATCGGCACCGATGGTGCCGGCCACTTTGTCAAGATGGTGCACAACGGCATCGAGTATGCCGATATGCAGGTGATTGGTGAGGCGTATGACATTCTGCGCCGTGGACTCGGCATGGATGCCGAGGAGATCGGCGACGTGTTCGCTGAATGGAACAAGGGCGATCTTGATTCCTACCTGATCGAGATCACCGCTGAGATTCTGCACCACAAGGATGCCGAGACCGGCAAGCCGTTCGTGGACGTGGTCGTGGATCATGCCGGCATGAAGGGTACTGGTACTTGGACCGTGCAGGCTGGTCTGGAATTTGGTTCTCCTGTGGCTGCCATCGGTGAAGCCGTGTTCGCTCGTGCACTGTCTTCGCACGGTGAGCTGCGTGAAGACGCTCAGAAGGAAGGTCTGGCTGGACCGAACAAGACCATCGATCTGGCCGGAGAAGACAAGGCCGCGTTCGTCGAGGACGTGCGCAAGGCTCTGTTCGCTTCCAAGGTCGTGGCCTATGCTCAGGGCCTGAACGAGATTCAGGACGGTGCCAAGGAATACGGCTGGGATATCAACCTGTCCGAAGTGGCCCGCATTTGGCGTGGCGGCTGCATTATTCGCGCCCAGTTCCTGCTCGACCGCATCACCGAGGCCTTCAAGGGCGATAACCCGCCGGCTTCCCTGCTGTTCGATCCGTACTTCGAGAAGATCATCGGCGAATCGCAGGACGCATGGCGTCGCGTGATCGTTCGCGCGGTGGAGGCCGGCATCCCGACCCCGGTGTTCTCCAGCTCCCTGGCGTACTACGATGGTCTGCGCTCCAAGCGCCTGCCCACCGCTCTGACCCAGTCCCAGCGTGACTTCTTCGGTGCCCACACCTACGGCCGCGTAGACAAGCCCGGCGTGTTCCACACGCTGTGGGCTGAAGAAGGCAAGCCTGAAATCGAGGCGTAGCCTCGTGATTTCAGGTTTAGGACAGCCCTGTGGGCTGTCCGGCCTTCTTCAGGCTCGGCGATAGCCGAGCTGAGAAAACAGCAAGCCCGAGATCGAGGCGTAGCCATAGACGAATTAAGCCCCCTCATCAGAGGGGGCTTAATTCACTCACAACTCGGTGACGGTTTCTTCGGTGGAGAACCAGATGAACTCGTCCACTCCGTTGGCGTAGGAGGACGGGTAATCCGGGTTGTTGGGCTGCTCGAAGACATGGGCCAGCGATTCGGCTTTGCCGGCACCGGCGGCGAAGAACCACGTATGGCGTGAACGCGCGATGAGCGGCGCGGTCAATGAAACACGCAGCGGCGGCATCTTGGGGGAGTGGTTCACACCCACGGTGAGCCTATCGGTAACCTTGACCTCATCATGACCAGGGAACAGCGACGCATAGTGACCGTCCGGTCCCATGCCGAGAATCATCAGATCGATTACCGGTTCCGGCCCCAATTCATTCACCAACTCGCGCTCATAGTCGCTCGCGACATCGTCCAGCAACGCATCATTCGCGGCATCGGCGGCGGCGCGAACGGAAGCATCATCGCTGTCGGCCTGATCCATCACATCGGCGATGTCATCGGCTGAACGGGTATCGGCCGCCATCTCATGAATATTCGATTCAGGCAGCTTGCCATCTGCCACCAGCTGGTCAAGCAGCAGGCGACGGGCTTCCAAAGCATTGCGATCGGTGTCGTAAGCCGGCACAAAACGTTCGTCGCTCCACCAGAAATGCACGCGCGACCAATCAATCGCGTCAGCCAGCGGATCGCTCAGCACCGAGCCCAACGGCTGCGCGGCCGAACCGCCAGACAGCGCCACATCCACACGCGTGCGATGCGTGTCATCAGGCAATCGTTCGGCGAGCAAATCGAGTAGCGTCAAGACAAAACGTTGCGCGCCAGCCTGAATCATCAGATCTTTATTCGGATACACAATGAGTTTTCGAGTTGCCATGTATGGTCCTTGTATGGGGTATGTGTCGTACTTTGCAATGTGGATTGTGTTGTCAGTTGACAACGCATGATACGGGTGGCATGCCGGGAATCTAGCCATTTGCAGCAATGAAATGTGTTGTCAGTTGACAACACAATGTACATTGTGCGGCATCGCATGAGGTAGGAAACGATGAGCAGCGGCGTTGGCATGGCTCGGCCACAATTGCCGAACTCATTCCAACGCCGCTGTGGCAACGGGTTCTACCGACTTCAGTGACGAATCAGATCCCAGCCTTCGTTGATGACCTCGGCGTAGATCTCATCGGGATCGATGCGACGCAGTTCCTCGGTCAGGCAGTCCTCGATGGTGCGCATCGGCACGGACACTTCCTGCGGAGTCTGGCCGGGCAGCGAGATCAGCGCTTGGTCCTCATACGGGCGTTCCAGCGAGATCACACCGTCCTCACGGGTCAGGTACACGCCGGTCACGGCCTGCGCGTCGGGCACGAACTCAGTTTCGACTGGTACGCCAAGTTTCAGACGCAGCCATGCGCACAGCATTTCCATAGGCAGGAAGTCGGCCTTGCCGGTCACCTTCGCGGCGGTGATGGGCAGGTGCGGCGGCTGATCGAGCATCGAGGCGAGCATTGCGCGCCAGACGGTCAGTCGTGTCCAGGACAAGTCGATATCTTCCGGTGTCCAATTGCGGCGCAAACGCTCAATCGTGGCCTCCGGATTATTGGAGTGCAACGCGTCGGTGATGCGACTGCGGGCCATCGCACCCATCAGATCCTTGGCCGGGTTCGACGGCGGTGTGGTCGGCCACCACGCCACTACAGGCGCATCCGGCACAAGCAGCGGGATAACCAGCGTATCCGGGTGGTTGATAAGGCCACCGCGCGGACGCAAGATGATGATCTCACCGGCACCGGCGTCCGCGCCGAATCGCACTTGGGCGTTCAGGTTGGAATCGTTCGGATCGTTCGGGCCGTCGGTCAAATCGACGGCCGGATTATCGCGACTCGCGCTCACCTCGGCGGCCACTTCGGCCGCGTTCGGTTCGCCTTCGCCGGACTGATCGGCAGGATTGGTATCCGGTACTACGGCAATCACGCGGCACGGGTGCTCACGGCTGGCCGAGTTCGCGATTTCCAGCGCATGCTCTAGGTCCGCGTCCTCGGTGGCGATGAGCAGCGTCAGCACGCGGCCGGTCGCCGATTCGCCGCGCTCCTCGTGCAGTTGTTCGATTTTGTGCGCAATCTCGCGGGTGCGGGTGTTCGGCATATCGATGATCATGGCCTCCTCCAGTGG
>ERZ857521.3030-NODE-3030-length-14620-cov-5.567182_pt1 | contig 14620 bp, 11 predicted proteins | sample MGYA00519701_ERZ857521 | MGnify/ENA primary metagenome ERZ857521 (study PRJEB31778, sample SAMEA3449346) | human gut metagenome | biome: human gut; feature: human-associated habitat; material: faeces | place: United Kingdom | collected 2010/2012 ...
GAAAAGTTGATATGTCCCGACGTACCGTCTATTATGCGCTTGACCAATTATGCCGACTTAAGCACCCTCTTATAGAAAAGCTTCAGCATGGAGTCTATCGCAAAAATATGACAGAAAATACTGATGCACCTTGCACTATTGCACTTTCATCTTGTCAAGATACCGTGCAATTTTCTCAAAGTGCAAAAGTGCAGAGTGCAACCACACTAAAATCAGAGGACCATGAGTGAATACAGATTCCATTTACAGAAATACCGCCCTGGAAGCAAGACTACTTGTCCGAACTGTGGTAAAAGCCGATGTTTTGTCAGGTATATTGATGAACAAGGCAGCATTAGCTTTCCCGGTAATGTCGGCAAGTGTGATCATGAAAACAGTTGCGGATACCACTATACACCTAAGGAATATTTTAAGGATAATCCTGATGTGTTGGAAATGGATGAGGGAAGCGGCAAGTCACTTCTTTCTGTTCCTTATAAGAAGGCAGATAAAACTCTGTCTTGTATTGTTCCTTCGTATATTCCTTCATCTTATGTGTTAAGGAGTCTGTCACATTATTCAATCAACCCCTTATATCAGTATTTCTGTCATGTATTTGGTGAAAATGAGGCAAGCAGATTGTTTGAAATGTATCGCATAGGGACATCTTCAAAATGGGGAGGCGCAACGGTTTTCTGGCAGACAGATATAAATGGGCAGGTAAGAACCGGCAAGGTAATGTGCTATAATGCTGAGACAGGTCATCGGGTTAAAGAGCCTAAGGCTTTTGTCAGTTGGGCGCATTCCGAGTTGAAGTTGCTGGATTTCCATTTGAAGCAATGTCTGTTTGGAGAACATATTCTGAAAAATGCATCCTCTCCGGTAATGCTGGTGGAAAGTGAAAAGACCGCTGTTGTAATGAGCCATTTTATCCCCGATTATATATGGCTGGCAACAGGTGGAAAGAATGGTTGTTTCAACAGTGAAGCTATGCAGGTTCTCAGAGGCAGGGAAGTTACTCTCATCCCTGATTTAGGAGCAACCGAACAATGGAAAGAAAAGTCTGCTTTGTTGTCTGGAATATGCAAACGGGTTGTTGTGTCCAATGTCTTGGAATGTACATCCGATGAAGAGCAACGCAGCCAAGGATTGGATATTGCAGACTTCTTTTTGTATTCACCATCAAAGAGGCAGATACTCCGTCAGATGATACAGCGTAATCCAGCATTGCAGTTGCTCATTGATAAATTTGATCTGGAACTTATTGAATAGTAAAGGAACTTGTTCCATGGATTTATAGAAAGTCCATAACACAATAAGGACTTTTTGCCTACTGGCAATAAAGTCTGGTCATTGTCTGGCATTACAGACTGGTTAAGGAGCAAGCTCCAATAATGAATAAACACATATTGGAAAGACATTTATGAATACAGATATAAAACAGGCCATGCATGTCGAAGCTGCGAAATCATTGAATGCAGCCGAGGCTAATGAAAACGAAAGACGTTGGAATGAAACAAAAATAGATAGGAAAAATGAGGATCCTACTAACCATTATGACAAGACTAGAATGAAGTTGAATTTTGAAATAGGTCCTGATGGAAAAATATATCCGTTGGGATATCATCCGAAGTCTCTTGATGTCAGATTACAGGAAAGACTTTCTGAACTTGGATGGAAGCCATTTAAGCCTGACAGTAAGATTCAGCCGAATTGTTGTGCTCGATTCTTATTTGGCGGTAACCATGATCGTACACTTCAGATGGCTTTCGGCAGCCAGATTGTGAACCTGGAAAAGAATGCCGACAATAGTCATTTACGTAGATGTGAAGAAGTTGAGCTTTGGGCAAAGGACGTTTATGATTGGTGTTCTCGTCGCTATGGTAGGGAGAATATTATCGGATTTCAGGTTCATTTGGATGAAACTTCACCTCATATTCATGCTTTGATTGTGCCAGTGGGTGTACGCCCAAAAAGTGGGCGCGAATGTGTCATGTGGTCTGCTAAATTTGGGAAAGACAGGTATGAATATGGAAAAATATTAAAGGATATGCATACTTCTTTGTATGAAGAGGTTGGAAGTAAATACGGTCTGGAACGTGGTGATAGTATTGAAGGTCGTAATGTAAGGCATTTGAATAAACGTGATTATATCCGAAAGTTGACAAAAGAGGCAAAACAAGCGGAGAAGGCTGTTAAGGGATTGCAGACAATGATGAGAAAGTTGGAGTTGCAGATATCCAGTTCTCAATCACAACTTGAAGAAATTGACAAGTCTTTGGCTTCTGGTAAAATACTTCTTCGGGAATATGACTTTCAAAAGGCTAGGATACAGAAACAGATTTCAGAGTATCAGATCAAACTTGAAGACAAGGCATGTAAGCTTCATGAGAAAGAACAGGCTTTGAGCAGATTAACCAAAGATCTTGAGATGGCAGGTTCCGTAATACAGCCATTCCGTAACCATAAAGTTGATTTTGAACCGCCTCGTATTTCAGGAAAGGTTCCTTTGTTTGGTACTGACAAGTGGATTGAAACTAAGAATCAAGAGATAGCTAAACAATTTACTTCTGCAATTCGTAAGTTAGAAACTCTTTATAGGAATGAAGCTGAACGCCAAGTAAAGACTGCACAACATAATGTATTGGCAGACTATGGCGAACTTAATCAATTGAGAAGGGAAGTTAAGATGTTGTCTGAAAGTAATGATGATTTGAAATCAACCTTGGAAACAATACTTGACCAATTGTCTGTTCCATCTTTCCGTTCTCAAATATTTACCATTGCTGATGCGCTTTTAGGGGGAACACCGATTACTGTTTCTTCCGGGGGAGGAGGTTCTACTTCCGATCTTCCTTGGGATGGACGTAGGCCGGATGAGGAGGAAGAGACATATCGTAGGAGATGCTTGCTGTTCGCGGTAGGGGTGGTAAAGAAACGGAATGGAATGAAAAGTTATAGAAGACGTTAGTCTATATAATTATGTTTGCTTGATACTTTCTACATTTATGTGTATTTTTGCACATAAATGTAGAAATGTTTTCTATGGAAAAGAAAGTATATAAAAATAGAATTCGTGTGGTGCTTGCAGATAAAATGGTTACAAAGACATATTTGGCAGAACAGCTTGGAGTGTCAAAGATGACAATAAGTCGATGGTGTACCAATACTACACAACCGAGTGCTCCACAGTTGATTGAGATCTCTCAGATATTGCAGTGTGATTTGAAAGATTTATATGAACCATTTGAATAATTCGTGATATTTACAGTAAGATTATATAGATGAAAAAAATAAAATATAAAGGGATAGATTTATTTTGTGGTATAGGAGGATTTAGGCTTGCAATGGAAAACAGCGGTGTTCAATGTGTTTTCTCATCTGATATAGACAAGTTTGCCCAAGAAACATATCGCGCAAATTTTAATGAAGTGCCAGCAGGTGATATTACTAAAATAAAAGCAAAGGACATTCCTGCTTTCGATATATTAACTGCAGGTTTTCCCTGTCAACCATTTAGTTATGCTGGACTTTGTCAAGGCTTTGAAGATCAAACTAGAGGTACATTATTCTTTGACATATGTAGAATCGTTGCATATCATCGTCCCAAAATGATATTCTTAGAAAATGTAAAAGGATTAGTCTCTCATAAAAATGGAGGCACTTTAAATACAATTCTTTTAAATTTGAAGAATCTAGGGTACTATGCACATTGGGCTGTTTTAAGTTCATTAGACTTTGGCCTGCCTCAAAAGAGAGAAAGATGGTATTGTGTAGCTTTTGATAGACCAGTAAAATATGAATTTCCTAAACCATTAGGAGGAAATCCTATTTTGAGAGATATTGTTGATGTTAATGATCAGTCAGATAATTTAAAGCTTACAAAGTTTGAATTAGATAGAATTAAGTATCATTTTGAACATTGCGCTCAGCAGGAAAGGGTACAACATGACAATTCAAAGTATGCTCCTAATACCAAAAAAGGTAAATATGGTGTTTTTTCGTATCAAAAGCCGGATGGTTCTCTTAGGTTTCACGTTGGAGATGTTGCTAAAACTCAAATACAGGAGGCATTTTATGCATGTTTAGATACATATGCACCGACAATAATAGCTGGTCGTACTCCCAAACTTTGGGATTTAGAAAGAAAACTTTCTGTTTTGGAAGCCAAAAGATTACAGGGATTTCCTGATGACTTTGTAATTCCTGTGTCTGATAATCAGGCATATAAACAATTAGGAAATTCTGTTAGCGTTCCAATAATTAAGGCTATCATGAAGTCTATGATAGAAGCATATGAGCAGTATAAATAAAAATATAAATATGTACTATTTTTCTCAACAAACAATAATTAATGCAATTGAAGCATTAAAGGACATTATTCCAAGTAAATTCATTGGACTGTTGTCAATACTTCGTAGTATAAAAACTGATGGATTAAAAACAAATGAAACTTATGAGATAAAAGACTCATATATAGGAAATTGGTTGAATGATACGATGATGCTGGAAGATTTTCCTTCAGTTATGTCAGAATCGACTCTTTATGTTAGATTTGCAAATGGCTGGTCTGATTATGTTTCTGAAACCATGTTTTCAACGAGTCCTAAATTATATGCTCTTATTATATTTATATATAAGTTTAAAGGTTTTACTGAGATACCAACAAATGAGAGCTTATTAAAACAGTTTATAGAAGATTTTCATTTGTCTGCTGAAAATGTGGATAATTGGTTTGACAAAGGTCGCATACAAATCGAGTATTCCGAGAATTGCCTTAAACGATCAGTGCTAAAGGAAGCACTACATTTAGCTAATAGTACTTTAACATTTGAAGGGGTATATTCTGTTAAGGCAAAAGCATCTGAGTTATCAAGAGCTCCGTTTATACAAACATTGTATGCAGGAATGGATAGTATGAAGTGCCTGCTTGTTTCTCGTACAGATTTAGAATATCTGTATCCGTCAAAAGATAAATTCAAAAAGACTTTTGAGAATCTCGTTTCACGCCAAATTATTTTTTATGGTGCTCCTGGGACTGGTAAATCTCACAAGATAAAGAAACAATTAGAAGATATTCCAAAAGAAAACATTTTTCGAACAACATTCCATCCTGATAGTGATTATTCAACGTTTGTTGGGGCATATAAACCGACTAGGGATGAACGTCCATTATATGGATTGTTTGGAAAAGAAACTGTAAGGTTGAAAGATGGTAAGGATTTGAGTGAAGATATCATTACATATAAATTCATACCTCAAGCATTCTTGAACGCTTATATGCAGGCATATAGGAAGCCTAATGATAATGTTTATCTTATTATAGAAGAAATTAATAGGGGAAACTGCGCTCAAATTTTTGGGGATTTATTTCAACTTCTTGATAGAAATGAATTTGGGGTATCAGAGTATACAATAAAAGCTGATGCGGATTTGAAAGTATTTTTGGAGGAGGAGCTTGGCAAAGACAATCCTGGAATAGAGGATGGAGAGTTGTGCTTACCATCTAACCTGTATATCTATGCTACTATGAATACTTCGGATCAATCATTATTTCCTATTGACAGTGCATTCAAGAGGCGTTGGGATTGGGAATACGAGCCAATCAAATATAAAAATACTAATTGGGTGATTGATATTCAAGGAGAAACTTATTCGTGGGTATCTTTCCAGAAGGAAATAAATAAGCGTATTTTTGAAGCTACAAGCTCGGAAGATAAAATGCTTGGTGATTATTTTGTCAATCCTTGCGATGGAGTCATTACTGAAAAAATGTTGTTAAATAAGATTCTTTTCTATCTATGGAATGATGTCTGTAAAGATGGTGAGGGAGATATTTTCAAGGTTAGTGATACAGAGGATGTTTCTTTTTCTGAATTATATGGTGATGGAGGAAAACAGAAACTTGTTGGTATGATGAATTATCTTGGAGTGGAACTTGTACAAGAAGACATAGACGAAGATGATGAAAACGAGGTCGAAGACAGTGATAAAAAAGATAATACAAGATATTCTATTAACGGTGAAGTCGCAGACGAAAATGGTAAAGCATGGGGAAAAGGTGCATTAGTAAGGCGTGCCGTCGAGATTTATTGCAATAATAACGCCCAAGATACTGCGGCTCAAATACGAGATATTTGGATGTCTGCGGATTTTGTAATACCTCATATAGTAGAAACTGATGAAGATCGAGAACAGCGTATAAATACCTCAAAAGACGATAGAGCGAAAGAAAGATCCAAAGAAATAAAATTACCTAACGGCGAATCTCTACATGTATCTACACAAGTAGGAGACGGTAAAAAACGTAAGGGTTTTACAGATTTTCTTTCCAAAATTAAATCCAAACCAGAATGGGGTATTGATATCCAGGAATTATAATTATGCTATTATTCATTGAAGGCTACCCATATAATCTGAATGATACGGTCAGAGATAATCTGACAGTCAGAGATGTACTCAAAGATGTTGTGTCTGTTCCTGTAAAAGAAGATCAATATTCCTTTGGGTATGTAGGTTATTGTTATAGTAAAGCTGCAAAGGATGTAATTTTCTTTTTGCCAAAAGTCGTCTTGACCGGTGAGCAAAATGAAGAAAGTGGTGATGATACCATATTCGGAGCATCTCCTCAGGAGATTATTGATTTTGAATCAGAAAAAATTAAATCGAAATTTACAGAGGAAGGATGTAAAGAATATAAGGAGTTTCTTTCTACGCTTTCTATTTGGGTATATAGAACTATAAGTGTATATAAACAGGCACATAATGACAATATACTCGAGAGTAAGGATTATCAGACAGAGAGCCGCGGCAGAAAGCAAAAGCATAACACATTGCTTGATGTGATAATAGCACTTAGGGATTTCAACAGGAATAATCAGGATTATTTCACGTTCATTGCCAAGAACGTACATTCCGGATATAACAGAATTAATTGGAACAAGACTATTACATCATCGCAAGCTTTTATGCAGAATGGAACTCCTGTTTATGTTGAGCCTGTGAACAGGAAGAAGATGGTTAATTTTGACGAGGAATTGTTGGTCATCTATTTCTCTATACTGAATTATATATGTGAAACACACGGTTTTTCTTTTGAAATAAACATACATTACCAGCTTATAAGTCCCGAAAAGCTAAAGAATACATATATAAAGAAGAATTTGGGATGCAGACGGCTGAAACAGATTAAATACAAATACTTTTCGGATAAGGCTTTAAGAATATGGGATTTGTGTTATGCTTTTTTTGATAGGGAGTATAAAATATCCATGAATAGGCAGGCTGAAGACTTTTTGCTTGCCAAAGATTTCGATCACATTTTTGAAGTGATGATTGATACTCTTGTCGGAGGTAATGATAAGCAGGAACTGCCTAAGGAGCTGACTGAACAGAAAGACGGGAAATTGGTTGACCATATGTTTATTGGACAGGGGCTTATTGAGCAGTCTGACTTGCCTGCAGACCTGACTTACTACATAGGTGACAGCAAATATTATAAGCGTTCCAAAAACGACAGGACATTGCTCGGTGAAAAGTCTGTTTACAAGCAATATACTTATGCGAGAAATGTCATACAATGGAATATGAACCTGTTTTTGGACGGTGATGGAAAAGGTGAGCATCCGCAGTTAAGGGATACGTTGACAGAGGGATATAATCCTATTCCTAACTTTTTCATTAGTGCAAGAATCCCGAATAGACGAAGTGGCGGAGCCAGATTCTTGTCGTTTGATGATAAGGAACTGAAGTCTCAAGAAGGTGGTGTCCAGTTGAATCGCCAGTTTGAAAACAGGTTATTTGATCGTGACACTCTTTTGTTGTGCCATTATGATGTGAATTTCTTATATATAGTGTCCTTGTATGGTCGTAATAACAAAAGTTCTCAAACTGCATGGAGAGAATATGTACGTAAGGAATTCAGAAGTAAGATTCAAGATACTCTAAACAGACTATATACATTCAGAACTTTACAGCCGCGTGACGGTATGGATTGTTATCAGTTTATCCAGGATAATTTTCAGCGCTTGAATGGAAAACTGTATCGCCCGAAGACAGATAGTAATTATTTGGTTCTTGCTTTGATGAAAGATGAAGATAGCGGTATATGGAAATCACTTGGTATTAAATCTGAAACTGTCGGAAAGGAGATTATTCAAAACAAAGAATTATTAGATGCACTGCATACTCATTTTCATGTTAGTAACCCTTTCATACTTGATAATGAATTCCAAATTGAAGGTGTGGATAATGTCGGCACTCTTGACAGGAAAGCGAAGCCGGAAATTAAGAACATATTGACAGGGTTTGTAAGAAAGTCTGATACTGATTATGATATTTTTTCAATGCATCAGTCAAAGACATACACGATGGAGAAGATACCCACATCTGTTAATATTATGGATATAGAATACTTCTTGCCTATGCTTGCCGGGGCAATTGATGGGTATTATAAGGTTGAAAAAGTATATTTCTCAACAGCTAATGGTCAGATGTGTTTGAAACTCAATCTTTCGACATATATTTCTCTTGGTAGTTCAAAAGTCAATATATACTCAAAAATGCGACCTGGAGAGCTGATATCTTATGATTTGATGCTGAAATTATACGAACAAAGAATATAAGAACTGTATGTTTCATATATAGACATGGACAAACTCAATAAAGAACAAAGGCATCGTTGCATGTCGGCAATAAAAGGGAAAGATACAAAACCTGAATTATTGGTTCGGAAATTCTTGTTTAGCCGTGGGTTTAGATACAGGTTAAACCATCCGCGTCTTCCAGGGCATCCGGATATAGTTTTGCGGAAATACAGAACTGTGATTTTTGTGAACGGATGTTTTTGGCACGGACATCAAGGGTGTAAGTATTTTGTTCTTCCTAAGACCAATGTAGAGTTTTGGAGTGAGAAAATTGAAAGAAACCGAAATCGTGATGTCGAAGAACAGCGTCAATTGGCATCTATGGGATGGCATTGCATTACTGTTTGGGAGTGTCAGTTGAAGCCTAAAGTTCGTCAGCAGACTTTGGAATCATTGGTATATACTCTTTATCATATTTTTCTGGAAGATAGAAGGGTGAAGCCTGATATGTTAATAGGAGACTACTCAATAATGGTGGCTGAAACATCTGTAGAATATAGTTGAATAATTATTTTATTGATAATAATATGAGTAACGGAGCATTATTTTATAAAGCAGATTTACATATACATTCATATGGTCCTGAATATGGATCTTTTGATGTTACAGATATTTCTAATACTCCACAAGCAATTGTAGATACTGCAATAGAAAAGGGGTTAAAGGTTATTAGTATAACTGATCACAATCAATATTTAAATAGCATGTTTGCTGTTCAGTATTCAAAAGGCAAAGATATTCTTGTTGTACCTGGTATTGAAGTTAGTACTACGCAAGGACATCTTTTATTATATTTTGAAACTATTGAAAAACTTCAAAAATTTTATTCTGGATTATCGTTTAACCAAGATAAATCAGTTTGTAATCAAGGTATAGTAGAATGTTTGAATTCTGCAGATCAATTAGGTGGAATAGGTGTTTTAGCTCATATAACTTTAGAATCTGGATTTGAAAAAGTTATAGGTAGGTTTGGACCACATATGGATCAGATATTTAGATGCAAAAATTTATTAGGTCTTGAAATTATTAATAAGAATGAAGTATACTTGTATACAGATGAGGATGATAGCCCTGAACATAAGAAGTTATTAAATATATGGCGTGAGTCATTGGACAATAAATTACATATGGATTTTGCAAAATTAATGTCTTCTGATTCTCATGAATTAATTAAACTTGGTAATAATGCAGAAGGTAATAATCGATTAACTAGATTAAAGATGCCGACACTTACTTTCCGTTCATTTCAAATAGCATTAATGAGTAGTGAATCTCGTGTTCGGTTGGAAGATGAAATTCCTGTTAGGCGGCCAATAATTAAGCATGTAAAATTAGAAGGTGGGCTGTTAGATGGTGCAGATATAGAATTAAGTCCAAATCTAACATGTATAATAGGTAGTCGTGGAGCTGGAAAATCTACTTTACTGGAGTCAATTCGTGAGGCTGCAGGTAATAAATCTTATTCAAAAGTTTGCGACTCAGAGGTATGGCCTCAGAATATCATATTAGACTATATTGATGAAACAGGTCAAACACAAACTTTTCAAAGAGAGAAAAATGCAAATGTTGTCAATCGTTCGGATCCAAACTTTGGAATAACGTCTATCCCTATTGAAAGCTATGGGCAAGGAGATACGGCAAGTACGATTCAACATAGTGAAGAAAATCCACAAGTTATTATAAACTTTTTGGATGCTTTCTTAGATTTGAATCTATTGAAAACACAGGATTCTGAATATGTCAATCTATTGCGAAGTAATCAAAGTGAAATGAATAAACTTCGTATAAATATTGTTTCATTGCCTGATGCAAAAAAAGCTTTAGAAAACGAACGTCGTAAATTGAAGGCTATGGAGCAAACCAAGGCTGCTGAAATTGTTAAACTCCATAATGCTTTACTTCAAGAAAGAGACTTTCGTAAGACGTTAATACAAGATCTTAATAACCTTGCAAGAACATATAGAGATATACTTGGAAATACAGATTTGTTTGATAAGGTTGCTGAGATGAGCGATGACCGTATTGTCGTTGGTAAGGAATACTTTTCTAATGTAAAAGATATAATTAACGCATTTTCTATTCTTGTCTCTTCTAAATCAAAAGAACTTAATGACGCTTTGACTGAGAAAATAAAGGAGTTAAATACACAACTGAATTTGTGGAATGCTAAAGAATTTGAAATTCAATCAAAAATAGATAATAAGAAACAAGAGCTAATACAGCAAGGAATACCATTTGATTTAGGTAAAATTAATCAAATCTCCACAGATATAATTGATTATGAGAAAAAAGTAACAAAGCTTCAGAATGAACAAAAGCAGCTTGAAGAATTGCTTAAAGAACGACAGAAATTGATACAGAAGCGCCAAGAAAATAGAAAAGAAATTACACGAAAACATTTAGCTTTTGCAAAAAAGATAAATGATAACTTAAAGGCTTCTGTTGATGGTTTTTTTGTATCAATTAAATATACAGAATCAGTATATTCCCCAGAATTTGAGGAAGTATTGAAAACTTTGATGGGATGGAGGACTTCTCAGGTTATGAAATCTTCAGTTATTGCAAGGAGCATTGCATTATATGATTTTGTTCAAGCAATTAAGAAGAGAGATGTAGATGCATTAAAAGCTATAAAGTATCAAGGTGAACGATTTTTACGAGATGAAGAAATTCATAATATTATTATGACCCTAAATGAAGGGTTTAAATATGAAGATCTTGAATGTTTAGGCTATGAGGATTATCCGCAAATCACAGTAACTAAATTTGTGAACGAGAATGGGGTTAGGAAAAATGTTACAAGACGAATTTCACAATTATCACTTGGACAACAGCAGTCGGTTCTGTTAAGTATTTTATTGCTGTCTGATAGTGAAAAACCATTATTAATAGATCAGCCAGAAGATAATCTTGATAGTGAGTTTATCTTTAAAACGATTGTGGGTAATTTACGGAAAATCAAAGAGCACCGTCAAGTAATAATAGTTACTCATAATCCGAACATTGCAGTGCTTGGAGATGCTGAACTTATCATTCCGCTTAAAAGTACAAGTGTACATTCTCAGATTATATCTTCAGGCTCTATTGATAACAACGATACCGTTAAGCTATGTTGCAGTATATTAGAAGGAGGAGATTCCGCATTTAAACAAAGAAAAAATATTTATGGATTTTAATTACCACTAGATTCTTATATATTTGTTAATGCTTTTAGATAGCTCCAGATATGGTGCTCTTTTATAATGTTTGCCTTTTTATGCAAAAAGTAGGTAGAAAACTTGGTTATACTTTAAATATTATTCGTACATTTGTGTAAAATGTGAATATTTTTATAGAAGAACTTCTAAGGAGAAATAATTTTTGCATATAAGTATCTATATTCTTAAGCATTGTATCCGTAACAAGAACTAAGTATACTGAAATAAGAAAGTATCAATATGAAAAGACATCAGATAATTCATATTCGTCTTGAACAATGGTCTAATATGCGTAAAATACGGCGTCGTAATAATATTGAGATAAGACTCAATAAAAGACGGAGAAACCGTAGAAAAAGTAAATTAGAGCATAGTGCTAAAAATAGATACCTAGGACCTAGAGTATATGAAGCTGTTGCACCTTCAATTTTCAATGTAAATAATATTAATGGATTAATTAAGTATTTACAGGAAATAGAAAATTCTTGTGCAAAACATAGAATAAATCTTTTAAAAGTTAATTTGGACAATGTGGTTTCTATAGATATGTATGCTATTTCTTTGTTGTTGTCTGTATTGAATAAATTATCTTATAAAAACATAAGATATTGGGGTACATATCCTAAGAACCAAAAAAGTAAACAATATATTATTGACTCAGGATTTTTAGATGTTGTGAAAACAAATATAAAAAAACCAGAGAATTGCCAAAAAGGGAACCAGATTTATATGGTTGGAAAAGATTGTGTAGACAGTAATAGAATAGGAAGGTCTGTTCGCGAGTCAATGGCTCATATTGTAGGTCATCCAACAGTCTATCCTCCTGTTTATGATAATATGTGTGAGATTAATGCAAATTCGGTAGAACATGCTAATCTTTATACTGTAGAAAAGAATTGGTTGGTTTCAATTTCTGTAGAGAAAGATAAATTACATTATATCTTAACAGACACAGGCCTTGGAATTCTTACAACCTTACGGAAAAAAACATCCGAGAAGTTTAAGGACTTTTTATTAAAAAAAGATGATTCAGATGTGCTTAGAGATGTTTTTTTGAAATTATATCAATCAATAACGGGTGAGATAAACCGACATAAAGGTTTGCCAATAATATACGAGTCTTTTGAAGATGGATTTATCTCAAACCTTCAGGTTTTGACAAATAAAGTATTATTGGATTTTGAAAAATCAAAATCAATCTCTTTAGATAGAAGTTTTAAAGGAGTTCTGTTTTCATGGACAGTTTCTTCGGATAATTATAATAAATGGTTAAATTCACTATAATATGGAATGTATTAAGATTAGGGTACTGGATTTTACAGAGAATCCTGGACCGAGATATATTAGGCAAGATAGGATTGGTGATTCAACTTCAGGTGAGGCATTTTACATAAAGAAGTTGAATTCTGAATTTGCGCAGGCATTTAAAGATAGGAAAATGCTTGTGTTGGAATTGGATGGAGTTTCAGGATATCCTTCTTCTTTTCTTGATGAAGCTATTGGAGAGCTAGTCTTTGATTTTACTCTTAAAATAGTATCTGAATTTCTGGATTTTAACACAGTTATGTATAAACGAAGAGTAAAACAGGTAAAAGAGGAAACGTATCTGCAATGGGAGCAAAGAAGAATAAATAAAGATATAGTAATGCATTCTCCTGGGGTAGATGCTGATATTAATTATATTGATGATAAGGGAGATTTAAAGATAAAGCACATTTATGGAAATAGCTGATATTCTTACTTTCATCGGAATTGTCGTATCAATAGTTTTCGGTTTTTTTGTTACTCATTTTTATTCCATAAAGGATACAAGGACAAGAGTTATAAAGGATTATTATATTGAGCAAATTAAGGCTGTAAAAGGTCGTGTTGCTGTCTTTTTCCATACGGTGGCTTTTGGTAAAAGCTCATTCAGGAAAGTTTTAAGTTGGTATGAACATGTGAGTATCGATGTTAAGGGAATAGACAAAGGAGTTCGAAAATCATTGGATTTGCAGATTGCAGAGCTTAGCGATGTTCTTGATAGATATTATGGTGAAATTACAAATTGGGATGATTTTAATAATCAATATTCTAGCTCTCATTATGTACCTATAACAGCCCATAAAGCTAGACTTTTGCAGATGAAATATGAAATTGACGAATTCTTTAATGATTATGTGAGTCATGTAAATCATGCAAATAATTATCCCATTTGGAGCATTCAGTTTAGAAGAATAAAACAGAGTTATCATTATTATAGAGATGGAGGTAATGCATTTCTTTTGTCATTATGGTTGTCTGTTTGGGAAAGAATTGAGAAACATTTTTGGGAGTTGGTAATTGCTTTGATAATGGCGATTGCTGTTGTTTCATTAGCAAGAAATATAAAAATTGAAAAAAAGGATGATTTAGTTACTCCGTTAAAAAAGATATCAAATACTCAAGACTCAATATATAGGGAGTTCCGGTTATTTAGAGACAAATATGAACCTGTTGAGATTCAATCTAAGACTTTTAATAATTCATCATTCTTCAACGCTGACAAAATAGATTCTGTACAGATAAAGTTATATAAAGGTCAGCCGGAATTGTAATATGATTTTTATTAGTTCTTTTGTTTTAAAAATGTAGTTAGGATAATTTGTTTGTCTGCAAATCAGTATCTTTGCCTTTGAGCGTCTCAGATAGCGTGGTTTATTTGTCTAAACTACAATATAATTTAGACAACTTATTGAAAATAAGGATAAAACAATTTCTTTAATGAGGAAGAATATTAGAAAGAGAACATGGCGGACAGAATAAAAAATTCTGTCCGTT
>ERZ857521.3033-NODE-3033-length-14616-cov-15.949248_pt1 | contig 14616 bp, 15 predicted proteins | sample MGYA00519701_ERZ857521 | MGnify/ENA primary metagenome ERZ857521 (study PRJEB31778, sample SAMEA3449346) | human gut metagenome | biome: human gut; feature: human-associated habitat; material: faeces | place: United Kingdom | collected 2010/2012 ...
TCATTTTATTTACTGCCAGAGCCGCTTAGGCTGGGCTAATTTTTAACGAACTATTATTTATATAAACTTAAAAAAATGAGACAATATAGAGAATTATCAGACATGACTAAGCAAAAAATCAGTCAGGCAATGAAAGGAAAGACTAAATCAACAACTCACAAGGAAGCTATAAGCAACAGTTTAAAAGCTTATTGGAAAACAATTCCCAATAAGCCACAAACAAAATAAGGTAGGCTAATAACCTACCTTATCTCACTACTTCTCAAGGTGACAAAACTTGCTAAACAGCAAGCAAAATAAAAGCATATATAGTACATAAATGATTACATTCGACAAAATTAAACTTATAACAAAGATTGCATATGTTACAAATATAAATATCGATAAATTCATGATTATTAGTAAAAAAGGAAATATTCTTTACTATAAATATCAACAAGATAAGCCATACAACTTGTTAGTTATGATTAATTACCAACATAATGAGTTGATATTGGAGTTTACAGGAAAAATCCTGCTTGATAAATATCCAAGCCTCATCAATAGGGACAACATAAAAGACTGCCTATCAGAGATAAATAAATTAGATATTTGTTCTTTAGATACAGATGCTATAATACAAGATAGTGAAGTTGTAAAATGTGATGTGACAAAAGATGTTGAATTTGAATACATAGATAAGATATTAAAAAATATCAGACCAAACATTGCGAACCACAATAAATGGAAAGATAAACCCTATCGTGGTAAAGAAGGCATAACTTTAGAGAATATAGCAAAAACTCCAAAATACAAAAAGCGTCTGATAATATACGATAAAGCTAAAGAATTAAATTCAGCCAACAACAATGAATTTTTGTCAGCCTGCTCAAATTCAGAAAAAATAATATCATATTTCAAGAATAAGATACGCTTTGAGCTAAACATCAATACAATGGAGCAGATAAGGCAGCTTTTGAATATTCCAAACAATAATCTTATAACCGTCCTAAATTCATGCAGTAACCCTATTTTGTCGGTTATCGATGAGGCTCTTTTATATAGTGACTTTCAAGAAACACCTATGACTCTGAAGGATTATGAACATAGCCTATTACTTAAAGAATGTAATTATGATATGAGTGTTGTTGAGGCTAAGGTCAGGTCATTAGTTAGTAAAAACACTTATATAAAACGTGTGATGCAACCATACAAGGAATTATATACTCAAATGCAAGCCTCATCATGCCAACGGTTGAACATAAGAGAATTAGTAGCGTGAGCGTATTCAAGCAACAAGTGTATTCAAATAAATCAGCAAACAACTAAGAATACATTTATATTTTGTATTCAATTTATTCTTTGATTTATTTGCATACAATAAAAGAATTTTTTATCTTTGTATCATAGATAAGATGAGTATATAACAAAAAATCATATAATATGAATGCCGTAATTTATGCAAGAGTTTCAAGTACTACCGACCGTCAAAATACCGAAAGACAAGTTGAGGATTTGAAAAAATATGCCGATTACAAAGGATATGAAGTTATTCATGTTTTTGAAGAAAAAATAAGTGGGGCAAAGAAAAATACAGAGCGTAAAGTTCTTGTTGAGGCTTTAGACTACTGCGAAACACATCATATAGATATCTTATTAGTGTCAGAACTTTCTCGTCTTGGACGTAATGCGTTTGAAGTACTTGAAACAGTCAAACATTTAGTTGACAAAAATATAAATTTATATATGCAAAAGGAACAATTCACATTATTGGACGATAAGGGTGATACATCTATGTTTGCACCGATTATGATTGCAACGCTCAGCACTTGTGCCCAACTTGAACGTGAGAATATCAAATTCAGACTAAATAGTGGTCGCCAACTCTATATTGAGAAAGGCGGTAAACTTGGACGTAAAGAAGGTTCCACAAAATCTACAGAACAAAAAGCTGAAGAATATAGACAAGTAATTAAGGAATTAAAACGAGGTATAAGTGTACGAAAAACCGCTAAACTCTGTGACGTATCACCCTCAACAGTTCAAAGAATTAAAGCAGAATTTAACCTGTAATATTATAAATAAAAGGAGGTTGCATCATTTTGATACACCTCCTTTTATATTAATGTTCTATTGGATTATCAAGTATTTTATATTTAAAAAATATATCTCCATCAATAGTGAACGTTTCATCAGGATTTGATGATGTCGTAAATGTTAAATCATTAAATCCCAATCTTCTACCTTCCGTGTTATAAGGTAATACAGTTATGTCGCCATTTTTAATTTCAGTCCTATTCATACTTACTTTTGAGCCTGATATTTCTCCTTCACCATATACAATAGCAATATGAATAGAAGAATTTTCCAAGTTTTCCCCTGTTATCATATCGCAATATCTTGGATAATATAGGATAAGCATTATAGGCTTTTCTTCACTTTCTGAAATGAATGAAGCTGTAAAACAATAGGCTTCTTCTACGGGGTCTATGAAATAATCAGCTTGTTTAATAGTATATTCAATCCCGTTAAACATAATATCATTTGCAGTAGCGTCTTTATCCGTATCGTCATTACTTTCGCAACTTGTTACACATAATGAAGAGCTAATAGTAATGATTGCAATGAACAAATAACTTATAATTTTTTTCATATCAATTTTAATTATGATTATTTACGTTTAAATACATAGTCCAAAGACGAAAGGAGACAAATAAGAACGTGGACTATTTATCTCTTTACTCAGATTTTTTGTATTAGCTGTTGTTGTCGTTGTTGTTTTTAATTATTATATCAAGAACGGCTGCAAGTTTTTGAGCACTACGAGGATTAGTATTATATACAATATTAGGATATTCTACATTATCAAGTATTATATTAATCTCATAGTTATGTTTGACCTCACCGTCAACCACTTCCGAATGTTTGTACACCTCATAATTTTCTATTTCACTATACTTGAACTCCTGACCATTGATTATAGCCAATTCCAAATTATTATAAAAAAAGGTCCTTCCAAAATCAATCTCAAGTGTTGGTTTGCCATACTTTTTGAAAACACGTTGTCTTTCTCTGTTCAGATACCAAAGAAGTGCACCCGAAATTATTATAAACGCTGATATTGCAATAGCAATAATAGTACTATTATCCATAATGATTTTGACTTTATTAATTATTAAAAACAATAGAAATAAGTCCAATGCGAAGGGAGACAACATAAAAAGCGTGGACTTTACGCTGTACCGACTTCCAAGGTATCGCCAAACACCCAATCAACCATATACAACAGTAAAAGCCCACGCCGATGAGGACGCAGGCATTACCTTGTCATCTTTGGTTGATTTCTGTTAAATTGGCGATTTTTGGAAATCCACAAGATACAAGCTAACGCTCTTTATATTATATGTCTTATAACTACATCTATACCATAGGCAATATTATTTTTTAATTAACACTACAAAATTAATACTTTTTTCTCTTTTACAAGAAAAACAAAAAGAAAATGGTAATAGTCAATTAGATACATATAAGTCTCCGTTAAATATATATAAAAAATCGGTCTTAAAAAATGCTTAATCTTAATCAAGATATATCATTGTTGATTATCAACGCATTACATATTGGACAGAATAATAGTCGGGGCTTTCTTGACTTGCATTCAATAATTTGCAGTAGTATATTTGCAAAAAAGATTATAAGTCCTTAAGAGACAATGGTTTTACGTTAATCCATGCCGAACAGAAGTCTTGTATATTAAAATATCCAAGAGGCGAAAAACAAATAACCGTCATTGTACGGAATATATTATTTAATTTAATGATAGAGGAATATTATGAAGAGCTATTTACACAATACAGCCTCAACAAAGAAGACAGTACCGTGATAATTGATTATTTCAAATCACTTGCGGAAATTGTAATTGAATTTTATAATAAGTAATTTTATGGAAAAGAATTGTATAATTTGGACACGTGTATCAACAAAAGAACAAGAAAAGAACGGTGGTAGCTTAGAATCACAACGACTATGTTGCACTGAATATGCCCAATCTAATGGTTACAATATAGTTAAGGACGGCTATTTTGGTGGAAAACACGAATCAGCTAAAACACCAGGTATATTTATAAAGAAAATGATATCTGCAATCAAGACTAAACGTAATATCAAATATGTTATAGTATCTGTAATAGATAGGTTTTCAAGAAATGCAGGACAAGGTATTAATATGTTTAATGATTTATTGAATATAGGAGTAACCATTATTGAGGCTACAACAGGGCTAAATACTGCTGACCACAGCCAAAAACTGATGTTGCAAATGAAGCTATGCTTTGCAGAATGGGATAACGCAAACCGTACTGACAAATTCACAAGTGGGCGTAAAAATTGCTTGAAAAGTGGAGTATATTGTGGGGCTGTACCAATCGGTTATGATAAGGAAGGGAAAAGCATAAACAGAACATTTACCATTAATTCGGATGGGCAATTAATCAGAAAAGCCTTCCAATGGAAACTACAAGGTATGGCTAATTGCCAAATAATAGAAAAATTACGTCCTTTTGGTTTAATTCTTTCAAAACAAAAGTTGCACCACATCCTGACTAATGTATTTTACGCAGGAAAAATAAAGCATAAAATGTTAAACTATGAAATAATAGACGGCAATCAGCCGCCCATAGTTAGTTATTCAGATTTTTTGAAGGTACAAGAAATACTAAGTGGGCGTACAGGTGTTTACAAGCACAAAAAAGAAGCTACACAGTTCCCTCTAAAGCGTCATGTATTATGTTCCAAAGACCATACACCTTTTACAGCATATACGGTAAAGAAAAAGAATATCAATTACTATAAATGTAATTGTATAGGATGCAAAACAAATGTATCAGCTAAAAAAATGCACAGTAAATATGAAGAACTATTAGAGAGTTATGATATACCACAAAAATTTATTGGAATAATGAGAAAAATTATCTCCAAAATGATAAATTCAGAGCAAGATGAACGCATGCAAAGCATTTCACTGTTAAAAAAGCAGAAAAGCGAAAAAGAGAGTAAATTAAAGAAATGCAAAATAAGGTATGGTATGGGAGAAATAGATGATGAAATTTATTCAATGACCGTTGAGGCTCTACAATCAGATTTAGCAAATATTACCCTTGAGCTATCCAAGTTTGATAAAGATTTATCGAACCTTGACAACCGTGTAAATGATATACTTGCAATGTGCTGTCACTTAGGTAGTTTTTGGAGAAATGCAGATTTAGAGACAGCTCAAAAGCTCCAAAACTTACTATTTCCACAAGGTATTTTATGGGATAAGGAAAAAGACAATTATCGAACCTTTAATGAAAATGCAGCACTTTCAGTTATACGCAGAATTTCAGGAGGTTACAAGAACAAAAAAGAGGAAAATCCTTTTGGAAATTCCTCTAAAGACAATTTGTGCGCCTGATAGGACTCGAACCTACACGCCTCGCGGCACCAGATCCTAAGTCTGGCGCGGCTACCAATTACGCCACAGGCGCAAGCAGAACATACGGAATGTTCCCTTTTTGCGTGTGCAAAGATATACTATTTTTTTGAAAAAGCAAAATATCAGACCTATTTCTTTAGGATTTCGCAAGCTGTTTCGATGAGGGTATCTTTTCCTCGCTGCATATCCTCGCTTTTCATGTCCACCTTCACATCAGGGTCGATGCCGAATTCCAGCTGGTTCATGTTCGGGTCGAACATCGGACTGGCGGAGAAACGGATAGACCAGCCGTTGGGGATTTCGGAACTGAACGGAAGTCCCGAGCCGCCTCCCGTTTTGTCGCCTACGATTGTGACATTCGGAAACTGGTTCATGCTGTTCACGAAATCGTTTGTCGCGCTGTACGAACGACGGTTGGTGAGAACCACAACCTTTTTCTGCCAGCGTATACCGTTCGAGGGTTCTACATACACCGGTTTCGGGTCCGAAAAGTCATTGTGTCCGGGACCAGTCTTGTGACACATGTAGCCCACGAGGACTTTCTCGTTGGTAAACCGTGCTGCCAGCTTCTGTGCCGTGGTCAGGTTGCCGCCGCCGTTGTTGCGCACGTCGATAATCAGGCCGTCGCAGATAGCCAGCTTGTTCAGGGTCTGGTCCAGATTGCCGTCGCCTATCCCGTTGGAGAAGCTGGAGCAGTAGATGTAGCCGATGTTGTTCTCCAGAATGCTGTACGTCAGTCCTGAGGAGTTGGTATAATCCTTTCCTAAATAGATGCTTTGGATGCTGTCGCTGAAGTTGCGCGGGTAACTGTCGAACCATTCGCGGTACTGCGAGGTAGCCAGCGAGCTGGAAAGATTCACATGTCCGTCGTGCAGTTCGTTTACCATATCCGAGAGGACCTCGAAGAGATTCTCCCACGTCATGTCCGGCGTGATGCGGCGTGCATAGCGCTCGTGCACCTCGTTCCAGTCGAGTCCGTATTCCTGATTTTTATAGTCGAGGAAACAATACTGTTCGTCGATGATTTTCCACAGCGCCTCGAAATTATCTTCGGGCGTATTGCCGGAGATGTCCTCCCGTATGCAGGAAGAGAAAACCAGCAGTCCGGTCAGCACCGTATATACTATGCGTGCAAATCGTTTCATAAGCTAAAAGGGAGTTACTTTAAGTGGCATGCTGATGCGGTTCTTTCCGCGCAGCAGATACAGGTTGCGTACGAAGCCTATCATGAAGTCGTGCGAGTAGGCGTGGCTTTTCAGGTTGTTTACCTTCGACTGCTGGATATCGCATACATAGCCCACGCGCATCGTTACGTTGCGTATCGGGAAGTCCAGAGTCACCATCTGCCGCAGCGATGGGTTGTTGTGCAGCGAAGTGAACACCACGTTCCGTCCGCCGTTGCCTAAAGAAAAAATCTCGTAGTACGATTCACCGTATTCGGGTGAGAACATGACGCCCAGCAGCGGGAGATTGGCCTGATAGCGTACCGTAAGCGGATAGCGTGCAATGTGGAACTTATAAATAAGCATACCCGATGCTCCCAGTCCGCCGTAAGCCTTTGCCTGAGCGGGATTGTTGGAGTTACGCCGGTTGTAAACCACCCCTCCGTTCAGGTCGAGCATCGGTCCGACCAGGATTTTCAGCTTGTCGTCGTTCATGCGGAACTGATAGTGCAGGGCATAGCTCCAGTTCACCAGCCCGGCATACATCTCGGCCGTCTGAGAGATATTCTTGTTGTACGAAGCATTCACCTGAATCAGGCTCTGTCCGGAAACCTTGCCTCCCAGCAGGCGTGTCATGCGCATGCTTTCGTGCAGGAAGCGTACCTCGGTTCCCGTATATTCCAGCGGAGAAAGATACGTTTCGAATATGTTGCTGTGTCCTACGCCGAACAGGGTAGACCGCATGACGTACCGTGTGGCACGCAGACTGTCTTCCTGTGCGCCGACAGACAAGAAAGTCCCCAGGGCGATGAGCAGCATGATAAACTTCTGTTTCATGGTTCCGGTTTTAGAATAAAGTCATTTGTTCGTTGTCTTCGTCCGTCGTATCGTTTTCCGTTTCCGGAGCATCCGTTTCGACGGTTTCCTCTTGCGGTTCCGGCTTGCGGGTAGGCTCCAGTTCCTCTATGTGGCCTACGGTAAAGGTTGTCAGACGCTTGCCTTTGGCCTTGAAGCTCTTCACACCCACAAAGTCGCTGGCTTCCACAATCAGTGCTTCCCTGAAGCTGTCGTGACCGCCGAATACAACTTGCAGACGCGGATAAGCCTCGCTCGACAGCAGGACAAGCTGATTATGCTTGTTTTCGCCCAGATAATTCTGCCGTTTCGAAGTCTGTTCGAAGGTAAACCGTTTCAGGTACGGATAGTTCTGCTGGTCGGCATCGTAGAGTACAGCCGTCCATACCTTGTCGGCATTGAATTTCTCGATGAACTGGATGTCGGCATCGTAATGGTTGTTCAGGTCGAAGTCGGTCGTATAGAATTCTCCGTTCTTGTGTACCACCAGAATACTTTCTCCGCTCTGGAATTCACCCAGATACTGTCCGCGTCCGTCGTAGTTCAGGCGCAGCACATCGTGGTCGAACCATACCTTTCTGCCACCCAGTGTAGAGCCGCCGCGCTGTTTCAGGCTGATTTTATGTACCTCGTACTTGGTCAGCAGGTTACCCATCGACTGGCGTCCCTTGATGTTGATGGTACTGAAATCTTTCTCGAATATCAGTTTCTTGATGCGCGGATTCGGACGGAGCGTCACCTTGATGACCTCTGCTTCTCCGTTCGGGTTGGCGGTGAAATACACGATTTTCGAGCCGGGAGTACCCTGCGTCACGTCGTATTCACGGTCGCGGATCATCGAAGTCACGTTGAAACGCTTGATGTAGTGGAATCCCTCTTTTCCGTCGCGGTAAATCACGTTGTAGATGGTACGCTTGTCGTTCTTCTTGAAGATGTTCACGTAGAGGATGTTCTTGCCCACAAACAGCTTGTCGGACACACGCACAATCTTATATTTTCCATCCTTGTAGAAGATAATCACATCGTCGATGTCAGAACAGTTGCAGATATACTCGTCCTTCTTCAGTCCCGTACCGATGAATCCTTCTTCGCGGTTGATATACAGTTTTTCGTTGGCTTCCGCCACCTTGGTTGCCACAATGGTATCGAAATTGCGTATCTCCGTACGTCGCGGGAAATTCTTGCCGTACTTCTCCTTGAGCCGCATGTACCAGTCAATGGTATATTCGGTGATGTGTGCCAGATGGTTGTCTATCTCTTCGATGTCGGCTTTCAGCTTGGCGATGAACTCGTCCGCCTTGTCCTTGTTGAACTTCAGGATGCGCGCCATCTTGATCTCCATGAGCTTGAGAATATCCTCCTTGGTCACTTCACGCACAAACTGCGGGTAGAAAGGAGTCAGTCGCTCGTCGATGTGTTCACAGGCAGCATCCATGTTCTCCGCCTGCTCAAACTGCTTGTCCTTGTAGATACGTTCCTCGATGAAAATCTTCTCCAGTGAGGCGAAGTGCAGCGTTTCCAGTGTTTCGTTGCGCTGGATATTCAGTTCCTGACGCAGTAGCGACAGCGTATTGTCTACCGACTTGCGGAGCACCGCGCTGACCGAAAGGAAATGCGGTTTCTTGTTGTCGATGACACAGCAGTTGGGCGAGATGTTCACCTCGCAGTCGGTAAAGGCATACAGCGCATCCAGCGTCTTGTCCGACGAAACGCCCGGGGCCAGATGTACCAGAATCTCCACTTTGTCGGCGGTATTGTCGTCCACCTTCCGCACTTTGATTTTGCCCTTCTCGATAGCTTTCAGAATAGATTCTATCAGCGAGGATGTTGTTTTTCCGTACGGAATTTCGCTGATGCAGAGTGTCTTGTTGTCTATCTTCGAAATCTTGGCACGCACACGTACCACACCACCGCGTTCGCCGTCGTTGTAGCGCGATACGTCGATGGAGCCTCCCGTCTGAAAATCGGGATAGAGGTGAAACTCCTCCCCGTGCAGGTAGGCGATGGCAGCGTCGCACAGCTCGTTGAAGTTGTGCGGCAATATCTTGGATGAAAGACCTACGGCGATACCTTCCACACCCTGAGCCAGCAGGAGCGGGAACTTGACGGGCAGCGTCACCGGTTCACGGTTTCGTCCGTCGTAAGAAGCCTGCCATTCGGTCGTTTTCGGGTTGAACACCACGTCGAGGGCGAACTTGGAAAGACGTGCCTCGATGTATCGGGGAGCCGCGGCATCGTCGCCGGTAAGGATATTACCCCAGTTACCTTGGCAGTCGATGAGCAGGTCCTTCTGTCCCAGCTGCACCAGTGCGTCGCCGATGGAGGCGTCGCCGTGGGGGTGGAACTGCATGGTATGTCCTACAATGTTTGCAACCTTGTTGTATCGTCCGTCGTCCAGTCGCTTCATGGAGTGCAGGATGCGTCGCTGTACGGGTTTCAGTCCGTCGTTGATGTGAGGAACCGCACGTTCCAGTATCACATAAGAGGCATAGTCCAGAAACCAGTTCTGGTACATGCCGCTCAACTGATGCTTCACGGCCTCGTTGTCCTGATCGACGGGCTTATAGTCAGAATGTGCTTCTTTATCGCTTGATTGGATATCGTCTTTTTCGAAAGTATCTTCGCTCATATAAGTGATTTAGTGGAAAAACAACAGACAAAAATACGAAAAAAAATGTTCCTATTTACTATATTGTTGAAAATAAACCCGCATCCGAGTGTCCGAAAAGCGGGATTGAACCTATGGATAAGCCGGTTTTTCTTGCCTGTCCGTCCGCTTTTTGTAGAAATTATAGGGGAAACGCTTCCCGGCAAAGGACGGTCTAAGGAGATTTTCCCGGCATCATTTAGTGATCGTTCGGGCACGCTTTCCCCGGAATTTGTACAAATCTTTTTTTGTTTTGTACAAACGTGATTTTCTTTTGTACAAATTTCCGTTTCTTCTCCGGCATCTTTTTCCGGAAAAAGGCTTATTTTTTCATTTCATTCAGCACGGGAACTGTCAGCGGAATGGCAATCAGGAACGAACAGAGGTCGGACACTGCCTGACACATCTCCACACCCTGCAAGCCCAAGAAATGGGGGAGAATCAGAATGAACGGGATGAAGAACAGCCCTTGTCGTGCCGACGACAGGGTAACGGCGCGTACCGGCTTGCGGATGGTCTGAAGCATCATGTTGCACAAGATGACCCAGGCTCCCAGCGGCAGGGTAATGAGCTGCCAGCGCAGGGCGCGTGTTCCGGTTTCGATGACGTGCGGGTCGTCGCGGAACCACGATACGATTTCGGGCGAGAAGATGTAACCGATAACGGCACAGACGAACAAAAAGACGGCTCCCGTTTTTACACAGAACCAGAATCCCTCACGCACACGGTGGAACAGTCCGGCCCCGTAGTTGAAGCCGCATACCGGCTGGAATCCTTGTCCGAAACCGATGAGGAAGGAGTTGATGAACATGCAGATACGGGTTACGATAGACATACCCGCAATGGCTGCGTCGCCGTAGGCTCCGGCTGCTACGTTCAGCAGGATGGTCGACAGGCTGGCCAGTCCCTGACGGCAGAGCGAGGGACTTCCGCCGAATACGATTTCCTTCAGGAAGGAAGCCTTCGGAGTGAAATTCTTGAAGCGGATGCGGATGTTCGTACCCCGGCTGTCCATGATGAGCAGTACCGTGAAACTGCATATCTGGCTGGTCAATGTGGCCCACGCGGCTCCCGATATGCCCATGTCGAACACAAAGATGAGCAACGGGTCGAGCCCGATGTTCAGCACCGCCCCGATGATGATGCCTACCATGGCATACACCGCGTTTCCCTGAAAACGCATCTGGTTGTTCAGTACGAGCGAGGAGGCCATGAACGGAGCTCCCAGCAGAACGATGCCCAGGTATTTCTCCGCATAGGGCAGGATAGTGGGGGTAGACCCCAGGGCGATACAGATTTCCGTAAGGAACAGATGCCCGAAGAGGGCTATCAGCGCGCCTGCCATGAAGGCGTAGAAGAATCCGGTTGAGGCCATCTTTTCTGCATTCTCGTAGTCCTGGGCACCCAGCTTGCGCGAGATGTAGTTGCCTGAGCCGTGGCCAAAGAAGAACCCGAATGCCTGTATGATGGCCATGATGGAGAACGAAATGCCGACCGCGGCAGTAGACTGCGTATTGATTTTTCCTACGAAGTAAGTATCTGCCATAACGTAAAACGAAGTTACCAGCATGCTGATGATGGTAGGTATGGCGAGTGATCCGATAAGTCTGGGTATCGGAGCGGTAGTCATTAACGTAAATTTGTCTTTCGTGTTCATTGCTTTTCGTTCAATCTGATGCAAAAGTAGAAAAAAATAACCATCTTTCCTTACAGATTCCACCTATTCATAAGATAAATTAATACAGCGATTCTTCTTTTTTGCTTATAAATATCTATCTTTGTGCCCTACTATGTAAGAGAATGTAAAATAAGAAATATCAAAATAAGAAAGAAAAATGGCACAAGAAGACGTTTTCAAAAAAATTGTTTCACACTGTAAAGAGTATGGTTTCGTATTTCCCTCAAGTGAAATTTACGATGGACTGGGAGCTGTATACGATTACGGTCAGATGGGTGTGGAACTGAAAAACAATATCAAACAGTACTGGTGGCAGAGCATGGTGTTGCTCCATGAAAATATCGTGGGACTTGACTCGGCTATCTTCATGCATCCTACCATCTGGAAGGCTTCGGGACATGTTGATGCGTTCAATGATCCGTTGATTGATAACCGCGACTCGAAGAAACGTTACCGTGCCGATGTGCTGATTGAAGATCAGATTGCCAAATACGACGAGAAAATCAACAAGGAAGTAGCCAAGGCTGCCAAGAAATTCGGCGATGCTTTTGATGAGGCTCAGTTCCGCAGCACAAACCCGCGTGTATTGGAGCATCAGGCTAAACGCGACGCATTGCACGAACGCTATACAAAGGCTATGAATGCCGGACCGGACTTGAACGAACTGCGTCAGATTATCCTCGACGAGGAAATCGTTTGTCCGATTTCGGGTACCAAGAACTGGACCGAAGTCCGTCAGTTCAATCTGATGTTCTCTACCGAAATGGGTTCTACTGCCGAAGGTTCCATGAAGGTATACCTCCGTCCGGAAACTGCTCAGGGTATTTTCGTTAACTACCTGAACGTACAGAAGACTGGTCGTATGAAGATTCCTTTCGGTATCGCACAGATCGGTAAGGCTTTCCGTAACGAAATCGTTGCCCGTCAGTTCATCTTCCGTATGCGTGAGTTCGAACAGATGGAAATGCAGTTCTTCGTAAAACCGGGTACCGAACTCGAATGGTTCAAGAAATGGAAAGAAACTCGTCTGAAATGGCACAAGGCACTGGGCTTCGGCGACGATCACTATCGTTTCCACGATCACGAAAAACTGGCTCACTACGCTAACGCTGCTACCGACATCGAATTCCTGATGCCGTTCGGATTCAAGGAAGTGGAAGGTATCCACAGCCGTACAAACTTCGACTTGAGCCAGCACGAGAAATTCTCTGGCAAGAGCATTAAGTACTTCGATCCGGAAATCAACGAATCGTATACTCCGTACGTTATCGAAACATCTATCGGTGTAGACCGTATGTTCCTGAGCGTGATGTGTGCTTCTTATTGCGAAGAAAAATTGGAAAATGGCGAAAGTCGTGTTGTACTGAAATTGCCTGCTGCATTGGCTCCGGTGAAACTGGCTATCATGCCGCTGGTAAAGAAAGACGGGCTGCCTGAAAAGGCTCGTGAAATCATGAACGACTTGAAGTTCCATTTCCACTGCCAGTACGACGAAAAAGACAGCATCGGTAAACGTTACCGTCGTCAGGATGCCATCGGTACTCCGTACTGTATCACTATCGACCATCAGACTTTGGAAGATAACTGCGTAACACTGCGTAACCGTGATACCATGGAACAGGAACGTGTGGCTATTGCCGACTTGAATAATATCATTGCCGACAAGGTTAGCATTACTAGTCTGCTGAAAACATTAGAATAATCTAATATAGCATGTACATGAATAAGAACATCTTATATTTGTTGGGTATCTTCTTCTCGCTGAGCATAGGGATTACTTCCTGTAGTAAGGATACGCAGGTAGCTGATCCGTATAGTGACTGGGCGGTGCGCAACGATGCGTATATCGACTCCATAGCTTCTATCTGTGCGAATCCTCCCGCTGGAGAAAACTGGTTGAGGATCCTTAACTATAAGATACAGACAGAGGCTTCAGAGGGATTGGGGTATCAGACTTATACGCCGGGAAAGAATGACTATGTGTATATGAAGCTTTTCCCGCAAGATGATATCGAACCGCTGGGCATTTCTCCTTTGGGTACCGATACCGTGGCTGTGCATTATCGTGGAAAACTGATCAATGGTACGGTATTCGATCAAAGTTTCTCTGGTAACTGGAATGCTGAAGTCAGTGAACCGAGAAGTTTTGCCGTTTCGGGTGTGATTGTAGGTTGGACTACTGCCTTGATGCAAATGAAGGAAGGACAGCACGTTGAGTTGTATATTCCAGCATCATTAGGATATGGTTCGGTAGCTAGTGGTGAGATTCCCGCATACTCAGCGCTGGTGTTCGATGTACGTCTGGAAAAGGTTATCCATCCGAAAGGACCGGACGACCGTTCCCTGAAACTGAAAATGGAATAAGCGTTATTTGTATAGATAACAAGTTACAGATATCACTATAAAGACATGGAGAAGAGTCGTATCAAGCTCTGTTTGAGAGCGATGATACGACTCTTTTCTTTGTCTTTACGCCCCCTTCTGATTTCAAACTGGACATAAAATGGAGTGTTTATATAGTCCCTTTGTTTTTTATATTGCCTCATCAGGGAGTTAGTCCTGTTTGGTATCTATGAGGTTGTGACTTCAATACCGTTGGCTTTCGTATTGTTGCGTTCTAACAGCTTTGGGGCCTTCATATTCTCTGTTTATACAAAGAAGTTTTCTCATAATACCGTTTATGTTCGTGCCCCCTGACAATCGTTCGTGATTGGGTATGCACGCGAGCAGGCTCGTTTTGCAGAATAAAAAAGAGGCTGTCTCAAATTTGAAGTGACCCCAAAAAGTTGGACAAGTTAAACATTATCCCGTAATAGAAAGA
>ERZ857521.3034-NODE-3034-length-14609-cov-20.347602_pt1 | contig 14609 bp, 10 predicted proteins | sample MGYA00519701_ERZ857521 | MGnify/ENA primary metagenome ERZ857521 (study PRJEB31778, sample SAMEA3449346) | human gut metagenome | biome: human gut; feature: human-associated habitat; material: faeces | place: United Kingdom | collected 2010/2012 ...
GATGGTGTTCAGATTAACTGGTGACGACACGCGGATTTATTTGACGAAAGACAGCCATGATTTACCGCCACCTCAATGAAGTCCTGAGTATTAGAGCTCAGGAATGGTCTAACACTACCGCAAAAAGCAATGCAAGTCGTACCTCAATGAAGTCCTGAGTATTAGAGCTCAGGAATAACCACCACCGCATACGGAAGCATCTTCGAAAACCAACCTCAATGAAGTCCTGAGTATTAGAGCTCAGGAATGCCTTCAGTAGAATCAGGTTTCATATCTTGCTGGCCGACCTCAATGAAGTCCTGAGTATTAGAGCTCAGGAATCGCCATCAGGGATTATTGCGACTCCAATCTCGTATCGAACCTCAATGAAGTCCTGAGTATTAGAGCTCAGGAATGCATTGGCCTCCGCACAAGGCGCAGACCCGGACCAGACCTCAATGAAGTCCTGAGTATTAGAGCTCAGGAATTGTTTTGCATGATGGCTTTGATGATGCCGGTCAAACCTCAATGAAGTCCTGAGTATTAGAGCTCAGGAATTGGACTCGTCCCACGAGCCCGGCGACATCGTCTTACCTCAATGAAGTCCTGAGTATTAGAGCTCAGGAATCTTGCATACGTGTGGCTGATCTATCCTAGCTACATCCTACCTCAATGAAGTCCTGAGTATTAGAGCTCAGGAATTGGCAATTGCGAAAGCACTTGATCTCACTGTTGCTGATCTTACCTCAATGAAGTCCTGAGTATTAGAGCTCAGGAATCGTGGCGCTGACGTCGGTTATATCCCTATTATTTGCGCACCTCAATGAAGTCCTGAGTATTAGAGCTCAGGAATGTCTTGGAACGGCGGCACTATTTCACGACTTTCTGCCAACCTCAATGAAGTCCTGAGTATTAGAGCTCAGGAATGTCGCGCGCCTGCCAGCGGCTGCGTTCTCGATGAACCTACCTCAATGAAGTCCTGAGTATTAGAGCTCAGGAATGGTGCGTGAAGGCAAGTATGGTACGGCTTCCGGTAACCTCAATGAAGTCCTGAGTATTAGAGCTCAGGAATAGCGGTCGAATAGGTGCGTTGTTCCGCACCCGTCGTACCTCAATGAAGTCCTGAGTATTAGAGCTCAGGAATTAGGGGTACGGCGAAGTGAGTTGGAGCGCTTACCTACCTCAATGAAGTCCTGAGTATTAGAGCTCAGGAATCTGTGTTTGGGGTGATGGTCGAGCGCATACAGGACACCTCAATGAAGTCCTGAGTATTAGAGCTCAGGAATATCACCGCCGACGTGATAGTCCAGCCGAGCGATTGCGCGACCTCAATGAAGTCCTGAGTATTAGAGCTCAGGAATATGCGCAAGACCAGCTCGACAAGCTTACCGGACAGACCTCAATGAAGTCCTGAGTATTAGAGCTCAGGAATTATGGCGGTTCGAACAAAGGCTTGGCGTATCCGCTGTCACCTCAATGAAGTCCTGAGTATTAGAGCTCAGGAATCCTGCGGTGAAGCGGCCGATGCTGGTGCGGCTCGCACCTCAATGAAGTCCTGAGTATTAGAGCTCAGGAATGTGTGTCTGCAACTACACGTCGGCGTGGGTGTCGGAAAACACCTCAATGAAGTCCTGAGTATTAGAGCTCAGGAATCATGGCGAGGATGCCGATTCTCGCGCCGAAGGGCCTACCTCAATGAAGTCCTGAGTATTAGAGCTCAGGAATTTTCCAACCGCGCACGAATTGGTACACGTTTACGTCACCTCAATGAAGTCCTGAGTATTAGAGCTCAGGAATGATACCGAGTCCTCGAGCATGATTTGCCGCAATTCGATACCTCAATGAAGTCCTGAGTATTAGAGCTCAGGAATAGCACCCGGTACGAAATGGTCACGCATCGCGCCTCATACCTCAATGAAGTCCTGAGTATTAGAGCTCAGGAATCGGAAGAATACGACACCCTTTTCAGCGGCATGACCCACCTCAATGAAGTCCTGAGTATTAGAGCTCAGGAATTGGCGGTGCCGGTGGTGCCGTCGAGCTTGCGGAAACTACCTCAATGAAGTCCTGAGTATTAGAGCTCAGGAATGAGTCCCCGTTATGACATCGGCACGGTTTTCGACGTACCTCAATGAAGTCCTGAGTATTAGAGCTCAGGAATCCGCGTACGTCCTGCCGTAGGTTCGATTCCATCACCTCACCTCAATGAAGTCCTGAGTATTAGAGCTCAGGAATGCCGTGCACGAAAACAGTCTGCCGATCGACCTGCGTACCTCAATGAAGTCCTGAGTATTAGAGCTCAGGAATTGCGTACAGCCGTCGCCAATGAGGGCGGCCTAAATCAGACCTCAATGAAGTCCTGAGTATTAGAGCTCAGGAATACGGTCAGCGAGCTCGCCGAACGATTGAGATCCGGCAACCTCAATGAAGTCCTGAGTATTAGAGCTCAGGAATAACGCATTCAAAATCTATCCTAATGCGCGATATTGACCTCAATGAAGTCCTGAGTATTAGAGCTCAGGAATCTCCGCCCGCTCCCGACGAAACTCCTCCTCATCCTGACCTCAATGAAGTCCTGAGTATTAGAGCTCAGGAATGGTCTGTGAGTAGCCCATGTTCGCGGTCTGACACCAACCTCAATGAAGTCCTGAGTATTAGAGCTCAGGAATCGGCCCGCGTATTTCTTGAATTCCGCGTCGTCCGCACCTCAATGAAGTCCTGAGTATTAGAGCTCAGGAATTGTGCAAAGCCCTTGCCATGGCATTCGGGGCATTGCACCTCAATGAAGTCCTGAGTATTAGAGCTCAGGAATGTAATGCGCCACGATCTTCTCGTTCAATTTCGCACGACCTCAATGAAGTCCTGAGTATTAGAGCTCAGGAATTTGGCGTACGAAAAATTAATGGGCAGATCGTTTGCGCTCACCTCAATGAAGTCCTGAGTATTAGAGCTCAGGAATTTCTATCTGCAAGCAGCACGCGTATCCTATGTGCTACCTCAATGAAGTCCTGAGTATTAGAGCTCAGGAATTCTTCTCGAACATCTCATAGCGTCCACGATTCATACCTCAATGAAGTCCTGAGTATTAGAGCTCAGGAATCCCTGATATCGGTTCATGCCGAGAATGGTGAGCTTCTCACCTCAATGAAGTCCTGAGTATTAGAGCTCAGGAATTGTGCGTTTATCCAGGTTTTAGACGTCGCGCATTTACCTCAATGAAGTCCTGAGTATTAGAGCTCAGGAATACCCCAGCCGGACAGGATGCAGCCGTCCGTATTGGCACCTCAATGAAGTCCTGAGTATTAGAGCTCAGGAATATTCCGTTCATGTATCCTCCAATCTGTCTTTATCAAACCTCAATGAAGTCCTGAGTATTAGAGCTCAGGAATGTTGAGGCCGGGCTGGCTGGCGAAGCCGTTGAGCGCACCTCAATGAAGTCCTGAGTATTAGAGCTCAGGAATTTCGACCGCTGGATGGCGGAGGTCGAAGCACTGGCACCTCAATGAAGTCCTGAGTATTAGAGCTCAGGAATATTCTTCGAATCCTCGTATTTGCCGCATGTCGGATTACCTCAATGAAGTCCTGAGTATTAGAGCTCAGGAATGCGCGAACGGCACCGGCAATCGTACCGGAAGACCACCTCAATGAAGTCCTGAGTATTAGAGCTCAGGAATGTGGAACACGCTTGCGGTCGGCACATTATAGCGGCCACCTCAATGAAGTCCTGAGTATTAGAGCTCAGGAATCGGCTCTCCAAATGGGACGACAAAACCCACGCATCCGCAACCTCAATGAAGTCCTGAGTATTAGAGCTCAGGAATGTGGTGTTTTTTTGCTTGTTTTCCGTTTTTCGTGTACCTCAATGAAGTCCTGAGTATTAGAGCTCAGGAATCGCTCGGCATCATCGACATCACCCTCCCTGACGTCAACCTCAATGAAGTCCTGAGTATTAGAGCTCAGGAATTGTGTGTGTGTTGATGTTGTGTCATTGGTTGTGTGTACCTCAATGAAGTCCTGAGTATTAGAGCTCAGGAATTGCGTCCTCGACCACGATGCCGTCGACCTTCTTGACCTCAATGAAGTCCTGAGTATTAGAGCTCAGGAATCGGCGGCGCCGTTCACCTCCAGTTCGGCAAGTTTCTTACCTCAATGAAGTCCTGAGTATTAGAGCTCAGGAATAGTCTTAGTGTAGAGCGTTGTGGTGACATGTATCTCAAGCAATTATGCGAGCGATGTACTTCATACCCTATGAAAAATGCGAATCTGGGAACGCTGAATCCCACAGAAACGCCATTTTCCGCATGCGAGCGCTTGCCGCGCGTCTCAGAAGTGATTCACCTCTCGTGCGCATGCAAGACGAAACACTCTTTAGTTATCAAACAGCCCAGCCGTTTTGACTGAAATCAAATAATTGTGGGAATTTCTAAGTCTGCATATCCTCGATGCCCCAGAAAATCCAATCCCTCTTCCGTCTGCGCAATTGTCCCCAATGAGCAGAACACAACAGAATCGGTTCCATAGTCAATCTCTTTCTCAATCTTCATACGTACGTTGAGCATCATTGAGGGGCGCACTTGCAACAGAAAAACACTGTATTGCAGCCGTTCTCCATAATGCTGAAGAATCTTCGCTACATGACTGCGACGGTAATCATCGCTCACATCATATGCAACTAAATAGCCACGTTTCTGGTTAACCATGCCATAGCTTCTTAGCGAATTCTGATTCCACGATATTCAGCTTGTGTTCCGTCGAGATATCCCAAAATCATCCGAGCTTGAATCTCAATAGTCCTTCGCCAAGATGCCTTATATTTAAAGATGGGATGGGTTATTTCTGTAGCCATTCTTCGTTCATATGCTTTGATTACGGCTTTACGAGTTTCGTCCATCATACGTACCGATCCAAGTGCATCTGTAAATCCTGTTGCGTTGATTTCACCGTTGTTGATTACTGTTTGCACCACAGAATCAGCAATTGGCGCTCTGAATTCTTCCATCAGGTCCAGTGCCAACGCAGGCTTATTACGTTTGCTGCTGTGCAGAAAGCCAGCATGAGGATCAAGCCCACAAGAAATCAGCGCACGGACACAATCAGACAGCAACAATGTATAAGTAAAATCAAGCAAAGAATTCAACGCATCGGGCGCTGGCCGCCTCATACGGGCAATCCAATGCCATTCAGCCTGACGATCAACTTTGATGAGATGCTTGAACTGGGAAAAATATAATGCAGCAGACTCTCCTTCAAGACCAAGCACGTCCTGCCATCTGTTCGCATTACCGACTTGTTTTTCGATATGTCGCAACTGAGGTAGTACTGGATTATCCGACTCTGAGCGACGCAACAGAACAGACTGGTTATGAATTTTGGCGATGATGAATTCTCGTGCGAGTCCAAGCCGGCCCTCATGAGAAGCCACATGCTGCTCGACACGTTGTTCGCCATTAGGCCCATACGAGGGAACAGACCAACCATACATACGCCCCGTTCCACTGCACCAAACGATTGGAATATCACGCCACATCAACTCACGAATCAAACCACTCGACAAGTCGGTATTACCATAGATTTGCAATCCTTGCATGGTGTCAATTGGAATTGAGGCAAGTTCTTCGCCGTTTTTCTGAACTATCATTCGCCCAGACCTGATAAAGGCTTTCGAACCAGGAGTAGCAAGATGAGTCACTTGATTATCAGGGGATGAAACCATCACACGATGCGCCACCGCGCATAGCTTACGTTCTTCAGGCAGGCAGATTCCCACGTGAGAGCAACGCATGCATCGCGTGCTATCCTCCAACGGCTCAGGCGCTTGTTCAGAGTTGATTAACGCTCGGGTCTCTTCCACAGCCTTATGAGCGTTCTCAAAGTCTTCTTCATTGAGTTCAACGTCGACTCGTCGATGGTGAGTGGTGAAGAAAATTTCCGTCCCTGCCACATGAAAACCCATGGCTTCAAGGCAAGCAGCCTGCAAAGCGAGTTGCGTTCGCATCGCCTCAGTGATAGTCATTGCTCGCTTCACAGGTGTCGCCTTGTATTCACGAATAACAACACCGTCATCCGTCATTTTGGCTGCATCAAGCTTGCCGCTAACGCCCCATTCCTCATGCCTGATGTTCACAGCTTGATATGAATCCGCATCGGGAGCACCATCGAATCTATCAACCTTGCGATGGTCGTATGTCCCTCGCATAATTTGATCCGAATCAACTTTTTCTCCAACCGATTCCAGCCATGCCCTACGTGGACAAAACATGTAGTTGGCGACCAGACTAATCGGAATGGGGTCATCTTCCATAAGTTTCCTCCGTACTTGCTATTCCATTTCCTTCACTGGAACGATTATGCCGGGTTTTAGCCATCGTTCTGGAGCACTTTTGTTATCCGACATGAACTGGTTAAAGAAACAACATGCCAGAACGCCTTTTTCCCCAAGCCAGTCAGACGATGCACTTGCAAAATATGATTGCTCACTAGCAGTGCAAGCATATTGAATGCCAAATTTCGCGAGTGCTTCACTACGAACAATGGAACGGTACTTCGATGTTGTCCAGTATTGGTCGAACAAAGGCAAAATTGCGAAGCGAATTTGTCCTTTAAGCTGGAATAATGCCGCACTACTGTCACGAGACCTATCGTTTCCAATAGTTGTAACGCGAGTTGGGAAAGCAGCAACTCCTACCAAGGCGCACCACGCTCGAGCATTATCCGTTCTAGCCGGAGCATGAAGTCCAGTCGCCGCGCGGCTCATCGAATCGTTGTGTCCAACTTCATCCTCTATTTTCGTTCCGAGCAACCCATCACGAACATTCTCGATGGATCGTGCTGCAACACACCGAGATAAAGGCAACAATCGACCACCAATAAACTCTTGGCCTTTATTACGAGTTACCATCTCCCACCGCGAAGCGCCAAAGTCAGAACGCAATTTGCCGCTCTGTTCGCCAGACCAGTATGAGGGTTGACCAAGCGCGCCGAAATAACGGTAATCACCAGCAGTTTGCATAGCATCAATAGCAGCCTCTCTGTCTTCCTGGAGCTTGTGCCACCCACAAGGGACGCCCAGACTGCTTAATCTTGGAGACATAGTTGCATGGAATGTTTCACCGGGAATGTCAGACTCCTTAGTGACTGTATAGTCGTTCTCGGATGTCAACGGCAATGATTGTGACCATCTTTGGGCATGTTCGCTAACGATTTCCGACATCCGCTCGATATCTAAACCATCATCGGTCTTCAACTCAAACGCTTGTAATGTATCCCGCCAACGGAAGAGGCAGACCCTATCACTGTCGGCATCTTCGAGAATCGAAGCAAGACCGACCATGAACAGATGTGAAAATGCATCAGTAGCATTCGCAGGAATAACGACACTCATCACAGACCTTCTTTCGAACACGTAATGTCAGCCGCACGAAGCAGTGCCTCAAGGTATGAAACACCCCAGAAACCATACCGCTGATTGGTACGGTCAATAAGAGTTTCCCATTCCCCCATTTCGAATAGTCGATCCGAGATGTCGTTTAATCTTGGATTTGCATTACGAGAGGCGCCTCCTTCCTGAGGAAGTAGATACTCTGTTCCATGCCGAAATGCTGAACGACCATGACCATGTGATGTGCCAATAAGTCTCTCAACAAGCTGTTTATCAGACTCACTCATGATTGCCAGTTGCTCATTCTTTTCGCAAGAATATAAGAATTCCACGACGGAACGCTGCTCATGACGCCAACCGTGAAGTCTGTACGTATTGCGGAATTCCTGTTCCCATGAGCGAGATATGAATAATCGGCTTTTCGCCCAGGGTCCTTTTTCAATTTCTTTCTGTCGATTTCGGCAAAGCATTCTCTGGAAACGCTTGTCTTTCTTGCCTTCGTCATGATATTCACCGGCAATACGCAAGTCTTCCACCATCATAGGGCCAAGCCCAATAAGAGTACCGAGTGCTTGCGCGCGTCGAGCGACATGATTTTGATGGCCTTCTTTGCGTCTAGGCTCGGCAGGATCACTTGAAATACCGCCCAAAAACAGTGTTTTCTTCCTAGATGACAGAATTTCCTGATTCGATTCAGAGTCCGGCATACTCTCAGATACACCGCTGACAACCCATTGGACATTACGTTGAACTGCATTGCCTCCGATGTCGGTATAACGGACTTCAGGGCCTTCGACAACATGCCAGATTAGAGAATACTCCTTGTTCTCTGCGCGCCCTGCCGAATCTACTGCACCAACAGTCGCCGCACGAAGCAAGCGAAGCGACTCCTGCATGTCTTCTTCGGCAGTATCAGACAGTTCCTCGCCGTTTTCTGAAGACTCTTCTTCTTCGATTTCCTGAATAAACCGAAACGCTTTAGCAACTCTTGAATCATCCGAAACGGAGGAATCCGTTATTAAAGCAGAGGAAGTACACCGATTGAACACGTCGCTTGCGCTATCAGAGCCTTCTGGATCAAAGATGACGGCAGTCTCAAAGGAATCTTCAGAAAATTTAGAAAAGACTTTCTCATAATCATCAAGAATGAGCACGTCGCCCGATTTCACCGTGTTTTGTGCAGCATCTTGCGCACGCAAACACACCACACGGTGACCTTCAGGCTCAGAAGCACGGTACCTGAACACCCTGTGAGGAAATTCAACCGTGCTTTTTTCCCCTCTAATGTTGACGGTATCGATTCTCGCACCTCTCCTATGGGCTTTATCATCTTGTCTCGCCAATGTTTTAAAGAGACTCTCGAGTCCACACCACTTTCCAACTGGAAACAGCTCGTCGTTCTCAGGCTGAGTCACTTCCAAAAGCTGAGTAGCCAGTGTGCCATCCCAAGGTAGATGGCGCACCACGATGCTGACATCAGGATCATCTGAATTTAGTTCATCCCGTAGCCAAAGATTGAGATCTGAATGCCCTTGCTGAAGACCACTCTCACTTATGTCAGCGCACAGTTCTTCGTCGGTGACGGAAAGATTCTCAACGTCCCACGGTTCCAAACGCTGGAATAGCAACCTACGCTGCCGTTCTCCTGGGGTTGGCGTTCCTGCTAGTACAGTCCGATTCACAGACCATGCACTGATGTCGGGGTCGCCAGACTCAGTTTTACTTAAAGCATTCAACCAATCTCGTGTTTTCTGAATATCTTCAGGCGAATACGGGATGGTAGCCCTAGTTTGCTTCTTTTCCGTCGATTGTCGCAAATCAAGACCAAACACATACACGGGCCCACTAGATCTTAGTCCTCGACGATTCACTCGTCCCGCACGCTGCACCAACGCAGAACCAGGTGCAATTTCAGTCACCATGTTAGCGAAATCAACATCGACGCCAACCTCCAAAGTCTGTGTGCCGATGATACAACATGGTGCGTTTTGCGGATTCATCGATGGGACAGACTTAAGCCTTTCAGCCACCTTGCGTTTATCATAAGCACGCATCGGACCGACATATACGTCGATAGGACGTTGGATGCCTTCCTTCTTGCACCGCTTATCAAGCTCTTTAGCGACCGCTTTGGCATTCTCAACGGTATTCAGAATGCAGCCAAGAACATGGGGGTTCGAATCACTAGACCTATCAGATTTCTCATTGTCTTGAATCAATTCAAAACACCGTAAAGCAATCGCTTCTATTTCGTCCTTAGGTTTTTCAAAGTCAAAACTGGTGAATACAGGCTTTGAAGTACAAAGACGCTTTCTCAGCGCAGAATCAATTCCGAAGTCCGATTCCCTAACGGAAACCAGACTTTCTACATCATCGGATGTAGGAGTTGCGGTAGTTTCCACAACCTGCAAAGAAGTGACTTGACCAGTAAGAGAAGTCATGGCCATATTCTCAATACGAGTCACCTGCCGTGCTGTCCTCAACAGCTGTCGACTCAGATGTGCTTCATCTGCAATCAACACCGTATCGTAAGCAAGAAGCCCGGCCTCCATTGAACGCATTGTCGCACTGGTACCATAGCCGCGGAATAACAAGCGGCTACCAAACATGTCCGGTGTTGCGCAAATTACCGCACAGGTCTGTGGATAATAGCGCCACTCACGATCCGGGCTAGCACCACCGCGAAGCTCAACGACAATCATCTGAGGATTCGGGAGTTCACGCTTGATTCCATCATTGACAGCAGAACGTAGATTCAAACCTTTGCGGTATACGTCGAGTCCATCGTCTTTGTCGTTTTCAGACTGCATCTTGTTTTGCAACGCGCACGCCTCATCAAACTGGTCATCGACCAATGAACGACGATTCACAGTAAGCGCCAAACGGCGTGGGATACGTTGCAATGGCAAGTCAGCAAGTATCTGAGTATCCGCGCTCTCCTCAGTGGAGATAAGACCAGCCATAGCGTTAAGGAACACATGAATGTCAATCACGCTCGTTTTACCCGATGCAGTCGGAGCACCGATGCCTTGCGGCCAACACCCATGCTCGGCAACGTGTAGCATCAACCTGATTTGCCATTGATAAGGCTTTCGAACCGGCTGGTTTTCCTTAACATCTGAATGAACTGCAGCAACAAATTCTTCAAATTTCGCAGTAAGATACTGCCTTTGTTCCAGGCTCATTTCAGCCATGCCGGAACCCCCTTTCCGAAATTTTCATCCGGTTGAAGTGCACTTAGATCAAAATCCACTGGCACCAAGAATCCCCCTCCTAAGTGACGACTCTGGCCAATTGCCATTGCTGCACAATCCAGTGAATCTGCAGCATCGGAAATCGCAATCAATGCCTGCATACCATGCAGAACGTTGGAGGAATCCGTATGATGCACGTAATCCGCCATGTTAACGCGATACACAGCACGCCAATCAAAGATGCGGAAGTTTGACGTTTTTGCCTTTACCGCATCTACAAAATTCCAATAACGCTCTTCTCGACTAGCTTTAGCTTGTCCCCCTTGATTGGCTTTAGGGGCATATCTGTCGCGCCAAACATGCCCCAAAGCCAGACAGATGGCTTCTTGAACACCCCATTTACGATTATGTTTTGGACTAGGAATGGGACGCGTCTCGGCAATGGCCATTGGTCTGAGTGTCCAGTATCGACACATCCCTTCAGTCACTGGTTTCCAAAGATGCTCAGCATCGATTATCGTAATATCCCCAAGTTGCAAAGAAGGCTTGTTCGGTGCATAGTACAGGGTTTTACCCTTAGTCCGTTTACAAACATCATGTAATTTTTGAACATCAGATTTCAACATGTCATGCGGAAGCATAATCAGAAAGCCTGGTCCTTTCCCAGTGAGTTCTTTCCGAAGCTTCTGGGCATATGCCAATTTAAACCCGGAATCTAAAATCTGAATGGACACATTGTTGGCTGGTCTGCTCATGCCCGGAGCATATTTACCAATCAGCGCAAGAGATGGATCAGGGCCCCACTGCTTCACAAGAAAACGGTGAAGCGCTACGGCCCAACCGACAAGTTCAGATTCTTCTGGTCTCCATTCGGCCTTGCCGTCATCTCCTTGTTTGCCATCGACTCTGTCAATCTCGAGATAGAATGCTGTTGCCCATGGAGCCTTGAGAGCGTCCTCTTTCTGCGCAGAAGGAGGAATGTATCTGGCCTGCCCCTCCGTTTGCAGGGGAAGGTACTCGTTAAGGAAATTTTGTTCATCTTCCTTATCGCTGATAGATGCTGCTCTCTTCTTGCCTTTCGGCGCAGGGTTCGCAGCGACAAACGCTTTCTTCAAATCATCGAGACGGCCCCTCCTCGGAAAGGAGAGAGGCCTTCCCTTCCTGAAGATGCTCCCCAATGCTGAATCAGAAGAAAGCGTCCACACACAATCCTCGGCGGCAGCGGGGAAAACATAGTCCTCATGCGCATGCAGCTCCACGACGGAACAAGCCTCACCTAAATAAGGAACTTCATCGCAAAGCAAATTCAGCGTTTTAAAAACTTCAGGTGAAGGGTTCTCATGCCATGCCCAAGTCAGCAACATTCCAGATTCAGGATACTGCTCATATGCGGTGGCGATGTAAGCCTCTGCAGGGGAAACCTTATCTTTAGGTTTCTTCTTATTTTGAACATTACCCTTATTCCGGTATACAGTAGCTCTGCTTCCAGCTCTGATAACACGGGGAAATAGTATTTCTTGCGGAGGATTATCCTCGAACCAATTCAAAGCATCATGAATTTGCTCATCTGTCAGTCCATACTCAGCGTCAACCTTCTCGAAACCAAACGTCAAATATGCCGCAGAAACAAGCGCGGAGTACAACCGATTGAGCGAAGGGTACGATTCTGGTTTACTGCCGGAATCGCTGCCCTGATAAAAACCAAGCGGGAAATAGGCCGATATTGCAAAAGCCATATCAGTTGTTGTCCTTCGAATCATCTTCGGCAGACGCATTGGCAAGAACCGCAGGATTGCCCTGGACGAGGAATTCCTGGCCTTCCCAAGTAATTCCAGCCTTCTCATGCGCCTGAGCATAAGCTTCTTCCAGAAGAGCCTCTGTCGCTTTTACGGTAAGAGGTTCCAACTCCTCCTTTTCACCATAGCGCTTGTTCAACACCACAGCCGGCTTATCCTTCTCCGCAAGGAAGCAATTCGCACGAATAAAGGGGTTCTCGTCATAGCCAGCAACATCTCGCAAAAGTACCGCAATAATAAGAGCGCGAATTGCCGCATCACCTTCAACACCCTTACCAAAATGGAAAGTGCGCACGGTGGCGAAACTCAACACACGAGTAGAAATGACGCTACGAACAGAGACACCATCCAGCAAATCTTTCTTAGCACTTGGAGGAATGGCCCCCAATCCAATGACAGAGCCTTTCCCTGACTTTTCAAAGCTTGTCTTAGTGCTATCGCTCAAATCGATGCTGTCGCCGACAATCTTCGTGCGGTCGTCTTTAGATGCCACGTTTACACTGGCACCAACCGGATCAACGCGAGCGCCTGCTCTGTGAATTGCAGGATCTTCCTCCTGCTCAGCCAAAATACCATAAGTCTCTCCCACCAGAACGGATGGAATTCTCAACTGATTCTTACTACGAGTGGAATCCCAACCTCCGAAGATGACGGTTTCGGGAGACAATTCGAAAAGCGGGAGCAGATTCTCTAGGGTAGAATTGCGCGCATTCATATACGCCTCCGCTTGGGAAGTGGACGCACCTTCATATTCTCCAACGCGGATGTGCCCGTCAAAAGCACGATGTGGAAGTTGATTATCATAGAAAGTCTTCCTACCGGCAACAGTGTCATATTCGACCGCGATATGAGGCATCTTAGAGAGGATTCCACTACCATTATGCATCGCTTCTGTCGTCGTCCCTTCAGCACGATTCGCAAAAGACGTCTTGGAGTCGATGAGCACTACCTTTACGGGTTCTTCTCGCCCCTCCATGAAGCGCATCTCATATATATATGTAGCGACTTTCTCCATGGTATATTTCGCAGGAGCAATCACACCATCCGGGCCACTTGCGGGTTCCAGCTCCTGACGCATGACCAAACTTCCGGCTCCGCCGATATGAGCGGCAGCATTCAAATCCTCGATAGTAATAGCACGCATTTTTGCGTCCTTTCTTATGTTTTTGGTACATGAACGACTACGTTCATACCATCTTGACAATTAGTTTAGGATGTGTTGATGAACATGGCGGTTACGCCACGCACACCAACACAGAAACGGATTTTCTCAATCGACTTTTGTATGCAATCCACCGCGCATAAGCCTTATGGGTAATGCAAAAATCGACACTTTTTATATTTGAAAACTCGTTTTATGGAAGTCCCTGCATCGTAGTGCAGGGATGCCAGCAGAACCAGGCTTCATCAACTGAGTTGAAATACCTCAATGAATGCGGGCGGCTTTGCGGCGAAAAGACGAACACCGCGTTTCTCTTTTCCGCCTGCTATACTGGCTCATGTTTCTATGCCTTAGAAATACGAGCCAGAAAGCGGGCGGCGGCCATGATGCCTTATCACCTTCTTTCCGTTTCGCAGGTCTCTGGCGAATCTGCAAATCCGCCAGAGACCCTTCTTCCTTTACGTTTCCTTATCCTATACCTTTTGTCCCAGAAGGCAAATCCATCGTCGCTTCTATGACTTAATTAAATGAATGGAAATGTAGGATTACTATACGCATCCGAAGCAGAAGAAGGTCAATCTGTTTGTCATCATCTTCGCCCCTCAGCTCCGGATGTGGCTCTGTCTGTTGCTGTCATTCGCCATTTCGTCTCATTACTTGTCGTGGCCCGTGAGGGCATCAAAAAGCTGTTCATACGGGTGGTTTGTCAAATGGCAACGGCGAGATTCGACCTCGCGACGCCGTTTTCCGGTACTCATCCGTTTATGCGGGCTGTCTGGGTAAATCTGGGTGATGTTAGAATCGTTCTTGTCAGTACCTTTCTATCTCGAACCCGCTATTGGCTCTGGGAGTGAGAGGTCATTCTATTTGCGGCTGTGCCTTGTCTCCCAGTTAGTCGGACGAAGCGCGTAACGCCTTGTCGGACTGATTCTGAGAGGGTGGCGACGGTAGAATCCGTAAAGTAGGGACGGTAGGAATTGTAAAGTAGTAGGCTGAAAAAGGTTAGGACAGGCAACTCCGCTCGCAATCGTACGGTCTCACACCCACCCCCCTCACAACCCCAGCCACTTACGCAAGTCAGCGATTTCGGCATCGCAGAT
>ERZ857521.3039-NODE-3039-length-14575-cov-3.984711_pt1 | contig 14575 bp, 18 predicted proteins | sample MGYA00519701_ERZ857521 | MGnify/ENA primary metagenome ERZ857521 (study PRJEB31778, sample SAMEA3449346) | human gut metagenome | biome: human gut; feature: human-associated habitat; material: faeces | place: United Kingdom | collected 2010/2012 ...
TGTAACATTTATTCACCTTCTTACAAGGTGTAGTATACTATTTTATATAGATATAAGTCATAGGTTTTGCGCGAATTGTAAGATTTTATGTCTTAAACTGTTGAAACGCACAAAAGAACTTCTGAAATGAAGGTGTGATCATCATAAGAGTTTTTTAGCCAGCCGTTATATTTATTTACAGTGTCCTGAATATTTTTGATTCCGAGACCATGAAGATTTCCGTCTTCTTTCCTTGTTTTTAGCGCTCCGCTTTCTGAAAAGGGATTTTCGGCAGAGGCGTTCTCCACACGGAAAATGAGAAATCCTTTCTTTTGTGTAAGCATGATTTTTACATAGCGTGCAGAAATATCAGTAATTTGACGGTTGGCCTCCAGTGCATTTTCAATTTGATTTCCGAGTATGGCGCACAAATCTACGGGAGCAACGGGAATATGTGCAGTGAAGTTAACTTCGTATTGAAAATAGATTTGCTGTTTTTTAGCTTCTGCGGCAGAGCAATTCAAAATGGCATCAATTACATCGTTTCCACAGCGGCACAAATGAACTTCTTTGTACGAAATCGATAACAAATCTCCGACATATTTCTGTATTTCACCGTTCTGAGCAGCTTCAGCCAATCCGAGAATTGCTTTGAGATGATGATGAAAATCGTGCAATCTTTTAGCGTTTTCTTTCATATCCTCATGCAGCATTTGATAGTTCTGCTCCATTAACTGATTTGTGCGTAGTAAAAGCTGTTTTTGCACATTTTCGTGCTCTCTTGCGGAGGTGTTCAGCAGTAATAGGAAAAGCGTGGCAAAGAATAATATTAAAATTAAAAAGGATAAGATAGACGCTCGGTAAAGCTGGATATAGTCTTCTGATAAAATTGCCCTAAAAAGAATTTGAGTTATAAGATATACGAGAGAACCAGAGAAAAGTAAAGTGATAAGCCAGCGAGATTTTAGCTCTGATAATTTAGAAAGGTATTTCCGCGCAGCCATGTATAAAGCAATGTCGGTTATTTTATCCAGAATAAGATATAAACAGCGTAGAGGTCCTGGCGTCATAAATACGTTAAACGCTATGGAGAATTGGTCTCCTCCATAAATCCAGCAGAATACAACCATAAGAATATAGTCAATAGAGAGTATAACAAACATGGTCGTAATGCTTATGGAGATACGCAGCAGAAAATTTCCGCGTGAAAGGATGCGTGAAATTACTGTTAAATATAAAATAGACAACACAGGCGTAATAAAAGAAAAAGCAGAAATCTGATTGCATACAGCCACAAGAATTGCGTTGAGCAGGGAGAAAGATAAAAGCAGATAAGCCTGTTTTTTCTCTTCAAATTTCCGACCGCCGGATTCGGTGACAACAACTAACATTACAAAACATTCTATATACGAAATAAGCCAATCTACAATTTGATATGTCATTTTACTAGTCCATCTCCCCACAAAGACAAAATAGCTTCTTTTACTTTCGGCATCATGGGCCGGCTGACCGGCAGCGCCGCTCCGTTTAACATGATAATAGAGTTACCGCACAATTCTTTAGCATAATCCAAATTTACAAAATAACTTCGATCTACGAAAATGAATCGCGGGTCATTGAGGATGTCAAATAGTTCTTTTATACCTCGATTATCTTTGATCACACCTTGATTTGACGTAATGATTTGCACACTGCGGGCAGTTTTTCGAACATAGATAATATTCTGGTAAAGTACTCTGCTGAAATTTTTATAGTGCTGAACAAGTAGCGAATGCTGATCTTGTTGCTCTAATGTGTGAAGAGCTTTCTGTAAAGCCTCAGGCAGAGTTTCGTCTACATTTAATTTTGAAATAAATCGAAGTGCGTCTACCTTATAGCCTTCCGGCGCATATTGTAAATGAGAGGTTAAAAAGATTAATGCGACATTGGGCTGATACTTTCGAAGATCAGCCGCAACTTTGAATCCATCTATCTGAGGCATTTCAACATCTAAAATGAAAATATCAAAGCGATCTCCGCTGGCAACGGAAGCGGTGAGTGCTGTTGGATTTACGAAAGATGCAATGGCTGCATTTTTCTCTTCAAAACGTAACAACTCTTGTATTTTTCCTGTGAGTTCTTTGAGAAACACAGCGTCGTCGTCACATAAAGCTATTTTCAACATGGGTATAAACCTCCTCTGTTATTGTGGGCTTTGAAAATGAGTAATTACATCGTCTGTTTATATCATACCATCTGATTGAGTTTTCCACAATTACCAATACATACAGATCATTTAAGCTGCGTGCATTTTTAGGGTTTAAATTACTATTATAAATGTAAATACCGGGAAGAGCACGATCTATTTTTTCGTAAACATCTGTAACAATATCTGCAATGCGGCCAGAATGATACTTTGAAGGCGTCCAACGAGGAATAGTAATACGAATATTCTGCGGTGTCGGTTGAAGAATTTGATCTGGCGAGGGAGAGGCTTGCAAAATTATTTTAAGTTCAGATGTACTGAACTCGTTTAGATTACAGAGAATAGATAATATAAGATAAAAATCAAATTTCATACTGCATAACAGCTGGAATAATCGGAACATTTGAGCTCGGCTTTCTGGGGCCTTCTGTGTTTTACAAAGAGCAACCAATTTCCGGGTTACAGATTCAACAGATTCGTTCATAGAGAATTGATATTGCATAGAATAACCTCCAATTATCTTTTTCTCATTATATCGGAACCTGTCAAATAAGTAAACCTCTTTTGCGTTTTACGCAATGGTGCAAAATAAGGTTTCTTGCTAAAATTTTGTAGAGGTGGTTCTATGGGCAATTCTATTGGTGGTAGAATCAAAGAATTAAGACTTTTACAAGGCATGACGCAAGAGAAGCTTGCCGAACTTTGTGATACTTCCGTTTCATCGATTGCCAGATGGGAATCCGGGTCTCTGCATCCGAATATGAAACATCAGGAAAGGCTTGCAGAAATTTTCGGTATGAGAATCGATGACTTCTATATTAATTTAGATACGCCTGTGACGCAAGACTATATTTTGTCGCAGGTATTAAAGGAAACTCAAAAACTGGATTTAGAGGAACAGAAGTACGTGCTGCAGGTTATTCGGGGCTTAAACAAATTAAAACACCCCAAATCAGTATAGAATAACATAATTTAAAACTCTGCATTTTTGCTTGAATCGCAGAATTTTATGTACTGTTTTGAGAAATGTGCTAATTAAAGGTGTTATAAAGTTTAATTTTAATAAGAGTAAAATAACGCTATGGCGATTTTTATGAATCATCATAGCGTTGTTTTTTTGTTTTTATTTTTCTCTAAAAGTATTAAAAACGCCTGTCATACAAAAAACTTGATTTGGACTTACTAATTATGGATTAAATCAACAAAATAATCAATTCATGCAAAAATACGTACAAAATTAAAGAAGAATGATAATATGAAGCTACTTTAAGATTCTTATTCAGTAATTTTCTAAAGATAAGCGAACCTTTAGTATCTTAAGAAATTCTACTGAAATTAGAACATACTAAATTGCGGACGGGAGGTATAATCATGTTTCGTTTAGCACTTTGCGGAAAAAACTACGAACTATTGGAAAAAATAGAATCTCATATTCAAAGCTTTGTAGAAACATATAAAAATGAAACTAAGTGTATTTCGATTGAACAGTATAAGCAATTAGCATCGCTTCGTGATGATATGGTAGATGGAGTTCACTTCGATATTCTCATGGTCGAAATTGATGCGCATCCACATGAAGATTTTCGTTTACTTTCGGAAATACGAAAAACCGCTACGGACACTATCGTCATTCTCTTTTCAAAGTTTCTCGACTACGATTTTACTCGGCTGGGGTATCAGGTAGGCGCATTTCGGTATCTATCCACACACAATTTGTTTTCGGATCTGCCGGAAGCACTTTGCACTGCACTGGAGATTTCCTCTAAAAAGCAAAAAGGATACTACACGTTTTCTCATTATTCGGAAATTATCCGAATTCCATTAGATGATGTCTTATACGTAAAGCGAGTTAATCGTATAACCATGATCAAAGCAAAGAACGGCAATTTTCATCTTCAATTACCGTTAAAAGAGATTTATAAAGAAATAAATGACAGTAGATTTTTATTTATAGACAGAAGCTGCTTTGTAAATATAGATCATGTGACTTGCTTTGCTGATGCAGAAGTTAAGTTGGATAATCAAGAGAGCCTACCGATCAGTCACTCAAACTTTACTGCCATTAGAAGCGTATTACTATATAAAACACCTAATGAAATACAATAACCCGTAAGATAACTTCTTATTTCATATTCCATATAAAACCGCCCGCTATGTATCTAATTTTGATACATGAGCAGGCGGTTTTTATTTTTACGGCATCGGAAGAACCATACGCACGCATTTTTTCACTGGGTACAAGCTGACATTTAGGTACATAACGATTTGCTCTTTTCCGGCTTGTTCTTCAAGGTAAGTCACGCCATCTGCACGGCCGGATGTTGGGTAGACCATATAAAGAGAAGCTTCCGTTCCGGGCATCACAGAGATGCCATCTGCTTTTGAGTTAAGATCCGGGTTTGCGATTTTCATATAGATTTCACTCTTATTGAAGTAAGCGGACTGCGCTTCATTCAAAAGGTTAAAATCGCGGATAAAAACGCCGCCGTCCGTATTGTTTTCATTTTTGAAATCTACGGTCAACAGAACTACGTCATGCTGTGTGTTTTCTGCAAGATAATCGACAGGCTTGCCGAATCGCTGCATAAAATCTTCATAACGCACTACTTCCGCTTCACGAACACGAACAGAATATCCATTGGTATTTTCTTCTTTTGAGTAGAAAAAATCACCGTTTAGGGGAATCCATTCGCCGATGCCGTATTCCTGCGTTTCAAATGAATAGGCTGTTGCATTAACGTACCAGATGCGCCATGCACAAAGCACCAGTGCAACGGACAAAAGAATGACCGAAAGCGTTTTACTCACTCTTATCTTGCGTTTCATACGGCGTTACACGTCCTTCCCGTACAAGGTAAATTTCATCGGACAGCTCACGTAGAACAGAAAAATCATGGCAAGCCAGAATAACCAATGCGCCCCGCTGTTTTTGCTCAAGAAGCAGATCTCTCACCATTTCTATGCCGTCTGTATCCAGTGCGTTTGTCGGCTCATCAATCAGAAGCAGCGCAGGATATTCCAAAATTGCTCCGGCAATGCCCAATCTTTGCTTCATGCCGAGTGAAAACTGCTTGTATTTTCGCGGATCATCCGCGCCGAGTCCGACCTGCTCCAACACTTCGCGGATACGTTCCTCCCCGACTTTTCGGTGAATATTTGCAATCAGCTTTAAGTTCTGTGCCGCCGTATAATGATCGATAAATGCCGGGTTTTCAATCAGCATACCAATGTCCGGCGGAAAAGAAATATCCTTTCCAAGTACCTTACCATCAATCGTGATCGTGCCCTCCGTCGGGCGGATCAGTCCGGCGATTAGCCGCATAAGCATAGTTTTACCGGAGCCGTTCACACCGCGCAGACCGTAGATCGTACCGCTTGTAAGGGTGAGCGAGACGTCTTCAATGACGGTAATATTCTTGATCGTTTTTGTAACATGATTTACTACGATTTCCATATAGGCTTACTCCTTTTCATAGCTACGATAGGTCTGAGCCGAGAATGTCTCGATATTGGAACACGAAATACCCAATACCGATACTAAGCACAGCGAGCCATATTCCCAATAATATACCGAACGGCATGGTCAGACCGGTTGACACAAGCAGTGCGTTTCTTGCGCCCATGGCATAGTTACCAAAAAACACCGGGCTTTGAATATAGGCGCCTGCGAATAAATAGCCGGCAAGTACGAAGTAGCTTTGCACCGGTTTCAAAATAAGAGATAAGATCAACTGCACCAATGCGAGTACGATCATGGTGAAGCCGGTCATTAAAAATACCGACCAAATATTCCAAGTGGTGCTGCTCGTTAGGTCGTCTACTTTCATGTAGAGCTCTCTCGAAACATACCAATTTGCCTGCATACTCGGCTTTGCACCAAAGCATAATCCGGCAATCGTGCTGGCTGCAAAAACGATCAAATAGTTTGTAATGGTATTGATGATTGTCCAAACACATTTTGAAAGCCACCAGTTTCCTCTGCTGCCGGAGAGCACCATTAGCTGTTTGCCTATGCCGTTTAATTCTGCAAACGGATAATACAGAGAAGTAAACTGCATCCACAAAACGAATACGAACCACATCGTCGGCATTACGAAATCGTTTTCTGCGCCGGAGATCAAATTTACTTTACCGCAGCCGCCAATCAATGCCAAGAAATAGTCTGCCGTTGTAACAGGAGATTCCAGATATTGCGGATCTGTGAGCTCGAAAATGCGCAGCGTCCAGAAATGATAGATCGAAAGGAAGAAAAACATAATAAATGTAACGATTAAGCGCTTTTTAGCACGCCCTATGCCGTAGCGCAAATCGTGATCCAAAAATTTAATAAACATCTGCGTTTTTCCCCCTTTCCAAAACAATAGCGAGCGGCAGAAGAATGAGTGAAACCGTCATAATCGTATAGACCACGATAGATTGATTGGACGATGAACTGGTCATCCAAATGTAGTTTAGAACAGAGGTTTCGGTAAATGAGCGGTATACGGATGCTTTTTGCAAAGATGCGATGATATACAGCAGTACAAGGTATGGTGCAAAAAGAACCACAAATTTATTTTTTTCAAAGAATGAAAGTGCAAGCGGAATCGTTGCCCATGCACCGGCAAATATACCGATCATCAGCATATTCAGGAAAGCTGTGCATAACGGGTGAGCGTAGTAGAGGTTTCCGAGCAGCTTAGTTGCGCTTACTTGATAATATAAGGCAAAGTTTATATCCGGGCGATAAGCCGGCACAAGGCATGACGCAAGCAAAAAGCTAAAAAGCATCGGCAGCAAAACCGTTAAAGCCCCTGAAAGGAACGTGGAGACATATTTTCCTAAAAAGTAAGAAGCTTTTCCAAGCTGCGATGCCATAATGCGGTCGTATCCGTTCTTTTCTTCCGCAAGATAAGACCAGCTGTACGGGATAACGACAAAAACCGGCATCGTATAAAAGAAAACCATCGGCAGCGTTTCATTGGCTCGACCGCCGATCCACGAATTATAAAGAGTGTAGATTTGCAGGAAAGGGTATTCGGCAAAAGTGCCGTCTGCCTGCAAGTCTACAGTTGTAAGAGTAAGCTGTAAATTATCTTTATATGATTTATAAGCCAAAATATCATCTGCTGTTACGATTAAAAGTAAAATCAGCAGCACAAATAGAAATGATTTGCTGTGAAATAAATTGTAGAGCTCATTTTGCAGAAAGTGCCTAAGACTTTTCATGTGGGCTATCCTTTCATTTTGCTAAATCACGCAGCATAACGCCGTAAAAGATTTCTCTGCCGGGGGTGATGGCTAAGAACGGATCTTTTTGCGATAAATATACGCGGTCGATCAAAAACTCTATTGTGAAATTTTGTGTTTCGCCCGGCTGTAATTCAAAGCTCCAGTAATCGTCTCCGGGACCGTGTGGATCAAAATAGGTCTCGTATGCAGAATAATAATTTCCGACGGTTGTATACCCCTCCGGGTTGTTCTGATTCTCGGGAAGGAGATCTTCATACGCGCTAAGTACAAACATATTGGCGTTGAATTTATATTTTACGCCGTTTTTGTTTTCTGCATCAACATTCTTAAGGGATAATTCTACATGCAGTATGCACGGGTCTTCAAAGTCGGATGCGTATCTTGCCCAGATAGAACTATCCGAGTTATATTTAATATCACTTTCCTCATATTCTTTAACGATAGCATCAGTTATACAAAGCTCTAAGTCGCCATCCCAGCCGAGCCACGGTGCATCTTCTGTTTTTGCTTCGCCTTGATTATAGTACCGACTGTGCAGCGTATAGGGTTCACCTATTTCCGCAAAAGTCCGTATAAGGGCATCGGCTTCCGGTGAATTCACTTCCGACGAAGTTGTTTCAGAAGCACTTTCTTTTGGTTCACTTTCTGTCGGTGCTTCGCTTGACGTTTCTAATGGAGAATTCGAGCTTTCGGGTTCAGCAGCTGACATAGACGATGAATTTTCCGTTTCCGCTTCACTTGATCGATCCATGGTAAAATAAATAACCGATGCACCGACCAGCAGAATAAGAATTGCAACAGTGAAAATTATAGCTTTTTTGTTCATGATATTAACTCCTAAATTGAGTTGATTTACAAGATTATATAAAAATCTACATTCAAATAGATTCAGAATTCTAAGTTTATGTAACGTATAAATAGCATGTTGCTGTGTGCTTTTCAGCACACAGCAACATCTGACTATTTAGTTGAGATAGGTGTAATTGGAAGCATTGGTTGTATCTGGACTCCAAGCAATCTTGCAGTCACCCCACGAATAGGTTGTGTCAGAATAATGACCCCGGATACGTACGTATTTTCCTATTTGAGAAACCGAAGTACCGTTTGCTCGAATTACATAAGCGGTATAGTTGTTAATCCAATACTCCGAAGCCGAAGCGGAGAGATTCGCGCTCTGTGAGCTTGTGCCATATAATGTTTTGGCATAATATCCGTTATAAGGCAGTGTGTACTCCTGAGTTTTGAGATAAACCGGAGTCGCGTTCATCTTTTTTCGGGTGGGCGTGTAGTCATACCGGGAATTGCTTTTCCAAGAATATGTGTAATAAGTATCCTCGGTATTAGCCGCACTGGCGGAAATCGTAAATACGGATACCACCGTTACAACAGCCATCAACAACGCTAACAGTCTTTTTGGTTTCATTGAGTTTGTCACCCTTTCGCTAAAAAATATTTTTGTCTGTGGTGGCCACCACTGCTTGCAAAATCAAGTTTCAAGCTATATATAGCTGAAGCCAGAATTTTCTGTCTATACAATAACATATAGTTGATGTTTATGCCAAAATATTGTCTGAATTGAGCAAAAATTATGTCTGAATATTTCGTTGCACTGTATACTTACTTATATTGCAAAGGATCACTGCTAAATTATGTACCAGCCGCTCAAATCAGGCGGCTGGTTTCCTATGGGTTCAAGATCCCGTAGCCGAGAATTTCATAATACCCCACGGGATATTGGTTCTGGCGGCAGCTATCGCCGGAGTTGCCCTCGATGGTGTAGACGATGCCGTTTTCGCATTTTTCCACAATGCCGACGTGATCGGCTTCGCCGTCCTGCGGGCCGGATGCGCCGTTTGGGTCATTCCAGTCAAAGAAAACGATCATGCCGGGAGCGGGCTCAATCGTATTATCCGCCCATTGCTCGCGGCTGCGGAACCATTCAACGCCGCCGACGCACCCGGCAAATTTCGGGGCGGTTCCCGTATCAAGATAACCGCACTCGTTAAAGCACCACGAAACAAAGCAGGCGCACCATTCCACACGGGAGTTAAATCCGTACCACGACCAATAGGGCTCACCGCCCGCATTGCCGACCTGCGACAGCGCCGCCTTGACGATGGCATCATCCCCGGAATAAATACCATAGAGAACAGCAGACCACAACCTGCGGTTTTCCTCGTCAAGCAGTTCCGAGAGTTGCTTCCGCTGGTCGGCGGTGAAGTTGAAATTGTCTGCCATTTCCTCGGCTGTTTTGTGGCTGACCGTGATATAAAGGTAGGTGCGCGTGACCGTCGTGGCAGTTTCCACGATGTTCCCGTGGCCATCGTCAGTTTCGGTGATGACTTCTTCAGTCTTGCTTTCGGTGCGGGAGGATATTTCGTTCATCCGCCAGAAAATATCTTTGAGGATGGCTTTCTTGCTGTCGTCCACCGTAGCGACCTCCTGCGGATCATCGGGGTCGGTGGTGGCTTTTACCGCATATACCGCCAGCACCTCCGGCCACACCGCACGGGAGCCGGACATTTCCAGCTCGTCATAGGTGAGATTTGCCCTTGTGGTGTCGATCTGCGATTGATAATCGGCGTTGATCTCCTGCACCGCCTGCCGCATGGTCTGTCCCGTGCCGCTGTCCTCGCCGGAGAAAAAGATGCCGAAGCAAGAACCGACGATCAGCCCAATCACGCAAATCACAAGGATGATAACTACCGCAACCCACCCGCCTGCAGCAATAGCGGCGATCAGCGCCTTTGTTCCGGCAATGATGGCTTTGACGGCGGCAGTGGTAGCCTTGACCGCCGCCTTAATGCCTGCCGCAGTTGCTTTTGCGGTCGCACAGGCAGTCTGCGCCGCAGTTTTGGCGGCTTTTGCCGTAGCCTGTGCGGTTTTCTGTGCTGTTTTAGCCGCAGCCTGCGTCGTTTTTATGGTCGTCCGGGCAGTCTGCTCGGCGGTCTTGATGGTTTTCTGCGTGGTCTTGACGGCCGCCTTGCCCGTGGATTTTGCCGTCTGCTTGATGGTCTTGCCGCTGCGATCCACCGTTTTGATCGTCTTTTGCGTGGCATCGGCAGAGCGGCGTACTCGCCGCATGGCGTCTTGCGCCTGCTTTTTCGGCAAGTCGGTTCTTCTTCGCTGAAAATAGTCCTTTGCCTTGGAGATATTCTCCTTGGCGTTTTTTACACCCTTGCGGCCAACCTTATCCAGCCCGTGAACAGCTTCGTGCGCCGCCGTTTCCGTCCCGGTCAAAGTGCGGTCAGCGGCGTATTCTTCGGGAGAGGATTCCGCCGCAAAAATGCCGTGCTCCGCTTTGTCTTTGGTGCGGATATAGGCATTCTTCATCCGCTCGGCGGCTACCACCGATTTGTCAATCACCTTTACCGTTTTCTTGACCGCATCTCTCGTTTTGATGTCGGGCATGGCTTTACCTCTGCGCATTGCCGAACACACCCTCGCCGGGGCGCGTCGTCATCAAGCGGTAAAGCTCGTTATCTTTCGGAAAGCGGTTGATAAACGGCACCAGCGCCGAGCCGTACTTGATCAGCCCGCAGCCTGCGTCGGCATTGGTGACATAGCTCATCTGCTCGTCGGAAATGTTCAGGAGCTTCGAGAGCTTGGCACGGTCGGAAAACGCCTGATTGAGCATGATAATGAACTCCGAATTGGAGAGCATCGTGCTCGCCTGCACGGAATCCAGCAGGTATTCCACATTCTGCGTGATGGCGGTGGGATATGATAGCCGATTTCGGCCAACGAATGGAGAACGGTCGCAAAGTCCCATCCTCGATTAACGGAGAGCAGATTTTTAACATTTTCAAGGACAAGCCATTCGGGTCGATCTTCGGCAGGCGTGCCTTTGAGGAGTCTAATGATTTCAAAAAAGAGAGAGCTTCGTTTTCCGGCAAGCCCTCTTTGCCGGCCAGATACAGAAATGTCCTGACACGGGAATCCGCCTGCCTAGAGGTTGACTCTCGGCAGGTCGGCGGGCTCGGTTTTGGTGATGTCCTCGCCATACCATTCATCCTCCTTTACATCGTGGATCGCGCGGTAGCTGCGGTCTGCGAATTTGTCGATCTCGCAGTGGCCTTTGCAGACCATACCGCAAAGCTCAAAGCCCTTGCGGAAACCGCCGACACCGCTGAAAAAGTCCAAAAAGGTCATGGGTTCGTTCACCGGCTTTCCTCCTTCCGGGTATAAAAATATCGCCCTCCGCATGGGCGGGACGAAAAGGGTTTCAGGGATTTCCCTGACAAGTGCCGTTGTGGTATCACAACGGCGATGCTTGCTGGTACAGTGCATGGCGTTCGTCCCATAGGCCGAACATTTTGCCACCGACCGAAATAACATCATCGCTCCTGCGCCGGCTGCGGGCGGTATGGGATACCGAACAGCGTGTCGTTCACCCTCGCAAGGTGTTCGGGATAGCGAAACATCTTGCCGTAGCGGTCGATTTGCTCGTCGGAAAGGCTGCCCAGATTTTCGCCGCGGCAGTCGCAGATAAAGGCGGGACCGAAGATGAAGTCCACCATCGCGCCGTCGTCGTTCTTCACGCTGCGGTTCGGGCGCATTCCGTTGATCTTGCTTTCCTCATTGCAGACGATGCAGACCTGTTCCTCAAAGGGGTAGAACGGCTCGATCAGACCGCCCACCACTTTCCGCATCCCGGCAAGGGACGCATCGATCTCGACCGCACGGGCGAGCTTGCCCGGTTCCAGCAGTACCACCTTGATTTTCTTTTCATTTTCCATTGCAAATTTTCCTTTCGTTGTTTTTCGTAATCATAATCGTGACCGTCAGCCCGTATTCATCCTCCAGCGCAAGCAGCAGCTGTTTCAGCACTTCATGGCTTTTGATGCGGGGAATATCCAGCGCCGAGGGAGAAACGCCCAATGCCTCGGCCAGCGTACAGAGCAGAGCGTGTTTCGGCGTTCTTACGCCGGACTCATACTGTGCGATGCGGATGTCGGCGGTTTCGGGCGAAAAGCCTGCGGCGATGCCCAGCGCCTTTTGTGTCATGCCCCGCAGCATACGATAGTGCCGGATGCGCCGTCCCGGACTCATAAAGTTGCTCACCGTTCTTTGTTCCTTTCTCTGCGCTTAGTGATGGGCAATCCCAGCCGCATACAAAGGCAGTCGTTGTAGTCCTTGCCCTGCGGGGGCGGCTGGATGTCCACCGTGACCGCATACTTTCTCGGCAGCAGGGCCTTGATGGTTTCTGCGGCGATCCGTCCCGTAGTGTCGTTGTCAAGCCGGAGCACCACACGGCGGATATGGGGATGCTCGGCAAGATACTGCACCAATGCGGCGGGCAGACTGCTTTCCTCGATTTTCGCCCTTGGCTTGTAGACCCCGGCGAGGGAGAGCAGGTTTTCACTGTGCCAGCCCTTGCCGTCCAGCTTTTGCAGCGTCCCGTAGGACAGCAGATCCACCGCCGACTCAAACAGGTGGAGCGTATCGCTTGCGGCCGCCGCAGGAATTCCAAAGGAATAGTGCTTGTCGCTGCCGTTGGCGTCCCCGATGAAGTCCGAGCCGATCCCACGCTGGTTAGCATAGCGGGGCTTTCCGTCTGCATCCATGCCGACGAACACCACATTGTGATAGGGATAGCTCTCGTAAAGGCGGCCGGTCTTAATGCAGAAATCGATCAGCTCGTAGTCGATTCCTCTGCGGTGCAGGTATTCGACGGCGTGGGTGACGCTGCGGTTGACCCGTGGCAAAAGAAGTACCTTTTCTTTCGGCGCTTTCGGAGCCGGGGTAAAGGCGGGCGGCGCCGCTGACAGATTTCCCATGATGGTTTCGACCGCCTGCGTGAAGGGCATCTCTTTGACCTTAATGAGATAGTCCAGTGCCGAGTAGCCGCCGATCCCACGGGAAAACCAGCACCATTTGCCGTTGGAAATTTTCAGGCTGTCATGCTTACGGGTGCAGTAGGTGCTGCCCCCGAAATGCACCAGCTCCTGCGGTTCATAAGTCCGCAGATAAGTCAGCAAGTCCATCTCACGAGCTCTTGCCACCACCTCCGGCGGGATATATGGCATATGTTTCACCTCCATTCTGACATAAAAATAGCCGAGGGGCTTTCAACATGAAAACCTCTCGGCTATGTATGTGCTATTCAATTTATCGAAGTGAATCTGCCCGTCCCTGCGTTTTTATTATGCCTGTTCCAAAATTGCCCGGTATCCATTTACTTTATCGCCAGTGATTCTAATCGAATAGGCATCACCGAATTTTGCTGTAAAAGTAATTGACTTCATCGGCATCGTATATTCTTCAGGATAAATGTTCTCGTAGTTTGGGTCGCAGTATTCTGTGATAACCGTGAAATTCAATAAAAGCTCAACCATATCAGAAACGGTTTCGTAGTGTTGCTTATCAATCGACCAATATATCAAATCGTCTTTTTTAAGCATGGTTTTATCCGCGTTGGAGATGCCTCCACTCTCTTTCTGCCCGTCGATGTCGCTATCAATAATAAGAAGTCCCACATCTTCCTTCAAATCAAGTTGTATCTGAAGGGCGATTTCGTTCTCGTTGATTTCTGACGGTTGGTCTGTCCTGTGAAACGCAAAGATCACGGCAATGGCCAGCACAGCGACAACGGCAAGGACTGTGATTACGATTTTTTTCATTACCGCTTCCTCCATGTCAACATGACTCCAACCACGCAAACAAGCAGCACAATGGGGGCAAGCCTTGCAAAGATAAACTCGAAACCATGTAGAATCGTTCCCGCAACCGCCAGTTCAGGATTACTGTAATCCCAGCCCAAATAAGAACTCTTCATTGCTGCAAGAACGACATATACGATAACGATCAGCGCGCACAGAGAAAGGAGTCCCCACCGAATGACCTTTGTCCGTGCCATGGTTCTTTTGGCAAGCTGGAGGTTGATTATCTCAAGCTTTTCGGAAATAGTCTTGAGATCGTCAGGCTCCTGCTCCTGTATGGTTTCACCAAGCAACGCACTTACGGATGTGTCTAATTCCTCTGCCAGAAAAATCAGTAAATCAGAATCCGGAACCGACAAACCCGTTTCCCTTAATTAAAGATATTGTTAGGTAAAAAAGAAAGGTCAGTCTATTTTGCCGATGAAGCGGTAGTAGATTTCTACTTCCTGCTCACGGCTTCCGTCCTCGCCCTTGACAGCTTCGTGGACGGTTATTTTTTCAATTAGAGTGTTCAGAA
>ERZ857521.3042-NODE-3042-length-14572-cov-2.747882_pt1 | contig 14572 bp, 12 predicted proteins | sample MGYA00519701_ERZ857521 | MGnify/ENA primary metagenome ERZ857521 (study PRJEB31778, sample SAMEA3449346) | human gut metagenome | biome: human gut; feature: human-associated habitat; material: faeces | place: United Kingdom | collected 2010/2012 ...
GCACCAAAAGAGAACCAGAAATGGTTCTCGCGCTGGGGCAGATTGCTGTGCAGCTGTTGTTCTGACGGTAGGGCCAGCCCTTGAAACCAAATTGCGAGGACGGCGCGCCGCCGGCTAAGGCCGTGGCGTGGGCCAAAAGGCAAAATGTCAGCAAAAGGGCCATCAGCTTTCGTTTTCCGTTCATTGGACACCTCCAGTATGTTTTGGTACGTCAAAGACGTAATATAATCGTAATAATTAATACTTATTTTTGCAATATAATTGGCAGACCGCTTCCATGGCAATGATTCCAAGTGGAAACAGCCACCCATCATAGAGGAGGAACCGACAGATGAAACTCATCAAATGCCCTCGTTGCGACCTGAATTATATTCAGGAGAATGAAAAGCTCTGCAAGGTATGCCAGAGAGAGCTGAAAGGCTCCCAGGTAGAAGATGAAATGGAGCTGTGCTCCGTGTGCAACGCGGCGCCCGCGCTTCCCGGTCGCGACGTGTGCTTGAGCTGCCTCAAGGAGATGGCCAGCGGCGGTTCCGATACCGATAACGACGAAACGCCCACCGTGGTGGATGAAAGCAGCATCGGCCTCAACTCCGTAAGCACCATGGACGAGATCATCCCCCAGATTCACGAGGACATCCCCGAGACCGAATTTGGGGACATCGAAAGCGAGCTATCCCTTGAAAGCGTCATCGAGGATGAGGAAAACGAGGACGACGACGAGGACGACGAGGAATGAACCGACCCTGAAGAAGCGAGGGACGAATGTCGATATTTGCGATTGGCGATCTCCATCTGCCAGGCCATGCGCAAAAGCCCATGGACGTTTTCGGCAGTCATTGGGATCGCCATTTTGAAACCATCAGCGATTATTGGCGGCGCATGGTCGGGCCAACGGACGTGGTGCTTATCCCCGGCGACATCAGCTGGGCCATGCAGCTGGACCAGGCCCTCGATGACCTGCGCGCCATCGCGGCCTTGCCGGGACGGAAACTTTTGCTGCGCGGCAACCATGATTATTGGTGGAGTTCGCTCAGCAAGCTGCGCGCTGCGTTGCCGGAGGGAATGTTCGCCCTTCAGAATGACGCGCTGGCACTGGAGGGTCATATCTTTTGCGGCACGCGTGGCTGGATGTTTCCAACCGTGCAGCAGCCCCTGGGCGCGCAGGATGAAAAGGTATTCCGCCGGGAACTGATGCGTCTGCGGATGTCGCTGGATCAGGCAGCCGGTCTGTCCGGGCAGGATATAACGGTGTTGATGCATTATCCGCCCTTGTTTGCCGACGGTGTGGGCACGCCCTTTACGGACATTCTGGAGGAATATGCCGTGACGCGCGTGGTCTACGGCCACCTGCATGGCGCCGGTATCAAGGTGGCGTTTCGCGGTGAAAGGCAGGGAATCCGGTATTTTCTGACTTCGTGCGATGCACTGGGCTTCTGCCCGTTGCAAATCGAAGGAGAAAGCCAAATCTAAACTTTACGAAATAATTTCTTAACAATTTTGAAATAAAATAAAGAAAACAAACGTTCCCATAGCCCGCAAACCTTTATGAAAAAAAGGTTTGCGGGCTCTTTTTGAGCACCAACAAATTGTGGCGAACAGACGTTCTTACTATTCACCATTTTTTATGTGGCGTTTGTTGCATTTTGGAAGAAGATACCATTTTTCGTCCGTTGACTTTGAAAACAAAAGTGGAGCATAATGGTGTCACAGCCCTAAAAAGGGTGGCAAGTGGAGGAAAACGGGGAGCGGGGTGACGGCATGGACGAGGAACGGCGCATGAACGCGCCTGAAGCCCAGGAGCGCTCCAGCTTCCGTAAATTCAAGTTTTTCGGTAGCTACGACCACTCCATCGACGCCAAGGGCCGCATCATCGTTCCCAACGCCTACCGCAAAGCGTTGGGCGAGAGCTTCACCATCACCGTCAGTCTCGATGACCGGGCCGTCGCCATCTACCCTGACGAGGCGTTTGAAACCATGGTCGATGAGCTTTCCGCCCTCAACAGGCGCAAGCCCGCCGTACAAAAGCAGCTGGACCATGTCGCCAAATTCAGCTATCCCGGCATGCAGGCTGATAACCAGGGCCGTGTGCTGCTGCCCGTCAAGCTGCGCCAATACGTGCTGGGCGACGCGCGGGATGTGGAAATCAGCGGCGCGCTGGACCACATCCGCATCGTGGCAAGCGCTGTGGCGCAGGAAGAAGACAGCTACTACAAGGAGCACCGCGACGAGATTCTCGACGAGATCGGCAACCTTGAACAATAAGCCGGAAAGGAGATAAGGGTATGTCGCAGTATGAACCCCTCTATGATAGTTTCAGCCATGGAGGACACGGCGGTTACGTGCCGACGCCGCGCATGAGTGTATCCGCCAGCGTTTACCTGCCCGGCAGCGACGTGGACCCACAGACGGGCTGGCTCAAGCCGGACCGGCAGCGGCGTTGCCGCACCCAGGGGAAAAAGCTGGAGATGGAGCGCCTCACCCGCGAGCAGCAGGCCCTGGAAGAATCCATCCGGCGGGAAATGAGCAAGGGCGGCGTGCGGATCTCCGTGCGCATGGGCGTTTTTCTCACGGCGCTGCTGCTGTTTATATGCGGCCTGTGCGTGCTGCTTCAGCAGGGCACCATTGCCGACCGGCAAAAGGACATCAACCGTCTGGAACGCTCCATCGCGGATTGCCGCAGCCAGAACGCCGCCCTGGAAACACAGATTGCGGAGGCTTCGACCGAGGCTGCGATCTGTTACGCTGCCGCCCGTGACCTCAACATGATTCCCGCGGAATCCGCCGAGGCCATCCACCTTGTGGCTGTGGATACGCGCCCCATGGCTTCGGCCGGGACAGAGACCCAGGCCCAGGCGGACGCGGCCATTGAGGTTCCCTCTGCGCAGCCCACTTCCGCCACGCACGTGCCCGCCGTGGCCAGCAACTGATTTTGCCGTCTTGCGGCCTATTGGGTCGAAAACGGCATAAACCGGCGTCAAAACGCATACATCCCCCATATCAAGCATTCTGGGGGTAGGACCATGCCGACCGAGCTGCATATCCGCAAACGGGTCTTTGCGCTGCTGATGATGTTGACGTTTCTCTTTTCGCTGCTCACGCTGCGCATCGCCTATCTGACCACGGCCCGGTCATCGGAGCTTACCCAGCGCGGGATCAGCCAGTGGACCCGGGAGGGCACCGTGTATGCCCGCCGCGGCTCTATTCTGGATACCAACGGGCAGACCCTGGTGGTCAGCGCGACGGCCTATATCGTCAGCGCCGACCCTCGCAAGGTATCGGACATATCTTTGTTTACGCAAACGGTATGTCCGATTTTGGATTTATCGGAGGAGAGCGTGGCGCAAAAGCTTTCGGACCGCACCAAGGCGTCGGTCATTCTCAAGCGCCAGGTATCGCGTGAGAAGGCTGATGAACTCAGAACCCTGCAGGCTTCCGCGGACGAGGCGGTGGCATCCCAGCTGAGCGCCTTGCTCTTTGACGAGGATGTGCGGCGCGCATACCCGCGCGGTGCGTTCCTGACCCAGACCTTGGGCCTGACCAATGTGGACAGCGTGGGACAATCCGGACTGGAGCTGCAATACGAGAGCCTGCTGCGCGGCACGGCGGGCGTGAGCCTTCGCAGCGTGGACGGCAAATCCCAGCCCATCTACGACAGCGGCAACCTTTACATCGAGCCCCAGGATGGCAACAGCATCAAGCTCACCATCGACGCTACCATTCAGGAGATCTGCGAAAAGGCCATGCGCGAATGCTACGACGTCAACAAGGCGCAGGCCGTGCATCTCATCGCCATGGACCCTTACACCGGCTCGATTCTGGCCATGTGCTCCAAGCCGGACTACGACCCGAATGATCCTCCCCGCGACCAGCCTGATGCGCTTACGCGTCTGATGCGCATCCGCCTGATCTCCGACGCTTACGAGCCGGGCTCCACCTTCAAGATTCTGACCGCAGCCGCCGCGCTGGACGCGGGCGTGACCACCCCGGAGGACGGTTTCTACTGCTCGGCCAAGATTACCGTGGACGGAGACACCATCCGCTGCTGGGGCAGCCCCCACAAGGATGAAACCATGGCCGAGGCCCTGCAGAACAGCTGCAATCCCGTCTTTGTGGAGCTGGCGCTCAGGCTGGGCACGGAGCGGATGTACCAGTACCTGCATGCTTTCGGTCTGGGAAGCAAAACGAATGTTGACTTACAGGGGGAGGGAAGTGGTATACTAATACCCGTACAATCCGTCAAGAATGTGGATCTGGCGCGCATCGGCTTTGGACAGAGCGTGGCCGTCACTCCGATTCAGCTGATTACGGCGGCGTGCGCGGTGATCAACGGCGGACGGCTGATGCAGCCCTATCTGCTCAAGGAGGCGATTGCGCCGGACGGGACCGTGCTCTACCGAACCCAGCCCAAGGTGGTATCCAATCCCATCAGCGAGGAGACGAGCGCAACCATGCGCGAGCTTCTGGAACTGGTCGTATCCGAAGGCGGAGCGAAAAACGCGGCCATCGAGGGTTACCGCATCGGCGGAAAGACGGGCACGGCGCAGGTCTACAAGGACGGGCGCATTGTGCGGGATGTCCATATCGGCTCATTTCTGGGTTTTGCCCCTGCGGATGACCCGAGCATCGCCCTGCTGGTGATCGTGGATGAGGCGGACGTGCCGGTGGATTACGGCGGGACTACGGCGGCGCCCTTCGCTAGACAAATCCTGGGGGATGTGTTACCTTATTTGGGCTACAAGCCCACCACCCAGGATGAGCGCGAGGAGATCGCCGTGGAGGACGTGGTGGGAATGCCGCTGTGGCAGGCGCGAAAGGTCATCGCCGACCAGGGATTCCGCGTGCTGGATGACGGCGCGGGCGAGATCGTGACCGCCCAGATGCCCAGCGGCGGCGGAAAGCTGATCGAGGGCGGGCAGGTGATGCTCTACACCTATACCGACGACCTGCCCGAGACGGAGGAGCTGGTCTGCGTGCCGGATGTGGCGGGACTCTCCATTGCCCGGGCGGCGTCGCTTCTCAGGCAACGGGGGCTGGACATGACCATTGAGGGTACGGGATTCGCCGTCCGGCAGGAACCGGCGGCAGGTCAGTACGTGGAGCAGGGCGGCGTGGTCAAGGTTGCTTTTGAAATGCCCAATCCATAGAGGATGGAGGAATACGGATGCTATTGAAGGATCTGCTCTCCGATGTACCCGGCGTTTTGGAAACGCGCGGGGATGCGGAGATACAGGCGCTGGTGACCGACAGCCGCGAAAAGGCCAAGAACGGCCTGTTCTTCTGCATCAGCGGCATGCGCTTTGACGCGCATGATTTTGCGGCGCAGGCTGTGGAGAACGGATGCGTGGCCCTGGTGGTGGAGCACTTTGTGGATAGCCCGGTGGCGCAGGTGCGCGTGGACAATGTCCGGCGTGCTACCGCCTATATTGCGGCGGCGTTCTACGGCCATCCCGCGCGCAAGCTGCGCATGGTGGGCGTGTGCGGCACAAAGGGCAAAACGACCACCACCTATCTGATGAAGGCCATTCTGGAAAAGGCCGGGTTCAAGACCGGCCTGATCGGCACCACCGGCAACCTGATCGGCGACCGCAGCCTGCCCAGCAACATGACCACGCCCGATCCCGTCGATCTGCACCGGTGCCTCAGGCAGATGGTGGACGAAGGCGTGGAGGCCGTGAGCATGGAGGTCAGCGCCCACGCCGTGGATATGCACCGCGTGGATGGCATCACCTTCGAGGCCGCGTGCTACACGAATTTTTCGCAGGACCATCTGGACTATTTTGGGACCATGCAGAACTACTTTGAAACCAAGAAGCGCTTCTTCATCCAGGGTTCGGCCCTGAACGCCGCGCTGAATGCCGATGACGAAACCAGCGCTTCCATCATCCGCGACCTCAAGGTACCCTATCTTACCTACGGCATCAGCGCCGAGGCGGATGTGTTTGCACGCGATATTGAGATTTCCGAGGAGGGCGTCTCCTTCTCCATCCGGCTGCGCGGGCTGGAGGACATGTCCATCTCCATGCACCTCACCGGCATGTTCAACGTCTATAACGCCCTGGCCGCCGCCTCGCTGGCGATGATCATGGGCATCGACAAAAGCGCCATTCGCGAGGGCCTGGAAAGCGTCAAGAATGTGCCGGGACGCGTGGAGATTCTCGACACGCGCACGCCCTATAAGGTGATCCTGGACTACGCTCATTCGCCCGACGCGCTGGAAAACGTGCTCACCACCGTGCGCGCCTTTACGCGAAGCCGGCTGATTGTGCTCTTTGGCTGTGGCGGCGACCGCGACCATGGCAAGCGGCCCATCATGGGTGAGATCGTGGGAAGACTGGCGGATTTCTCCATTCTCACCAGCGATAATCCCCGAACCGAGGACCCGGAGGCCATCCTGCGCTCCATCGAAGAGGGCATGAAGCGCACCCAGGGCCGTTATGTGGTGATCGAAAACCGGCGCGAGGCCATCCGCTATGCGCTGGAAATGGGCCGGGAGGGCGATGTGATCATCCTGGCGGGCAAGGGCAACGAAACCTATCAGGACATCATGGGCGTGAAGCGGCCCTTTGATGAAAAGGTGGTCGTGCGCGAGCTGCTTGCCGAAATGCGCGCGTGAACATACCAAGGAGTTGATGGTACATGCTTTGGCTGATTCTGGCGCTGATTGCCTCCGAGGTGGCCATGCTGCTGATCGGACCGCGGGTCTTGCCGGTGCTGCGCAAGCTCAAGTTTGGACAGACCATCTATGAGCTGGGCCCCAAGAGTCACCGCACCAAGCAGGGCACGCCCACGATGGGCGGGCTGATGTTCGCGGCGGTCACGTGCGTGGTCACGTTGCTCATCATGTCCTTTGATACCTGGTACGGCGGATGGGATTTTGCCCTGGCGCTGGTGCTGGTATCGCTTCTGAGCATGCTCATCGGCTTCGTGGACGACTTTATCAAGGTGGTCAAAAAGCGCAACCTCGGCCTGATCTGGTGGCAGAAGATCATCGGTCAGGTGCTGGTATCGGTGGCGTTTTCGCTGTACTGCTATTTCAGCCCACTTGTGGGCAGCAGCATCCTGGTGCCCTTTTTTAACGTGGAGTGGGACCTTGGCGTGCTGTACGTGCCGCTGATGACGCTCATGATCAACAGCGCCAATCTTCAGGATGGCCTGGACGGGCTGCTGTCCAGCGTAACGGTCATTTCCAGTGCGGCCTGGGGGTTGATGGCCGTGTTTGTAGCGCTGGCAGGCGGCGCCTTCATGAGTCCGGAGCTGCTGGGCAACTACCGTCACCTGGCGGTGTTTGCACTGGCCCTGTCGGGCGCATGCATGGGTTTCCTGCGCTTTAACCACTATCCCGCGCTGGTCTTTATGGGCGACACGGGCAGCATGTTCATCGGTGGGGCCATGGTGGGCATGGCCATGCTGCTGCGCATGCCGCTTTACATGATCCTGATCTGCTTTACGCTGATCGCCTCGTCCATGAGCGTGATCATCCAGCGCGTGTATTTCAAGGTGACCCACGGCAAGCGCATCTTCAAGATGTCGCCCATCCACCATCACTTTGAGCTCTCCGGCATGACGGAGGTGCAGATCGTGGCCATGTATGCCGTGGTGGTAGGCATGCTCAGCCTGATAGCGCTGTTTTCGCTCAACGTGCTTCCGTGATTTTCCAATCCCGTTGGAGGTGGTTTGCCTATGAAATTGGCCAATAAGCGCATTTTGGTGGTCGGCATGGCGCGCAGCGGCGTGGCCGCGGCGCAGCTGCTTTTGGAAAACGGCGCGACGCCGGTGCTTTCGGACCGCAAGCCCGAGGACGCCTTCGGCGGGGAGCTGGATGCGCTGCGTGGTACGGCGTGTGAGTTCCGGCTGGCTGAGGACCCGGTCCGCCTGCTTTCGGAGGTGGATGGCCTGGTCATCAGCCCCGGCGTGCCCATCGACGCGCCAGTGGTGCTGGCTGCAAAGGAACAGGGCATTCCCATGGTGGGCGAGCTGGAGCTGGCCTGGTCGCTCCTGCAGGGCGAGGTGCTGGCCATCTCCGGCACAAACGGCAAAACCACCACCACTACGTTGCTTGGCAAAATCTTTGAAAACGCCGGGCGCGTCACCCATGTGGCGGGCAACATCGGCTATCCGCTGTCCGCCGTGGCGATGAAGAGCAAGAAGGACGACGTGGTGGTGGTCGAGGTGTCCAGCTTCCAGCTGGAAAGCATCAAGACCTTCCATCCGCATGTGGCCGCTTTGCTCAATATCACCGAGGACCATCTCAACCGCCATGGCACCATGGCGCAGTATATCCGTCTGAAGCAGCGAATCTTTGAAAATCAGACCGGGCGTGACTACGCCGTTTTGAACATGGACGATCCCGTGCTTTTCAAAATGGCGGGAAAGGTCAAGAGCCAGGTGGCGTTTTTCAGCCGCACGCAGCCGGTGGAAAACGGCGCGTTTGTAGAAGACGGCAAAATCGTGTGGCAATGGAACGGTGCGCGCCGCACGATCTGCGACGCGGAGCAGATTCTCATTCCCGGACCGCATAACCTGGAAAATGCCCTGGCTGCTACGGCCATGGCCTGCGCCATGGGCGTGCCCGCACCGGTCATCCGTCACACCCTGCAATCCTTTTCGGGGGTGGAGCACCGCATCGAAAAGGTGCGCGTGTTCCAGGGCGTCACCTATATCAACGACAGCAAGGGCACCAATGTGGACAGCACCATCAAGGCGGTGCAGAGCATGAAGGCGCCCACGGTGCTGCTGCTGGGCGGCTATGACAAGCACACGGACTTCATGCCCCTGTGCCGGGAGATCATCGCCTCCGGACGCATCGACGACGTGGTGGTGATGGGCGAGACCGCGCGCCAGATCCGCGAGCAGCTGGAGGAGGCGGGCTATGACCGCATCACCCAGGCCTACAGCCTGCGCGACGCGGTAGACAAGGCGCGCGCGCTGGCCGTCTCCGGCGGCAATGTGCTGCTTTCGCCCGCGTGTGCCAGTTTTGACATGTTCCGTGACTATGAGCACCGGGGCGCGGTGTTCAAGGAGATCGTAAACGCCCTGAACTGACAGGATGCCCCTTCCCGGCGTGAAGGAGATGCACACCAAGACGACGCATCTTTTGAACGGTTGGGAGGGGGTCTTTTGACACAGCAGCAACCTGTGACCGCCGGACGGTGCCTCAAGCCCCGGCGCGCCGGTGTGGACCGGACGCTTCTGCTGATCCTGTCACTGCTGATGATGTGCGGCCTTCTGGCGCTGTTCAGTGCCACCTACTATAAGGCGGTGGATCAGGGCGACGCGCTTCTGGAGGGCAAGCGTCAGCTGGTGGGCATTGGATTGGGCGCGGTTTTGATGCTCATCACCAGCCGCATTCCCCACACCTTCTGGGCTGATCCGCGCGTGGTGGTGGCGGGGCTGGCGGCGAGCATGATTTTGCTTGTGCTGGTGCTGATACCGGGCGTAGGCGTGTACCTCAACGGATCGCGGCGCTGGCTGAGCATTGCGGGCATGAGCTTTCAGCCATCCGAGGTGGCCAAGATCGCCTCGGTGATCTATCTTGCGGCCACGCTGAGCTATCGGCTGGAACGGCTGGAAAAACTGTGGCGGGGCGTCGTGCCGCTTTTGATCGTGCCGGCGGTGATGTTCCTGCTCATCCTGGAACAGCCAAACCTCTCCACAGCGGGCAGCATCATGATTGTGGCTGTGCTGATGATGCTGCTGGCCGGCGCGAGGTGGCGCCACCTGTGCCTGATGGGCGTGGCGGGACTGTGCGTGGGCACGGTGTACGCCTGGATCGAACCCTACCGGCGCGAGCGGCTTCTGTCCTTCCGCGACCCCTTTGCGCAGATGAGCGACGAAGGGTATCAGCTGGCCCAGTCGCTGATCGCCATCGGGTCGGGTGGGCTGTTCGGGCGCGGTCTGGGGCAGGGGCGGCAGAAGTTCAGCTACCTGCCCTACCCGGAAAGCGACTTCATCTTCGCCATCGTAGGGGAGGACTTCGGGCTGCTGGGATGCGCGGTGGTGATCGCGCTGTTTTTGGCTTTCGCCTTCGCAGGCATGCGCATCGCGGTTTCCTGCCCGGATCGCCACGGCTGTCTGCTGGCGGCGGGGCTGACGGCCATGATTGCCGTACAGGCGTTCATCAACATCGGCGTGGTGGTGGGCGTGCTGCCTACCACGGGGCTGCCGCTTCCGTTCTTCAGCGCCGGGGGCACCTCCATCTCCCTGCTGATGGCGGCGACGGGCATCATTTTGAGTGTATCGCGTACGTTGCGCAAATAAGGCTTTTTTTCACACTTGGTCAGGCATGACATAAGATGGTGCATGGAATGCTTGACGGAGGTGGAAGAATGAACGCCTTGCGAATTCACGGCGGGAGGCGCCTGACGGGTGAATGGAGGGTACATAGCGCAAAGAACGCGGTCTTGCCCATCATGGCCGCCTCCATCCTCACGGGGGAAGAAACGCGTCTGGAGGAATGCCCGGAACTGGTGGACGTGGCCTATATGGCCGATATTCTGCGCACGCTGGGCTGCCGGATACATAGCGGGGACGGAGCGCTGACCATTGACCCGCAGAGCCTGAACCGGCATGAGATGCCCGATGCGCTGGCCAAGAAGATCCGTTCCTCCATCTTTTTGCTGGGGTCCATTCTGGCGCGGTTCCGAAAGGCAACCGTCACCTTTCCCGGCGGATGCGAGATCGGTCTGCGGCCTATCGACCTGCATCTGAGCGGGCTGAGGCAGCTGGGGGTCGATGTGCGGGAGGAGGGCGGCCTGATTCGCTGCGACGGCCGGCACATGCGCGCCGGTACGGTGCACTTTGACTATCCCAGCGTTGGCGCCACCGAGAACGTGATGATGGCCGCGGCGCTGCTCAAGGGCCGCACGGTGCTCAGCAACGTGGCCAGGGAACCGGAAATTACCGATTTGCAGAACTTCCTCAATGCCATGGGAGCGCGCATCAGCGGCGCGGGCACGCATACCGTGACCGTCGAAGGCGTGGACCGGCTTCGGGGCGTAAGCTACTGCCCCATGCCGGACCGCATCGTGGCCGGTACCTTGCTGGCTGCGGCGGCGGCCACGGGTGGTGACATCCGGCTGACGAACGTGCCCTGCCGCGACCTGTACGCCGTCTTTACCAAGATGCGGGAGATGGGCTGCGAGATCGATGAGGAGGAAAGCGCGGTGCGGCTTCGCGCGCCGCAGCGACTCACGGCTTTCCAGCAGCTGCAGACGCAGCCGCATCCGGGTTTTCCCACGGATATGCAGGCCCAGATGCTGGCCCTGGCCGCGATGGCGAAGGGAACCTCGGTGGTGGTGGAGAACGTATTTGAGAACCGCTTTGCGCACGCGGGCGATCTCAACCGCATGGGTGCCAATGTGCTGGTAAATGGCCGCACGGCTGTGGTACAGGGCGTGGATATGCTCTACGGCACGCATGTGACCGCCCGCGACCTGCGCGGAGGGGCGGCGCTGGTGATTGCAGGGCTTGCGGCGCGCGGAGAAACGCTGGTGGAGCGCGCCGAACTGATCGACCGCGGATACGAACGCCTGGAAGAGATGCTGGGCGCGCTGGGAGCGGAGATCCGCCGCGACAGCGTATAAGCCAAGGGAGGAACATACATGAGCAAGCGCGCCGGGAAAAAGCGCACACCTGAGATCGAACGAGAGCGGTTCGAGGCATATGGCGAATATACCTATGACTACCTGCACGCGCAGGACGGCGAGGCCGGGGACGCACAGGCCCCGGCCCAACCCAGCGTGCAGGCGGTCCGGCGTGCACAGAAACGGCGCAGGACGCACGGGTTTTTTAAGTTCCTGGGCCTTTTGACGGTGCTGACCATCGGCCTGGCGGTGGGTCAGCAGACGCTGTTTCGGCTGGAGACGGTTTATGTCGTCGGCAATGTGGAAAAGACCCCTCAGGAGGTCGTGATGGCTTCGGGCCTGGTGCGGGGGCGCAACATGATTACCATTGAGGAAGAGGACGTAGCCAAGGCGCTCAGCCAGGATCATACCATCATTTTCAAGGGAATGCAGAAGGAATATCCCAACACCATCTATCTTTACATCGAGGAGCGCAAGACCGTGGCCGCCATGCAGTGGCTGGGCATCCTCTATACATTGGACCGCGAGGGCGTGGTGATGGAGGAGAGCACCTCCACCACGCCGCCCGCGGGCATGCCGGTGATCACGGGCTTTCGCGTCAGCAATATCAACGTGGGGCAGCAGCTGATGGTGCGCTCTGAAAAACAGATGGACGCCTACCGTGAAATCATGGAGGAGCTGGAACTGCAGATGTACCAAAGCCAGGTGGCCGAAATCAACCTGGCCGATCCCGGCAACATCTATCTCATCATGGTTGAGGGCGTAACCGTGCGCCTGGGCGACGCCAGCTACATGCAGGCCAAGATCGGCGCCGTGCGCACGGACATGGCGTATCTTCGCCAGCTGGGGAAAACCTCCGGTATTCTGGACGTTACCATTCCGGAGGATGCCAAGTACATGCCGGAGAATTGAATGGACGATGGAAAAGTTTACGAACTTCTTCCCAAAAACGCGAAAAAAAAGCGGGAATATGCTTGCGTATTCCTGCCAAAACGGTTACAATAAATAATGGTACTTTGGGTGCCTTCTATTGCCGTGCGCGGCGGCGCCCGGCCCGCCGTGGGAACTTGCCCCGGCTGACTGATGAGGAACAGGGGAATGCTGTGTTATGAAATCAACCATCGCGGCCATTGATTTTGGTACGTGCAAGATCGTTACCCTCGTAGCCGAGACGAGCGGTACTCAGCGTTGCGACATCATCGGGGCGGGAATCGCCGCCTACGACGGCTTTCTGGACGGCGAATGGAACAACACCGTTATGCTCAACGAGGCCATCCAGAAATCCATCACCGAGGCCGAGACCCAGTCAAAGCGCAAGATCCGCGAGATCAACGTGGGCGTACCGGGCGAATTTACGCGCGTGTATGCCGTGGAGACCAGCGTGACCATTCAGGGGGCGGACCCGCATGTTACGCCCCGCCATGTGGAAAAGATCTTTGCCAATGCGGATAAGCAGCTCTCGCCCGTGCGCGGCGTGGTGGTGCACCGCAGCCCCGCGTGGTTCATGGTGGACGGCGGCAAAAAGACGCTGGAGCCCGTAGGGCTCAAGGGGACCGAGCTCAAGGCCCTGGTCAGCTTCGTGGTGGCCGATACCTTTTTCCTGGATGACGTAATGGCCCGCCTGCGCGACATGAACATCACCGTAAGCGGCTTTTTCTCCAGCTCCACTGGCGAGGCGATGCTCTACCTCCTGGAGGAGGACCGCGACCGCACCGCCATCCTGATCGATATCGGCTATCTGTGCACCGACGTGATGGCTGTGGAAGGCGACGCCGTCATCTTCCAGAAAACGCTTCCCGTGGGCGGCGGGCACATCGCTGCCGACGTGGCGGAGGGCCTCTCCATTCCCCTGGAATCGGCCGAGCAGATCAAGCGGGAATATGTGTATGGAATTTCTACGATTTCGCAATCCTATACGGTATCCGGCGGAGAAGGGGTCAAGACCGAAACCTTCACGCAGGAGCAGGTGGCGGCCGTGCTGGAACCCCGCGTGGACGAGATTGCGGACATGATTCAGGAATGCATCAACGACAGCGGCATCAAGCTGGGCAGCTGGTCCACCATCTATCTGACCGGCGGCGGCCTCAGCCTCAACCGCGGCGGAAGGGACTATCTTTCGGCCAAGCTGGAAAAGCCCGTGCGCGATACGGTCAAGCGCACCATTAAGCTCTCCAGCCCCATCTATGCCAGCGCCATGGGCCTGATGGACCTGATCATCGACACCATCGAGGCCCGAAACGCCACCTCCAGCGGCGTGGCGGGCGGCATCAAGGACTTTGCTGGGCGGCTGACGCCCCGGACGCGACCGAAGAAAGATTGAGTAGGGGGATGCACTGTGCTTGAGTTTCAGATCGAGGATCAACAGAGCTTTGCGAGCATCAAGGTAATCGGCTGCGGCGGCGCCGGCAACAATGCCATCAACCGTATGGTGGACGCAGGCCTCAAGGGCGTGGAATTCATCGCCGTCAATACAGACCGTCAGGCCCTTGCCATGAGCAAGGCCAGCACGACCATCCAGATTGGCGAAAAGCTGACCAAGGGCCTGGGCGCAGGCGCAGTGCCTGATGTGGGCCGCCGCGCGGCGGAAGAAAGCCGCGAGGAAATTGCGCAGGCGCTCAAGGGCGCGGATCTGGTTTTTGTTACGGCCGGCATGGGCGGCGGAACCGGCACGGGCGCAGCCCCCATCGTGGCGGAAATCGCCCGCGATCTCAACTGCCTGACCATCGCGGTGGTCACCAAGCCCTTTGCTTTTGAGGGCAAGCAGCGCATGAAGAACGCCGAGATGGGCGTGATCGACCTCAAGCAGCGCGTGGATACGCTGGTCGTGATCCCCAACGACCGTCTGCTGCAGGTGGTCACGAAGGGCACCTCCATGCTGGAGGCCTTCCGCATCGCCGACGACGTGCTGCGCCAGGGCATCCAGGGCATCAGCGACCTGATCGCCGTGCCTGCCCTTATCAATCTGGACTTCGCCGACGGCAAGACCGTCA
>ERZ857521.3065-NODE-3065-length-14505-cov-4.219931_pt1 | contig 14505 bp, 13 predicted proteins | sample MGYA00519701_ERZ857521 | MGnify/ENA primary metagenome ERZ857521 (study PRJEB31778, sample SAMEA3449346) | human gut metagenome | biome: human gut; feature: human-associated habitat; material: faeces | place: United Kingdom | collected 2010/2012 ...
AACCTCCTCAAGCCCATGCTGGCCCGTGGTGAACTGCACTGCATCGGCGCCACCACCCTCAACGAGTACCGTCAGTATATCGAAAAGGACGCCGCTCTGGAACGTCGGTTCCAGCCGGTCATGGTGGATGAGCCCACTGTGGAGGACACCATCTCCATTCTGCGTGGCCTGAAGGAACGCTATGAAGTATTCCATGGCGTCAAGATCCAGGATCAGGCGCTCATTACCGCGGCAGTGCTGTCCCATCGGTATATCTCCGACCGGTTCCTGCCCGATAAGGCCATCGACCTGGTGGATGAAGCCTGTGCCATGATCCGTACCGAGCTGGATTCCATGCCGTCCGAGATGGACGAACTCAACCGCCGGATCATGCAGCTGGAGATCGAAGAAGCCGCCCTGCAGAAGGAAACTGACAAGCTCTCCATTGAACACCTTGCCGACCTGCGCCGGGAACTGGCAGAGCTCCGGGAACAGTTCGGCGGCATGAAGGCCAAGTGGGAAAATGAAAAGAACGCCATTACCAAGGTGCGTTCGCTCCGGGAAGAGATCGAAAAGGTCAATGCCGAGATCGAAACAGCCCAGATGAAATACGACCTCAACAAGGCGGCAGAACTCAAGTATGGACGTCTGCCCCAGCTCCAGAAGGAACTGGAAGAGGAGGAGAAACTCGCCGAAAAGACCGAACGGGAATCGAACCTCCTGCATGACCGTGTCACCGATGAGGAGATCGCCCGGATTGTGGCCCGCTGGACCGGTATCCCGGTAACCAAGCTCATGGAAGGCGAACGGGAGAAACTGCTGCACATGGACGAGATCCTGCACAAGCGGGTAGTGGGTCAGGACGAGGCCGTTACCAAGGTGTCCGAGGCCATTCTCCGCAGCCGTGCCGGTATCCAGGACCCGGATCGTCCCATTGGGTCCTTCCTGTTCCTGGGTCCCACCGGTGTGGGCAAGACAGAACTTGCCAAGGCACTGGCAGAAGCCCTGTTTGACGATGAACGCAATCTGGTGCGCATCGATATGACCGAGTATATGGAGAAATTCTCGGTCAGCCGTCTGATCGGAGCGCCTCCCGGATATGTAGGCTATGAGGAGGGCGGTCAGCTCACCGAAGCAGTCCGCCGCAAGCCCTATTCGGTTGTGCTCTTTGATGAGATCGAAAAGGCACACCCGGATGTATTCAATATCCTGCTCCAGGTACTGGATGACGGTCGGATCACCGACTCCCAGGGCCGGACAGTGGACTTCAAGAATACCATCATTATCCTCACCTCCAACCTGGGCTCGCCCTATATCCTGGACGGCATCGACGAGAATGGCAACATCACCGAATCCGCCCGGGCTGAAGTGGAAAAGCTGCTGCGGCAGCAGTTCCGTCCCGAGTTTCTCAACCGGCTGGATGAGATCGTATTCTACAAGCCCCTGCAGAAGGAAGAGACCAAGAAGATCGTTGATCTGCTGGCTGCTGACCTGCAGAAGCGTCTGGCGGATCGTCAGCTGGGCCTGCGGCTCACCGATGCCGCCAAGGACTTCATCGTGGACGGCGGTTATGACCCTGTCTATGGTGCCCGTCCCCTCAAGCGGTTCCTGCAGCACAGCATTGAAACCGTGCTGGCCCGCAAGATCATCGCCGAGGACCCCGAACCCGGTACTGTCTATGTAGCGGATGTGAAGGACGGCGAACTGACCATAGCCCCTGCGGGGAGCAGTTCCCCGGAGACTCCCGAACACTAAGGGAGATAGCGGGAAGAATTAACCCGAAATCATGAAAAAGCCTCAGCTGGCATTGCGTCCGGCTGGGGCTTTTTTAGTGAATAGAGAATAGGGAATAGTGAAGAGTGAAGAGGGTTGGTGTGCCGCATTGCGGCACGGATTTTAGAAAGGGGTGGCGTGGGAGGAGGCGAGGCTGTGAGGGGGAGAGGCGGTTTGGCATGATTGCCCGGCGGACTTCTGGGATTGCAGGTGTGCGAGGGTGTACAGCCCCGGCACACTTCCGGGCTCGGCTGCGTGTGCAGAAGGAAAGCACTCCCGCAGGCTATGAGCGCGAACTGCTCCCCGCAGGGTGCGGGTTTAGTAAATAGGGAATAGTGAAAAGTGAAGAGGATTGGTGTGCCGCTTTGCGGCACGGATTTTAGAAAGGGGTGGATTGGGAGGGGGCGAGCTGTGAGAGGGGAGAGGAGGTTTGGCATGATTGCCCGGCGGTCTTCCGGGATTGCAGGTGTGCGAGGTGTGCAGCCCCGGCACAATTCCGGGCCCAGCTGCGTGCACAGAAGGGAAGCACTCCCGCAAGCCATGAGCGCGAACTGCTCCCCGCAGGGGTGCAAAAAAGCACGGCGGAAAACCTGCCGTGCTTTTCTGTTTTTTCGGTTTGAGCCAAACGCAGCTTATTCAGCAACGGGAGCGCCTACCGGGCAAACGCCGGCGCAGGCACCGCACTCGATGCAGGTGTCAGCGTTGATCTCGTACTTGCCGTTGCCCTCAGAGATAGCGGATACGGGGCACTCAGCCTCGCAAGCGCCGCAGCTGATGCAAGCGTCAGTAATCTTGTATGCCATGGGAAATACACCTCCTTTTGATGCAACTTCATTGTATCAATATGCCGCATAAAATGCAAGGGCGAAATTTCGCCTTCCAGGTAAAATTTATCTAAATATTTGAACCCGGGCTCAATCTCTCCTGCAGAAATATTGACCGACTTTTGCTTCCTTTTGCGGAATTTTCTGGATTTTACGGTGTTTTTGGATAGGTTGTATAGGAAGAATTGCAGTTATTTGTCGTATGTCGCCTAAAAAGAATGAAAAAACTATGAATAATGTGTATTGATTTTTCCTTTAACAAAGTGCATAATTAAACTTGTATCCGAGCAGCCTTTCGCACTGTGTCAGGCTGTCGTGCATGTCCGGCTCAGATGGATTCCCGGGGCGCAGCTGCCCCGTGTGGAGAGGGTTTCCTCCTGTGCGGACTCCCCCAATATAAAGGAGTGATAACTAATGGCTGCTGCAACCAAAGAGCCAAAAAAGGTGAAAAAGGGCTTTAAGATGCCTCACCTGTTCTGGATCATGATCTGCCTGCTGCTCGTGAGCAGTTTGCTGACCTATGTAATCCCCGCCGGTCAGTTCATGACCGACCCCGAAACCGGTAAGATCCTCGGTGACCAGTTCCAGTATCTGGGCACCCAGACCCCGGTTAGTCCCCTGCAGGTATTCCTGCTCATCATCGACGGTATGGTAAACTCCTCGCTGGTAGGCTGGACCGTTATGATCTCCGGCGCTACTGTTGCCATCGTTATGGGCACCGGTGCGTTCGATGAGTTCATGAACTGGGCGATCTACAAGCTCAAGGATAAGGACGATTCCATCCTCATCAGCGTTATGTTCTGCCTGATGGTTTACCTGGGCGCATTCGGTGGTTCCGATGCCCTCATCGCTATCGTTCCCATCGGCGTTATGTTCGCTAAGAAGCTCAAGCTCGACCCCATCTGCGCTATGGGCGTTTCGACTTATGCTACCCTCATCGGTTTCGGTACCGGCCCCACCAAGCAGGCTACTACCCAGATGCTGATGGGCGTACAGATCTACGGCACCTTCTTTACCATGTTCATCTCCATGAACATCTTCATGCTGGCTGGTCTGTTCTTCCTGCTGCGCTATGTCAAGAAGATCCGCAAGGACCCCACTCTCTCCCCCATGTGGAGCGAAGGCTGGCGTCCCGATGAGGCTACCGATGTTGCCGCTGAAGAAGCTGCTATGCTCAAGGAAGTAAAGCTCTCCGGCCGCACTATCCTGATCCTCATCATCTACCTGATGCAGTATGTTGTAATGGTTGGTTACCCGATGATCACCGGCGATACCTCCCTGACCTTCAAGCTGATGGTTGCTATGGGTCTGTTCACCTCCATCGTAACCGGTTTCATCGGCGGCTTCTCCTTCGATAAGATCGGTAATGAGTTCGGTAAGGGCCTGGCCAGCATGGCATTTGTTGCCTTCGTAATCGGCCTTGCAAACTGCATGAGCCTGATCCTCACCCAGGGCAATATCCTGCACACCATCGTTCACTTCCTCACCGCTCCTCTGATGGATCTGCCCCGCTCGGTAGCAAGCGTTGGTATGACTGCTGTTATCTCCATCGTAAACCTGCTGATCCCCTCGGCTTCGTCCAAGGCAGCGATCCTCGTGCCCATTCTGCAGCCCGTTTCCGAGGCTCTGGGCATGATGCCCGAACTGGCTGTACAGGCCTTCCAGTACGGCGACGGCTTCTCCAACATGGTATCTCCCATGCTGGGCTGGACCGTTGGTTCCTGCGTAACTGCTGGCCTGCCCTTCCCGAAGTGGGCTAAGTGGGTATTCCCCAAGATGCTTTGCTTCATCCTGATGGGCTTCGTGATCATGTTCTGCCTGACTGAATTCGGCTGGCAGCCCTTCTGATCCGGATTTGAATCACAACTGAAAAACAGCGGATGTCTGAGACATCCGCTGTTTTTTTGCGTGTCCGGGGATTGGCTGGCGCAGGGTGCGGACAGTACGGGTGATGGGAGTGCGAAGGTATGCCCGGGAAGAAAAGGCGAATGGGAAGTGCGGAGAGACCGGCGGCTGAAGCACAGGCCCATATCAGGAGAACCGGCGGACAATGGGCATCCGATGGGTGCGATGGCGAAGAATGCGGCAGACGGGGCACCGGGTGAAGATGCGTCCGGAAATAGAAACGCAAAGGAGAAGGGTGGAGAGAAAGTATGATGCGGCGGATCGGGAGAGCTGGTGGGCGGGGTGCGCCCGGCAAAGCGGCGGGGAACAGGGGGAGGGGAATAGCCCGGAAAACAGGACAAAAGAAAAACCGGAGGGCTGAGTGCCTTCCGGTTGGGGAATCGTGTGGGGATTATTCCTCGGCGGGCTCCTCATTGCGGGGACGCTTGCCCCGGAGCACCCGAACCTCGGATTTATTGTAGTAATTCTCGGTGGTGCTGTCCCCGGAGGAGAGCCGCACCTTCAGCGCGCCGGTGAGCAGGCTCACTTCCACAACAGTGCCTTCGCCGTCCGGTGTGGATACGGTAAAGCCCACCTTGGGAGTGCGGCGGATCAGATCCTCATAGGCCTCCTGCTCATACTTCAGGCAGCACATGAGCCGCCCGCAGGCGCCCGAGATCTTGCCCGGGTTGAGGGAAAGTCCCTGCTCCTTTGCCATCTTGATGGACACCGGCTGGAAATCGCCCAGGAAGGTGGAGCAGCAGAACGGGCGTCCGCAGATGCCCAGGCCGCCCAGCATCTTGGCCTCGTCCCGGACGCCGATCTGACGCAGCTCGATCCGGGTACGGAATACCGATGCCAGATCCTTGACCAGCTCCCGGAAATCCACCCGTCCATCGGCAGTGAAATAGAACAGGATCTTACTGCCGTCAAAGGTGTATTCCACATTCACCAGCTTCATTTCCAGACCATGCTTGAGAATCTTCTCCCGACAGATCTCCGCCGCCGACTGTTCCTTGCGGTGGTTCTCCTCCAGACGGGCGAGATCCTCCGGTGTGGCTGCCCGGATCACGGTCTTGAGCGGCTTGACGACGCTGTCATCCGGGACTTCCCGGCTCTTCATCGCCACTTCGCCGCATTCAATACCCCGGGAAGTTTCCACAATCACCCGGCTGCCCAGGGGATAATCCTCCCCGGCCGGGTCGAAATAATATACCTTGCCTACGGTTTTGAACCGCACGCCTACAACTGTTGCCATAATTCCTCCTTTTCGGATTGGTTCGATCTAAAAATCTGTGAGGGACTGTGCCCTCGGATTGATTCGGGTTCCCTGCCCTGGCATCACGCCTGGGACAGACGCAGGGCCAGCAGGGTGGAGAGCAGAAGGGTATTGCCGTTCTGCTGCACACGGGGGAGCAGATCATCCAGGGCTTCCAGCATCCGGGTGATCCGCCGGGTGGAAAACCGGCTCTCGCCGCCCGATGCCGCCCGGGTGAGCTCCGCTGTGAGCAGCTGCCGCAGCTGAGTGCAGACCTCCAGGAGATCCTCCCGCTTGCGGCTCACCGGTTCCACTGCCGTGAGCAGATCATATTCACTACCATTGCAGAGCAGCTCCAGCATCCGCTGGGCCAGCTGGGCATGCTTCTGCAGGCTTTCGTCCGCCAGCAGCGCCAATGCCTGACCAATGGTATCCGCTGTTTCTGCCGCCCATTCCAGTTTTTCCCCGGGCTGGTCCGGACACCGCTCCCGCAGCACCGGCAGAATTTCCACCGGGGTGAGAGGCTCCAGCCGGATGGTCTGCACCCGGGACAGAATGGTGGGCAGCAGCATGGCACGGTTTTCCGCTGTGAGAATAAAGACTGTGTGTTCCGGTGGCTCCTCCAGGATCTTGAGCAGGGCATTCTGCGCCTGGTCGGTCATATTCTCGGCGCCGCACAGCACACATACCCGGCAGGGGGCTTCGCCGGGAAGCAGCCAGGCATTCTGCCGCAGCTGCCGGATGGTATCAATATGAAAACTGCGCCGGCTGCCATCTCCGCCATAATACTCCACATCCGGATGGTTCTGCTCCAGGACCTTCCGGCACTGATTGCAGCTTCCGCAGGGTTTGTGTTCCCCACGGCAGAACAATGCCGCCGCAATCTCCCGGGCAAAGGTGCGCCGTCCGCTGCCTTCAGGTCCCTCAAGCAGCAGAGCATGCGGAAAACGCCCGCCGTTCACAAAGGCGGCGAGCGTTTCCTGAGCTCTTTCGTTATAACAGAATCGGGGCTGCAAAATCAAATCCCTCGGTTCGGCTTACAGCTTCTCAAAGCGTTCTACATCCAGTACAAAGATGGTTGCGCCACCCACGGTTACTTCCACCGGGAACGAGGTGTACATACCAACGCCGTAGGAAGCGGTCGAAGGTACCATCTGAGTGCGCTTCTTGCTGAATTCACCGATAATGGAAATGGCCTTGTCTACCTTTTCGTCCTGAGTACCGCAGATCAGTGTGGTGTTGCCGCTCATCAGGAAACCACCGGTAGTTGCCAGCTTGGTGATGGAGAAACCATTCTTGGTCAGTTCGGACTGAACCTTATTGGCGTCATCATTGGAAACGATTGCAATAATAAGTTTCATAACATCTGCCTCCCTTTATACACTGTTCAGCCGGGAAATCGCCTTCGGCTCCAGCTGACAGCCGGACAGGACTGCCTTCCCCAAAAGGGAAAAACTGCCCTTCCTCTGCCTTTATTCTAACACATTCACCTGTAAAATACCATACTTATTTAGATCCGCCAGGATATTTTTATCCAGCCGTTCACCGGGCATCACCAGCGGAATTCCGGGCGGACACCGGCTGATGACCTCCGCCGCGGTCTGTCCCTCGGCCTGGGAGAGCGGCACGGTCCGCCGGGGCGAGAGAATCGCCTCCCGGGGCGCGCACACCGTTTCAGGCAGATGGAATCCCGTTTCCACTGTCAGCGGTTCCTTGTGGGGCAGGGTGCGGATCAGGGTTTCCAGACGGCGGAAATCCTCCTCCCGGTTCCGGGCAGAACAGAGGAACACACAGGCGTGGTCCGCCAGATATTCCGGCTCTACACCGGCGGCGGTACAGGCGGCGTCAAATTCCTCCCGGGTACAGCCCAGCGGCGAATAGACCAGCGTGAGCCGGGTGGGCAGCGTTTCCCCCTCGGGAAGCAGGAAGCCCTGTCCGGCTGCCAGCTGACGCAGCTTTTCCGCCTGCCGGACGGTGTAAGCGACCTCCTGCCGGAAACTGCCGTCATACAGGGCGGGGAGCAGAGTGTCCATCGAGAGCATCACCAGATAGCTCGGGCTGGTGGAACCGAACAGATGCATGGCGTCCTTGGCATTCCGGACAAACCCATGCTGCCGGGTCAGGGACGTATCGCCCACATGGAGCATGGCTCCGCCGGTGAGCACCGGAAGGGTCTTGTGCAGGCTGTCACAGCAGAGATCCGCCCCCAGATGCATGGGGTGCCGGTTCTCCGGCGTGAACTGCAGCTCGGCACCGTGGGCGTTGTCCACCAGCAGCGGTACCCCGTACTGGTGACAGACCTCCGCCAGTCCGGCGATGTCGGTGAGCTTGCCGAAGTAGTCGGGCGAGGTGACATACACTGCCGCCGCATCGGGGTTCCGGCGCAGGGCTTCCTCTGCCTGGGCCGGTGTGATGGGGGCGGGGAGCAGGTCGGCGCCGGTCTGGGGGCAGAGCCATACCGGCTCGAGTCCCAGCAGCGCCATGGCCGATACCGCCGACCCATGGGCATTGCGTCCGATGAGGATCTTCTGTCCCAGCGGCTGCACCAGCCGGAGCATGGCCTGGATGCAGAGGGTGCTGCCTCCGGCGCTGAGAAAACTGCCGGCTGTGCCGTACAGCTCGGTGTAGAGCCGTTCGGTTTCGGCGATGGGACCCTCGGCTTCAAAAAGACTATCGGCGCCCCGGACTTCGGTGAAATCCCAGGGGGTCACTGCCGAGAGAAAGCCCAGGGGCGCTCCTTTATGCCCCGGCGTGTGGAACCGGGAAAAATCCTGCCGGCGCAGCCCTTCGATGGCGTCGAACAGGGGAGTGAGGGTAGTGTGCATGGTCATGCCCGCCTTTCGGGTGAAATTCTGTGCCTATCATACAACAAGCGGCGGCAGTTGGCAAGCCGCCTGCGGCGGGCGGTTCTCTGGCGTCCCGCTGGGATTGGGGGCGTGCAGGGTATGCCGCCCCGGCATGATTCCGGATTTGGCTGCGTGTGCGAAAGTAAGGCATTTTTGCAAGCCAAGAGCGCGAATTGCTCCCCGCAGGGGCGCCAGAGAATAAAAAACCGTCCCGGACGTGGTGCCGGGGCGGCTTTTGATTCTATGGTATGCAGGGGACGGGGAAAATATGCCGAGGATTTATTCTGCCGGTTCGGCAGCCACAGCGGCAGTCTTGCCCGAGAGCCGGCGGACAGTGTCCAGCACCGACTCATGGCGGATGGTGCGCACATTGAAGTGGAAGAGGTTAAAGACGATCTGGATCGCCGGGCCGATGCCGAACATGCCGATGACAGTACCGATTCCCACCGGTCCGCCCAGGAAGAAGCCGATAATCAGCACAACCGTTTCGATGGTGCCGCGGATCAGGCCCACCGGAACCTTGGTCAGACGCTTGGAGAAGGCGGTCATCATCGAGTCACGGGGTCCGCAGCCCATGCCCGCTCCTATATAAAGGAAGGAACCCATTGCCAGCACAAACAGGCTCAGTACCATCATGCCGCAGCCTGCAATGGCATTGGGCGCTGCCGGTACCCAGTTCAGCCACTTGAGGAAGTCCACCATATAGCCCACCGACAGGGTATTGCACAGGGTACCGAACCCGATGGGTTCACCCAGCACAATGGAGGTGGTGAGGATACACAGTCCCACCAGGATATTGACGGTTCCATAGCTGATGCCGGTGATGTTCTGAATCCCCATGTGGAATACGTCCCATGGGGTCACACCCACGCCGCCCTGGATCGCCAGCAGAATACTTACTGCACAGAGGAACAGTCCTGCATAGAGCCGCAGGAATCGTTTTACATAGGAAAGGACCATGGCTTTTTTTACCTCCTGTCTGTCTGCCCGGACGGGCAAAACCACTGAACTGATGCGATAATACAAAAATTTTACCATTCCATAAAACAGTTGGCAAGACTTTCGGAGAAATTGACGAAATTTCCTGTGAATAATATGTGAATCCGGAAAACTATTTGTGAAAACCGTTGTACACCCGGGCATAATGTTGTATGATATCAGTTGGATTCCCGCCGTTTTCTTCCAGGCCGGAACCCGGAAAGGACAGGACTCTTCTATGAAATGGCTCGATACACTGGAACGCAAATTTGACCGCTTTTCCATCGGCAACCTCATGCAGTATATCTGCCTGACAATGGCTGCCCTCTATATCTTCGCGGCAATCCAGCCGAATGTCCCCATTTTCTCCCTGATCGCCCTCTCGCCCTACCGCATTATGCAGGGTCAGATCTGGCGGCTTGTCACCTTTATCTTTATGCCGCCTTCCTCCGGGCTCTTTGCCTTTGTCGCCATCTACTTCTATTACTGGCTCGGACAAAACCTGGAATATTACTGGGGGACGACCCGCTTCAATCTCTATTACCTCTTCGGTATGATCGGCGCCATCATTGCCGCCTTCATCACCAATTCCACCGGCACCAGCGATTATCTCAATCTCTCGCTGCTGCTGGCCTGTGCCGCCCTCTTCCCGGACACTGAAGTGCTCTTCATGTTCTTAATCCCCATGAAGATGAAATGGCTGGGCATTATTGACGCTGTCCTGCTGGGCTGGCTCTTTATCATCGGCAACACCGCCAGCCGTGTTTCGCTGATTTTCTCCCTCATCAACTTCCTGATCTTCTTCGGCCCCAAGCTCTTTGACCGCATCCGCTATAAGATGCGCTATGAAAAGTTCCGCCGCCAGATGCGTCAGCCCCCGAAATTCTGATCCTGATCCCGTTTTTTGGAGCCGGTTTCCCTTGGGAACCGGCTTTTTCCATGTTCGTTAGGATATATAATTTTACAGATTCATGGACGATTTCACCAAAAATCGACAGCTTTCTTCAACAGTCCGCACAACTTTATCACATTAAAATTTCATAAAAATTTAACCTGAACAGCCATTCTTTTGTATTGTGTAAACAGAAATTTGCCCCTGGAGGACGTCAATGCGTATTATACCCAAAAAGTTTTGACCGTTTCTATGCAATACATAGATTTCCATGCAGAAGGGTTTTCAATTTCCAAAGTTTATGATATAGTGAAACCAAAGCGAAAGCTATGAGAAAGGTATGGTGTTAAAAATGATTTACGATGCTAAGTTCTTTGATGAAGTTTTCGAAAGACGCGGCCATGACGCTACCAAGTGGGATAATCCCCTGTTCGTAAAGGACAACAAGGATATCGTTCCCATGTGGGTTGCCGATATGGACTTCCGTACTCCTGACTGCATCGTTGACGCGATGGCCAAGAGACTGGAACATCATGCATTCGGTTACTTCAAGATTCCTCAGGCTTACTTCGATGGTATCGCTAAGTGGCAGAAGGAAAGATATGGCGTTGACGGCGTAACCGCTGATCAGGTTGACTACCAGAACGGCGTTCTGGGCGGCGTTTCCTCCTTCATCGAGGCTTACACTCTGCCCGGCGACTGGATCCTGCTCAACGATACCTGCTACACTGGTTTCCAGAGCACCGTTGCTAACCGCGGCCGTAACATCGTTTACTCTCCTGTTAAGGAAACAGCTGATGGCTGGGCCCTGGACATCGAGGATATGGAAAAGAAGATCATCGAGAAGAAGCCTCCCGTTATGATCTTCTGCAACCCCCACAACCCCACTGGCCATGTATGGTCCAAGGAAGAAATGATCGCAGTTGTTGAGCTGTGCGATAAGTACGGCATGCTGATCTGCTCCGATGAGATCTGGGCTGACTTCCAGACCGGCGGTCACAAGCATGTTCCGCTGCACACCTGCTGCCCGAGAGCTAAGGAGATCGTATTCTCCATGTACGCTCCTTCCAAGACCTTCAACCTGGCTGGTCTGCAGGGCTCCTACTCTGTATGCTGGAACCCCGCAATGAAGGCTCGCGTTGCTAAGGCTGCTGTTGCTTCTCACTACAACGCTGCTAACGTTCTGTCTGTTCATGCTGCTATCGGCGCTTACAACGGCGACGAGGGTGCTCAGTATGTTGACGCTATGAACGCTTACATCCGTGAGAGCCAGATCTGGCTGAAGAAGGAACTCGAGACCAATATCCCTGGCCTGCGTATCCACCTGCCCGATGCTACCTACCTGCTGTGGGTTAACTTCGAGGACTACTGCAAGCAGAAGGGCTGCGAGTTCCAGGAAGTTCTGGACAAGGTTACCGCTAAGGGCGTTATCCCGAACGATGGTCGTACCTTCCACGGTGCTACCCACCTGCGCCTGAACCTGGCTTGCCCGAGATCTCAGGTTGAGGAGTGCGCTAAGAGAATGATCGAGGCTCTTGCCTAAGTCTTTCTGAACGCATCAATTTGATGAACTAAAAAACTCCCCGGTTTCGACCGGGGAGTTTTTTGCTGCGCCAAAAAAGCGGCAGCGGTACTCTCGATGCCGTGTCTGGCACCGGAAAAGATAAACCCGGTCTCCGGGTGGTCTGCCGCACGCGGCTGAGGAATAGAGCTGTGCTGTTCGCTGCCGTTGCCGGATTTGGATATGATTTTACAATCTGCACAGTTTTAGCTCTCTGAGTAGCGCTGTGATTGTGGAAGTTTTACGGATTCCGGTACAGGTGTTGGAATCCACAGGAAAAGCTATCCGATATGCACAGATTTGTCGGGATTTACACCACTGTGATTGTGTATAAAGACGGATTCGAGACGGTGGAAGGGGGAAGCGGGACGGTTTGCCTGGGCGGTCTGCCGGGGGTTATACTGGAAACAGACGGGATTTCTCCCGAAAATCTGTGAGGCAAGGGGCGAATTGTATGAGCGGTTATAAGTATCTGTTCGGGCCGGTGCCGTCCCGGCGGCTGGGCGCATCTCTGGGGGTCAGCCCGATCCCCGAGCGTACCTGCAACTATTCCTGTGTCTATTGTCAGCTGGGGCGTACCCTGCGCATGACCAACACCCGGCAGGAGTTCTTCCCGCTGGAGGAGATCCTGGCGGAGTTCCGGGAATATCTCCAGGGCAGTATTCCCTTTGATGTGGTGACAGTGGTGGGCGAAGGCGAACCCACTCTGTACAGCCGTCTGGGTGAGCTCATCGCCGGGCTCAAGAAGGAAACCGACAAGCCGGTGGCGGTGATTACCAACGGCGCTCTGCTCTATGACGCCGAGATGCGCCGGGAACTGATGGAGGCGGATATTGTGCTGCCCTCCCTGGACGCTGTCACCGAGGAGCAGTACCGGAAGATCGACCGTCCCATGGGTTCCATCGGGTTTGCGGAGATGGCAGAGGGACTGCGTCAGTTTGCCAGGGAGTACCAGGGTCAGCTGTGGATCGAGATCATGCTGGTGGACGGCATGAACGATTCCCCCGAGGACATCGCTGCCTTCAAGGAGTTCCTGGGCACCATCGACTATGACCGGGTTTACCTCAACACTCCGGTGCGCCCGCCAGCCGAGGGCTTTGTGCATACCTCCGCCCCTGAGCGCATCGATCTGGCTGCCCGGGAACTGGGCGGCATCTCCATCGACCAGCTCACCTCCGGCAGTTTCTTCAGCGAGGTGGAGGACCCCTATGAGGCGATCCTGAGCATCGCCCGGCGTCACCCCATGAATCAGTTTGAGGTGGAGAGCTTCCTGGAAGCCCGGGAGATTCCCGCCGACCAGCGTCAGGCCCTCGTGGAGCGGCTGGGACAGGACCCGGGAATCACCGTTGTGCCGTACAAGGGCATCATCACCTACCGTGTGAACTGAGAGGAGGGGAGAGGTATGCGTCCTTTGATCCCCCGTGTGGCAGCCATTCACGATCTGTCTGGGTTCGGTCGGTCCTCCCTCTGCAATGTGCTGCCCATTCTCTCGACTATGGGCATTCAGGCCTGTCCGGTGCCCACAGCGGTGCTTTCCACACACTCCGGCGGCTTTGACGGCTACACCTTCCGGGACCTCACCGAGGATATTCCCGGGTTTATCCGCCACTGGAAGGAGCTGGGTCTGGAGTTCGATGGCATCTACTCCGGTTTTCTGGGGTCGCCCCGACAGGTGGAACTGGTACGGGAGCTGATCCACACCTTCCGCACCCCCAAGACCTGGGTGGTGATTGACCCGGTCATGGGTGACGGCGGTTCGCTGTACAGTTCCATTTCTAAAGATATGATCGGGGAGATGCGCCGGCTCATCGGCGAGGCGGATCTCATTGTCCCCAACCAGACTGAGGCGGCTTTCCTGCTGGGCGAGGACCCGGCGTCCCATGCGGATACCCCCGAGGACCTCAAACGGCGGCTCCGGGCGCTGGCAGACCTGGGCCCCAAGACGGTGCTGCTCACCAGTGCCGAGGACCGCACCCGTCCCGGGGAGATCGGTGTGGCTGCCTATGAGAAGCAGAGCGGACGGTACTGGCGGGTATTCTCACCCAAGCTCCAGGGGAGCTATCCCGGTACCGGCGACATCTTTGCCAGCGTGATGCTGGGAAGCCTGCTCCAGGGCAACAGCCTGCCCATTGCCATTGACCGGGCGGTACAGTTTATCTCCCAGTGCATCAAGGCCAGCGACAGCTACGAGTACCCGCGCCGGGAGGGTGTACTGCTGGAACGGGAACTGCCGCTGCTGCATACCACAGCGCTGATCGGCAGCTATGAAGAGTTCTGAATCGAAGAAGCGGAGGTCGTCAGACCTCCGCTTTTTGGTTCCAGCCCTATATATAATAGGAAGGAGGAAGGGGTTGGAAACAAAAATGAAAAAGTTTGGTGAAAAGGGTTGACAAATTGCAGGAAAAGATGTAAACTAAAGAAACCGTCGGGAACGACGGAGACGCTCTGAAAAAGAGATTGAAAAAACTTAAAAAAGTGCTTGACAATCGAAACTGAGCGTGATATAATAA
>ERZ857521.3071-NODE-3071-length-14476-cov-4.323833_pt1 | contig 14476 bp, 13 predicted proteins | sample MGYA00519701_ERZ857521 | MGnify/ENA primary metagenome ERZ857521 (study PRJEB31778, sample SAMEA3449346) | human gut metagenome | biome: human gut; feature: human-associated habitat; material: faeces | place: United Kingdom | collected 2010/2012 ...
GGCGCAGGCCGAATGGCAGACCACCGACCTGGGCGGCGGCGCCGTCGCCCGCCGGACGCAGACGGAGCTCTTCGGCACGCAGCAGACCCTCTCCGTGGCGATCTACCCCCGGCGGGGATTCTCCACGCTCGTCGTACAACCCGAAGGCGCGGCCCGGGCCACGAGCCGGCTGGGCGAGGAGGCCGGGGCCGACATGGCCATCAACGGCAGCTACTTCCACATGAAAAGCGCCGAACCGATCACCTTCGTCCTTTCGGACGGCGAGATCCGAAACCGCGGGACGATGAAACCCTCGCCGCTCACCAACGGCGTCGCCGCCGTCCGGGGACGCAAGGGTCGCCGGGTCGAAATCCTCCCCTGCGACACGGCCGACTACCCCCGCATCGCCCGCCGTTACCGCTCGGCGCTCGCAGCCGGGCCGATGCTGGTGCACGAAGGCGAAATCCTCATCTACGACACCGACGACACGTTCTACACGGGCCGCCACCCCCGATCGGTCATCGGAACCCGTCCCGACGGCAGCGTGGTGCTGCTCGTCATCGACGGCCGGTTTCCCGGCCGGGCCGCGGGCGCGACCATCGCCGAGACGGCCTACATCGCACGGCAACTGGGGCTCACCGAAGCGCTGAACCTCGACGGCGGCGGCTCCTCGTCGCTCTGGACCCGGCGGCTGGGCGAGCTGAACCACCCCACCGACAACAAACGCTTCGATCACGAAGGCGAACGCGCCGTACCGAACGGAATCGTCGTATTCCGCCGGTAACCGTCGCCCGGGACAGCCCGGCGAGACGGTAACCGGGCATTGCCCGGAACGCCGCGGAAACCCGAGGACACCTCAGAAACCCGAAACGCCACGAAAGCCCCGAGACGTCACGGCCCCCGGAACGCCGAGGAAAAAGGTCTGCACCGAAAGAAACGGAAGAAAAGGAATGATCCCCGGAATCACCACTCGATTTCGGGGATTCCGTGTTGTCGCAGATAGTCGTTCGCCCGGCTGAAATGACGGCATCCGAAGAATCCCCGGTCGGCCGAACGCGGCGAAGGGTGCGCGGCCGAGAGCACCAGATGACGCGAGGGGTCGATGATCGCCCCCTTCCGCTGGGCGTACGACCCCCAAAGCATGAAGACCAGGTGCTCGCGCTCGTCGTTCAGGCGTCGGATCACCGCATCGGTGAACGTCTCCCAGCCGCGGTCGCGGTGCGAACCGCTCCGGAAGGCACGCACGGTCAGGATCGAGTTCATCGGCAGCACGCCCTGAACGACCCACCGCTCGAGGCGTCCCGACGCGGGGACGGGCCGCCCCGTGTCGTCGTGAATCTCCCGGAAGATGTTCTGCAACGAGCCCGGAACGGGCAGGCCGTCGGGCACGGAGAAACAGATGCCGTAATAAAAGCGGGGATCGGGATAGGGGTCCTGCCCGAGAATCACCACCCGCACGCGGTCGAACGGGCAGAGGTCGAAGACGCGGAACAAGTCCCGGTTCACGGGACAGACCCGCTGCGTGCGGTACTCCTCCCGCACGAACTCAGCCAGACGGGCGAAATAGGGTTTGTCGAACTCCGGCTGCAAACGCCGCCGCCAACTCTCTTCGATTCGGACCCGCATGGCATTCGTTCCTTTACCGGCCGAGCAGCCGTGCGACCTCGTCCACGATCCGTTCGGGCGCCACCGAGGCGATACACCTGAAATCGCCGTACCGGCACGGACGGTTGCCGAAGACCGAACAGGGACGGCATGCCATGTCGGCCTGCACGGCATGCTCCGCGGAGCAGCCGTAGCCCAGGAATCCCAGCCCGGGATGGGTGGCCCCCCACACCGAAACCACGGGCGTGGCCACGAGCGAGGCGAGGTGCATGACCAGCGAATCCATCGACACCACGCAGTCCAGATGCGAAATGAGGTCCATCTCCCCCGCCAGACGCACCTTGCCGTACACGGCCGTCACATTGGGATACATGCGTTCCATCTCCTGGGCGAATCCCGCCTCGACGCCCCCGCCGCCATGTACGAAAACCCGGTCGTAGCGTCCGGCCAGCAGCCGCACGACCTCGCGCGCAGGAGCTTCGGGATAGGTCTTGCCCTGCTGGGCCGAGAAGGGGGCGAATCCGACCCAGACGCCCTGTTTGGGACCGAACGGATTGGGCCGCACGGCGGGCGCCGCCGGCCCGGGATCGGCGAATTCGAATCCGAGCTGCCGGAAGACGTCGCAATAGCGCAGTACGGTGTGACGCACGGGTTCGGCGCCGCGGCCTCCGCAGCGGATGAACTCGCGTTTCTCGTCGCGGCCCTTCCGGATGTCCGCCACGCGGACGCCCCGCAGCCGCATCGCCAGCCCGAAGGTCTTCGACCGCAGCGTGCCGTGCACGTCGGCCACGGCATCCACCCCCAGGCGCCGCGCATCGGCGGCCAGGCGCCACATTCCCCGCAGGGAGTGGTGCACACCCTTGATATCTACATCCATAAAACCGAGATCGAGCCCTGTAAAAAAGGCTCGAAACACGGGTCTTGTCGCTACCGTCACCCTCAGGTCGGGATAGGCCTCCTTCAAGGCCCGCAGCGCATGCGCCAGCATCGCCACATCCCCCATCGCCGAAGTCCGGAAAACGACCAGATGACGCGGAAGTCTCTTATTTTTTCTGCCCATAAAGCACCGGGTTCAACGCCGGGTCGTTATACATCTTCATCTGCTTATAGGTCTTCATATACTTGCGGCCGGACTCGATGTCCCCGATCAGCTCTTCGATCGCCCCCGAGAGGTCGACCTGCTGCGCCAGCAACACGTCGAGTTTCTTGCGGCACGCCGCGCGGTGGGCATCGCCGACGCCCGTACGTTCGGCCTCCCGTGCCATGTGGTAAATCTTCAGCGCCAGGATCGACAGACGGTCGATAGCCCATGCCGGGGTCTCGGTATTGAGCCTGGCATCGGGGCGGGGTTCCACGTCCCTGTATTTGTCGAGCAGGTACGAGTCGATATATTCCACCATGTCGGTACGATCCTGGTTCGACTTGTCGATGCGGCGTTTGATGGCCAGCGCGGCCACAGGGTCGATCCGCGGGTCGCGGATAATATCCTCCAGATGCCACTGCACGGTGTCGATCCAGTTCTTATGGTATAACAGGTGTTCGAGCGAGCCCGGCTCATAGGGATTTTCGATCGGGTGATCCACATCGTCCCAGCGGTGGTAATCCCCGATGGCACGGTTGAAGATCTCGTTTGCGGTTTCGGTAAACATAGCTCAGCAGTGCATTTTATATTGTAATTCTCACAGGAAAATCATACCTTTGTCCATAAAGATTAAACAAAGATAATGAATTTTTCCAAAAAAGCAATATCGCTCGCAGGAATCCTACTGATAGCCCTGCAAAGCCTCCCGGCACAGGTGCGGCAGACCCGCGAGGAATATATCGACCGTTACAAATCCATCGCCGTGGCCCACATGGAGCGGTACGGCATCCCCGCCAGCATCACCATGGCGCAGGGCATCCTCGAGTCCGACTGCGGCAACAGCTGGCTATCGCTGCAATCGAACAACCATTTCGGCATCAAGTGCAAACGCAACTGGACGGGCGACAAGGTCTATTACGACGACGACGCCAAGGGGGAGTGCTTCCGCAGCTACCCCTCGGTCGAGGCGTCGTACAGGGACCATGCCGAATTCCTCGATTCGCAGCCACGCTACGACTCGCTGTTCGCCTACTCGTCCGACGATTACAAGAGCTGGGCACGGGGGCTCAAAGCCGCCGGCTACGCCACGGCCCCCGACTACGCGCAGCGGCTCACGCGCATCATCGAGGAGAACCAGCTCTACCTGCTCGACCGGCCCGACGGCGAGCGGCTCTACGCCTCGCGCATGGGACGCAAGGTAACCGATCCCGAAGGGTGGTTCGCCGACCAGAGCAGCGTCGAACCGGTTTCCGGATCTTCGTCGGCCATCGACCCGGACAACTACCGGGTGACGATCAACGCCCACAACGGCTACAATGTCTACCAGACCAACGGCGTACACTACGTGCTGGCCAAGGAGGGCGACACGTTCGAGAATATCGGGCAGAAGTTCCGCATTTCGGCACGTAACCTGCGTAAGTTCAACGACCTAAAGGACAAGAAGGCACAGCCGATGACCGACGAGGTGGTCTACATCGAGCGCAAGAAGAAGCGCTGGGAGGGCAATGCCCACACCCACATCTGCCGCCAGGGCGAAACGGCCTATGCCGTAGGCCAGTCCTACGCCATCCGCACCCGTTCGATCGAGAAGCTCAACCGCCTCAAGCCCGGCAGCACACTCGAAAAGGGGCAACAGATACGCATAAAATAAAAACAGCATAGCATGGAAACGACACCGCTCAGAAGCAAGATCCTGGATACGATCATCCGCAAGTCGACCCTCAAACAACGGGTCTTCGACAACACCTTCGCAGCCTTCAACGAACTGAAGGAGACGCTGCTCGAAATGGCATCGGAGATGGACGACGAACTCGACGGCAAGCTCGACCGCCGCGTCAGGCTCGAATACCGCGACCGCGGAAAATTCGAGGCGCAGCTGCAGGTGGCCAATGACATCCTCATTTTCCAGATGCACACCGACGTCTTCGAATTCGACGCCAACCACCTGATCTGGCAGAACCCCTACGTACAGTCCGACCGCGAGAATTCCTACTGCGGCCTGATCAACATCTACAATTTCCTCTCCGACTCGTTCAAGTTCAACCGCAACGCCGACGAGGGATACCTCATCGGGCGTATCTTCATCAACCGCGAGCGCCGCTATTTCGTCGAGGGCAAACAGCAGACCTCGATGCGGGCGATGAACTTCGGCAAGGCCGAGATCGACCGCGAAGCCCTGATCGCCATCCTCGAGCCGGCGATCTGGTTCGCCCTGAACTTCGACCTGCTGATGCCGCCCTACGAGGACAACAAGCGCGTGACGGTCGACCAGTTCAACACCAAGATGGACAACTCGAAATTCGTCACGGGCAAACGCCTCGGCTATGATTTCGAAGTAGAGGACATTTAAACCCGATTTCCACGTGAAGGCACAACTTTTCACACTCCTCGCAGCCGCAGCGGTCGGCACAGGTACGGTACAGGCGCGGGGCGAATATGCCGAGATCGCACGCCTGCGCTCGATGAACGAAACCGTCCGCGGCATCCGTTCGATGGCCGACGGCGAACACTATACCATCCTCGAAGGCAACAACATCGTCCGTTACGGCTACGCCACGGCAGGACAGGGCGAGAACATGCTCCCCAAGCCGACGGCCAACCTCGTCGTCACGGATTACGCCTTCTCACCCGACGAACGGCAGATACTCATCGCCTCGGGCGCCAGGCCGATTTACCGCCACTCCTACACGACCGACTATTTCCTGGCCTCGGGCAACAGCCTGATGCCCGTACTCCGCGAGGCCGAAGCCCCGCGCGACGCCTCGTTCTCGCCCGACGGCAAGCTGATCGCCTATTCCGACCGCAACGACCTCTATGTCTACGACACGGCAGCCAGGCGCACGCGCCGCATCACCGACGACGGGGCGTGGAACTCGGTCATCAACGGCACCACGGACTGGGTCTACGAGGAGGAGTTCGGCTTCACGAAGGCCTATGCCTTCTCGCCCGACAGCCGCCGCATCGCCTACCTGCGCTTCGACGAATCGGAAGTGCCCCTGATGGAGATGATGCGCTTCGACGGCAAACTCTACAACCAGGCCTATTCGTTCAAATACCCCAAGGCCGGGGAGCGCAACTCCACGGTCGAAGTGTGGGTCTACGACCTTGCGACAGGGGCCCGGGAGCGCATCGACACGGGCGGCGAGGCCGACCAGTACATTCCCCGCATCGGCTGGACACCCGACGGCCGGCTCTACTACTTCCGCCTCAACCGCAGGCAGAACACCTTCGAGGTGATCCTCTGCGAGCCCAACGGTGCCCAGCGCACGATCTATGACGAACGCTCGCAGCAATACGTCGAGCGCGTGAATGACAAGACCGTCACCTTCATCGACGGCGACCGCTTCCTCGTGCGGCAGGAGGGACACACGGGCTACATGCACCTCTACCTTTACAGCATCCGCAAGGGGTTGCTCGCCCAGGTAACCAAAGGCGACTGGGAGGTGACCGACGTGGTCGGCACCGACGGCAAACGGGTCTGGTACCTCTCGACCGAAACCTCTCCGCTGCGCCGCAACCTGTACAGCGTACGGCTCGACGGCAAGGACAAGCGCCGTCTGACGACCGGCGAGGGCTACTACGCCATCGCCCCGAGTGCCGGGATGAAATACTACATCTCGACCTTCTCCAACGCCACGACCCCCAACCGGGTCGAAGTCTGCGACAACGAAGGCAACCCCATCCGCACGCTGGCCGACAGCCGCAAACTCCGCGAAGAGCTGGCGGCCGTACAGCGCCCCGTCCGGGAGTTCTTTACCTTCACGACCGAGCGCGGCGACACGCTCAACGCCTACATCGTCAAGCCGCGCGGCTTCGATCCCTCGCAGCGTTATCCGGTGCTGCTGACCCAGTATTCGGGGCCCGGCTCGCAGTCGGTAAGCGACCGCTGGTCGCTCGACTGGGAGGATGCGCTCACGGACAAAGGCTACATCGTAGTCTGCGCCGACGGCCGGGGCACAGGATTCCGGGGCGAGAAGTTCAAGAAATCGACCTACGGGCGCCTCGGGGCGCAGGAGGTCGAAGACCAGCTCTCGTTCGCCCGCTACATGGCTTCACAACCCTACGCCGACCCGGCACGCATCGGCATCTACGGCTGGTCGTACGGCGGGTTCATGGCCCTGGGCTGCGCAATGAAAGGCCACGGGATATTCCGCATGGCAATCGCCGTGGCGCCCGTCACCTCGTGGCGCTATTACGACTCGATCTATACGGAAATCTACAACAACCTGCCTCAGTACAACGCCGCGGGCTACGACGACAACTCCCCGATCAATTTCGCCAGGATGCTCGACGACACCAAGACCCGCCTGCTGATCATCCACGGCACGGCCGACGACAACGTCCATTTCCAGAACAGCATCGAAATGGCGCGCGCCCTGAACCGCTGCGGCAAGCAGTACGACATGATGGTCTACCCCGACCAGAACCATTCGATGCAGCCCAACGACACGGCCAATGTCCGGCAGAAGATGATCGAATATACGCTCGAACACCTTTAAACTCCCATATCATGGAACGAACCGTTTATATCGGGACTCCCGTAGGCAAAGTGGGGCTTGCCGCCTCGGACGATGCTGTGACACGCATTTTCTTCGCCAACGAATGCGGCGCTGACGCAAAAGCGCCCGAAAGCACGCCCGAAGCGTTCACGCCCCTGCTCCGGCAGGCCGCGGCAGAAATGGCCGAATACTTCGCGGGCAAACGCCGCGCGTTCACGTTCCCGCTGGCACCCGAAGGCACCCCGTTCCAACGTGCCGTATGGGACGCCCTGCGTACGATCCCCTACGGGGAAACCCGCAGCTACAAGCAGATCGCCGCACAGATCGGCCGCCCCAAGGCCTGCCGCGCAGTCGGCATGGCCAACAACCGCAACCCCATCGCCATCGTCGTTCCCTGCCACCGTGTCGTCGGCAGTGGCGGTACATTGGTCGGTTATGCAGGCGGGCTGGAAACCAAGGCCTACCTGCTCGGCCTCGAAAAAGAGGTGCAAGGCTTGTAAGGAACCGGCATAAAACAGACGGGCGGCAGGATTACCTGCCGCCCGTTCATTATATCCGCAGGGGCCTAAAGCCCGAACGAAAAGACGTTGATACTGTCGTAGACCACACTGAAGACGCCCAGCAGCAAAATCCCCGCCATGCAGAGCGCAAGGCTGAGGCGCGTATAGCGGTCGCTGCGCAGCGGTGCGATCGGCTCTTCGTTGGGCGTAATATACATCGCCTTCACGACCAGCAGGTAGTAATAGAGCGAAACCACCGTATTGACAAGCGCGATGAACACCAGCAGGTGGAAACCACCCTTGAATGCTGCTGCGAAGACGAAGAACTTCGAGAAGAACCCGGCAAAAGGCGGGATGCCTGCCAGCGAGAAGAGCGCCAGGGTCATCATCAAGGCCAATTTGGGGTTGGTACGGTAAAGCCCGTTGTAATCGGCCAGCCCGACCTTGCCGCCGCTATGTTGTTCGATGGTCGAAATGATGCCGAAAACGGCGAGGTTGGCCGCCATGTATACCAGCACGTAGAACACGAGCGAAGTCATCCCGATGGCACTGCCGCCGATCACGGCCAGCATGATATAGCCGGCCTGCGAGATGGACGAGAAGGCCATGAAACGCTTCAGGTCGGTCTGCCGGATGGCGAAAAGGTTGGCGACCGTGATCGAAAGCACCGTCACGGCATAGAGCAATGTCTGCCACTGCTCGACCATCGGGCCGAAGACCTTCATCAGCACGGTCATCAGCACGAACGCCGCCGAGGCCTTCGACACGACCGAGAGGTAGGAAGTCACGGCCGTCGGCGCACCCTGGTAGGTATCGGCCGTCCAGAGATGGAACGGCACGAGCGAAATCTTGAACCCCAGCCCGGCGAAGAAGAAGACCATCGCCATCACCTGCAACGGCGACCCCGTAATGCGCGCCGCCATATCGTCGAAATAGAGCGTCCCCGTCGTCCCGTAGAAGAACGAGATACCGTAGAGCATCAGACCGCTCGCGAACAGGGCGCAGAGGATGTATTTCGCACCCGCTTCGGCCGAATGGTGCTTGTACTTGTCGAACGCCACCAGGCAGGCCATCGGCACCGAAGCCAGTTCCATGCCCAGGAAGAAGAGCAGAAAATTGCCCGCCCCGACCATGAAATACATGCCCAGCAGCGTCGAAAGCAGCAGGATGTAGAATTCGCCCTGTTTGTGGGCCGTGTCGTCGCGCCGCAGCCACGTATCGGCCTGCAGGCAGACGATGAGCGCCCCGATGGCCAGTACGCTCTTGACGACGGTGTGCATCGGCACATAGCAGAACATGCCGCCGAACACCTCGCCCGCCGTCCCCGGGACGACATTGGCCAGCACCTGCACCGCGAGCAACCCGCAGGCCACCGCCGAAAACCGGCGCCTTCCGCGCTCCCCGGCGATCAGGTCATAGAGGAACAGCAGGACGATCACCGCAATGAGCGTCACTTCGGCCTGCATGTACGAGAATATATCGCTGTAATCCATAGTCGATTAATTCATTAAGTGTGTAATGATCTCCGAGACGCTGCCCCGGATCATGTCGCTCACCCACAGCGGTGCGAGTCCCATGCCGGCGATAGCCACGACGAGGCACACGACCGACAGACGTTCGTCCCACGTGGCGTCGGAGAGCCTGAGGTGCGCTTCGTTGGTACAGGTGCCGTAAAGTATCTTCCCGACCACCCGCAGGATGTAGACCGCCGTGATGACGATCGACGTGCAGGCGATGATCGTCACCACGCGATGGAACGTATCGTTGTCCATAAACGCGCCGTTGAAGATCGTCATCTCGGCGACGAACCCGCTCAGGCCGGGCAGGCCCAGGTTCGCCAGGCCCGCGATGACGTAGCCCACCGCCAGAAAGGGCATCACCTTCATCAGCCCGCTCAGTTCGCGCACGTCGCGCGTATGCGTGCGGCCGTAGATCATGCCGATCAGCGCAAAGAAGAGCGCCGTCATCAGTCCGTGGCTCAGCATCTGCAGCACGGCGCCCGTGCCGGCCGTGGTGTTCATCATCAGGATGGCGAACAATACCAGCCCGCAGTGCGACACCGACGAGTAGGCGTTGATGTATTTGAGGTCGGTCTGCACGCACGCCGCGAAAGCGCCGTACACCACCGAGATCGTCGTCAGGACGATGAATATCCAGCTCAGCTCGTGTGCCGCTTCGGGCATGAGGTACATCGCCACGCGGAAACAGCCGTAGCCGCCCAGCTTCATCAGCACGCCGGCATGGAGCATCGACACGGCCGTCGGGGCCGAAGCATGGCCGTCGGGGCTCCACGTATGGAAGGGGAACAGGGCGCCCAGCACGCCGAACCCGACGAAGACCAGCGGGAACCAGATATATTGCTGCGCCAAGGGAATGTTATGCAGCTGCGCGATCTCCAGGATATTCATCGTCGTAGCCCCGGCACCGAAGTAGATGCCCAGGATGCCGATCAGCAGCAGCGCCGAACCGCCCATGAGCATCAGCGTCAGTTTCATGGCGGCATACTCCTTGCGGCCGCTGCCCCACACGCCGATCAGCAGGTACATCGGGATCAGCGCCACCTCGTAGAACATGAACATCGTGAAGAGGTCGACCGAAACGAAGAATCCGAAGACGCCCACGCTCAGCAGGCAGAACCAGAGGAAATACTCCTTCACCTGCGTTTGCATCCGCCACGAGGCGAACGTCCCCGTAAACACGATGATGGCCGACAGCAGCAGCATGGCGACCGAAATGCCGTCGACCCCCACGGCATAGTGGATATTGAGCGGCGCATACCACACATGGCTTTCGGTAAAGAGCATGGCGGCCTGCTCGCCCGCCTCGCGCAGGCCGAGGTAGCGGAACACCAGCACCACCGCCAGCGCCAACAGCAGCGAGGAACCCGCCACCATCACGGCACGCACCTGCCGTGTGGACTTCGAGAGCCAGAGCCCCAGCATCATCAGCACCGGGATAGCGGGAAACAGTGATAACATATTCATAACAGCTACGGTTTAGCAGATTAAAAGCAAGAAGATCGTAAGGCCCAGCGCACCGCCGAGAAACCAGATGCAGTAACGCTGCACGCTGCCGCTCTGCATGTCGCGGATCACGTACGCCGCGCCGTTGGTCACCCGGGCCACGAGGTTCATCAGGCCGTCCACCACGTGGCGGTCGAACCATGCGACCGGTGCCGAAATACAGGCGAAGATCACCCGGTGGGTGACGAACTGGTAAACCTCGTCGATATAGAAACGGTGGTAGGCCGCCTTATGCAGCCCCCTGAAGCGCGCTGCCAGGGCATCGGCCACCGTCTGGCGCTCGCGCAGGTACATCCACGTCGCCAACGCGATGGCCGCGGCAGCCACGCAGAGGCTCACGCCCGCCACGCCCCGGTCGATATGGATCGCATACGCCGTCCCGTCGCTGCTGACCAGCTTCCCGAAAGGAATGAACCCCGCCACGCAGGTCACCGCAGATAGGAACAGCAGCGGCAAGGTCATCGTCAGCGGAGCCTCATGCGGCCTGTGCGCCGCATGAAGTTCACGGTTTTCGCGTCCCCAGAAGATGTTGTAATAGAGGCGGAACATGTAGAACGCCGTCAGGCCGGCGATCCCGGTCATCACCCACCCCATCACGGGGCTGAAGGCGAAGCACGCCGTCAGGATCTCGTCCTTCGAGAAGAAACCGCTCAGGGGCCAGATGCCCGCGATGGCCAGGCAGGCGATGAGGAACGTCGCATGCGTCACGGGCATGTATCGGCGCAGGCCGCCCATGGCCGACATCTCGTTGGAATGCACGGCATGGATGATGCACCCGGCGCCGAGGAACAGCAGCGCCTTGAACATGGCGTGCGTGAAGAGGTGAAACATCGAGGCCATGTACCCCAGTCCGCCCGTATGGGGATCGGCCGAGGTGCAGACGCCCAGCGCCACGATCATGAAGCCGATCTGCGAAATGGTACTGAACGCCAGCACACGCTTGATGTCGCTCTGCACGCAGGCCACGACGGCGGCATAAAGCGCCGTAAAGGCCCCGATATAGGCCGTCCAGTGCAGCACCTCGGGCGCATAGCCGACAAAGAGCGGGAACATGCGCGCCACGAGGTAGACGCCCGCCACGACCATCGTCGCGGCATGAATCAGCGCCGACACGGGCGTCGGGCCCTCCATGGCGTCGGGCAGCCAGATATGCAGCGGGAACATGGCGCTCTTGCCCGCGCCGCCGATGAACATCAGCCCCAGCGCCAGCGGGATCATCGCACCGGCGGCAGCCAGCAGCTGCACGTCGGGCGTGAAGGAGAACGTCCCGGCATAGTACCCGTAGAAGAGGATGCCGACGAGGAACCCCAGGTCGGCGAAGCGCGTTACGATAAACGCCTTCTTAGAGGCCGCGACAGCCTCCTTCTTCGTGTAATAGAAACCGATGAGCAGGTAGGAGCTTACGCCCACCAATTCCCAGAAGAGGTACATCTGGAAGATGTTGGTAGCCACCACCAGCCCCATCATGCTCATCGTGAACAACGACAGGAAGGCATAGTAACGCTGAAACCCCCGCTCGCCCTTCATGTAGCCCAGCGAGTAGACGTGCACCATCAGCGAGACGGTCGAGATCACCACGAGCATCATCACCGAAATCGGGTCGAGCAGGATGCCCAGGTCGATATGCAGCGTCCGGCTGATCGGCAGCCATACCGTGTTCCACGGCACGAGCGTGGGGAACACCCCCGCGGCGTCGCGCCCTGCGGAAAAATACTCGAACGCCGTACAATAGCTCAGCAACGCCACTACGGCCAGCACCGCCGTGCCTATGGCGCCCGCGACGACGGGCTTGAGCTTCATGCCGGCCAGCCCCAGGAAAAGGAAGCTCAGCAGCGGCAGCAGCAGGATAAGGATCGTATATTCCATAACAATCGTTTTTTCAGAATCGTTACCACTTCATCTCCCGCAGGCTCTTCACCCCGATGTTGCGCAGGTTCCGGTAGATGTTGATGATGATGGCGATTGCGACGGCCGTTTCGGCGGCGCTGATGCCGATGGCGAATAGCGTGAAGAAGAATCCCTCCAGCTGTTCGGGGAACAGGAAGCGGTTGAATACGACGAAATTGATGTCGACCGAATTGAGGATCAGCTCGACGGAGATCAGCATCGCGAGCAGGTTGCGGCGCGTCACGAACCCGTAGATTCCCACGAACATCATGATCGTGGAGAGAACGAGGTAATATTCCATGTGTATCATAATCGTACTCTTTTTAGCGTTTGCGTGCGATGAGGATTCCGCCGACGATGCAGGCCAGCAACAGGATGCTGATGACCTCGAACGGCAGCACGTAGCCATATTTGCCGCTGCTCATCAGCGCGTGGCCGATCGTCTGCACGTCCAGTTCGCCGTGGACGAAATGCGACGGCATGAAATCGTGCCGGAGCGTCACGTAGAGGCATACCCCGAGGCTCAGCAGCGTCGCCGCCAGCCCCACGAACAGCTTGTAGCCCTTTATGTCCTCCGACTTGTCGCCCTGGCTCGAGGTCAGCAGAATCGAGAATACGTACAGCACCGTGATGCCGCCGGCATAGATCAGCAGCTGCACGGCGCCCAGGAACGAATAGTTCAGCTGGAAATAGATGCCCGCCGTACCGAACAGCACGAACAACAGGTAGGTCGCCGCGCGCAGGATACGTTTGGTCGTCACGGCCAGCACGGCACTCACGGCCGTAAAGACCGCCAACACCGTAAAGACGATTAATTCGAGTGTTATCTCCATGGCTTATTGTTTGTTCAGGGTTTTGACCAGCTTGGAGCGCGTATAGACCGCATGCTCGAAATCGGTCGAGAAACGGATGGCCCCCGTCGGACAGGCGTTGACGCACAGATGGCAGAACATGCACGACCCCAGGTCGTACTGGTAAAGCACCAGGCGGCGTTTCGACTTGCCCGTCTCGGGATCGGTGACCATCTCGGTGGTGATACGGATCGTTTCGTTGGGACATGCCGACTGGCAGAGGCCGCAGGCGATGCACTTGTTCTTCCCCGCGGCATCGTGGGGCATGGTCAGCTCGCCGCAGAAACGGTCGAACATCTTGAGCGTGGCCCGGTTCTCGGGGTATTGCTCGGTGACCTTCTTGGTGAAGAACTCCCGCCCGGTCACCTTCATACCCGTCAGCAGGGTTCCCAACCCGTGGAAAAGTCCTTTGATATAGCTACTCATGACTAAAAATGCAGTTTAAATACGACGACGATGACCATCAGCAGCAGGTTTGCCAGCCCGATCGGCACCAGGTATTTCCATTCCAGCGTCAGTATCTGGTCGATACGCAGGCGCGGGAAGGTCCACTTGATCCACATCAGCAGCCACACCACGAAGAACGCCTTGCCGAAGAACCAGACGAAGCCGGGGATGTAGTCCATGGCGGCATTGAAGCCCTCCCAGCCGGGGATGTGCAGCGGCATCCATCCCCCGAGGAAGATGGTGGCCGCAACGCCCGAGACGACGAACAGGTTGACGAACTCGGCGACGTAGAACAGGCCGAAGTGCATGCCCGAATACTCGGTGTGGTACCCTGCCGTCAGCTCCGATTCGGCCTCCGGGAGGTCGAACGGCCCGCGGTTGACCTCGGCGTTGCCCGCGATCAGGTAGATCACGAAGGCGACCAGCGCCGGGACATGCCCCTTGAAGATGAACCAGCCGTCGGCCTGGCGGGCGACGATCTCCGAGAACTGCATCGTATCGGTCAGCACGACGATCGTCAGGATCGACAGCCCGATCGACAGCTCGTACGAGATCATCTGCGCACCGCTTCGCATGGCGCCGATGAGCGAATACTTGTTGTTGG
>ERZ857521.3075-NODE-3075-length-14464-cov-37.451593_pt1 | contig 14464 bp, 15 predicted proteins | sample MGYA00519701_ERZ857521 | MGnify/ENA primary metagenome ERZ857521 (study PRJEB31778, sample SAMEA3449346) | human gut metagenome | biome: human gut; feature: human-associated habitat; material: faeces | place: United Kingdom | collected 2010/2012 ...
CTGACTAAAATTTATGCGTAATATTTTCTTTCCCCACTATTTATCGGGTGAGCCACTTTTTGCCGGCAAACCCATAGAAGACCGGTACATTATCGGGACAGTTCGCAGAGACATACTGACAGCCATGCGTCATTACGGATGGCCTTCAGCATACCGCATCCGGCTTTATTATACAAGCAGACTGATGCATTCTTTCGCCATTCTGCTTTCCACTGCCGGCCTGTCATTTGCCTTATTTTGACATTTCCGCTATATATACGGAAGGCAGGCAACGGCAAGCTCTATATAAAAACGGATGTTATGCCGAATGACAATGACGATTGAAGACAAATAAAAATCTATGCTTCCCGACAGGAAAGCATAGAGACTGAAACATTTTTCGGCTAAAGAAAGGGGTCGTCAGAATACGTATTGTATTCGTATCTGGCCAAGCAGCAGGTCTTTCTGATAAAACTCGTTGCAGTTGTCGCCCACAAAGACATAGCTGCAGTTGGCCTTCACGGCCAGATACTTGTTAAGATAGAAGTTGGCCCCTACAGACAGATCGGTCTCCTTGCCTCCCGATATGCCGGCCTTCGGGTCGTTCATGTCAGTGTAGTTCAACCTCGCGGTAAGCTCAATAGCCTTTTCTGTCTTAGGGCGTCCCGGTATGCTGTACACCGGATCATACTCAAATCCGCGCCCCTTTATAAGATATCCGGCCTGAATATATCCGCCGTGAGGCATATAGGCTTCGCCCTGAGTGCGGTTATAGCGGTCAACAAAATATTCGCTCTGAATCATAAACTTGGGCGACATGTATAAAGCTTCGAGCAGCCCCTTCACCTCCGTGCCAAGATGGTCTACCTTTGCGTTAAGCAGAGCATTGGGAAGCATCGACGTCACGCCTGCACTGCTAACTTCAGTTTCAGGGTCCCCCTCGGTGTTCACCGGCCGTGTGCGGAACGAGAAGGCGCCTCCTGCATGTATGAGATAGTCGCCCTTCTGCCTGCGCCACACGGCACGGCTGGTAGACACGAAGGCGTTTACCTGGCTGCTGCCAATCTTGTTGATGTCGTTGTGCGTATAAACACCCGTAGCCAGATAGAGCGACGGCAGATAATAGTGTATCGTTGCGCCGAGCTTACGGCTGTTGGTGAACGCCAGCACCGAAGTTGCCGACTGGTTGAAGCGCATGTCTACGGTGCTTATGAGCATATCCATCGAGAAAGGTTCATAGGCGTTGCCCACAGCCACCACGCAGTTTTTCATGTGATAGTTGAACAGCAGGTCTTTTATCACCACCTTTCCGCCGCCGAAACCGATGTCGGCCTTCAGCTCGAATTGACCATAGTTTGCCTTAAAGCCCACGCGGAAATCTTCAAGGCGATAATAGCCCTGCACGTCTTCCTTGCCATAATCGGTAACCGTGGCATCCAACAATGCACGCGAACGGAACTTTATCTTGAGCGAATCGCCGGCAAGTGCCACACTGAAGGATGCCGCCAGCATGACGATACATGCTAATATCTTCTTGCTCATGCCTTTACAGATGTTATGTCTACAAGCCTTGCCAGCGCTTCCTCGGCAGAGATGTTCCATCCGTAATCGGCCACGCTGAATATCGGAGCCTGCCTGTCGGTGTTTATCGCCATTATCTTTTTAGCCCCGACAATACCTGCCGTATGCTGTATCTGTCCGCTGATGCCTATTGCCACATAAAGGTCGGGGGCAACAGTATGACCGGTCTGCCCTACCTGCACCGATGCATCCACAAGCCCCATCTCAACGGCAGCCCTCGATCCGGCAACAGACGCACCTATGCTCTTTGCCCATGCGCTGATTTCGTCGGCACATTTACGCGTCTTCACTCCGCGCCCTATCGCCACGATAATCTTGCTGTTGCTCAGCGACGAATGCTTCACTTCGCTGCTCAATGTCTCAATAAGCCTTACGCGCGCATCGTTCATGCTCTCGTCGCAGTCGTATCTCACGACGCGGCCTCTGCGGCTGTCGTCTTTCACGGCCGGACGCATGATGCCGGGACGCACCGAAGCCATCTGCGGGCGATGCGCAGGATTTATTATCGTTGCCATAAGGTTGCCGCCGAAAGCAGGACGTATCTGTCGCAGCAATTTGGTCTCTTTGTCAATCTCAAGTTCAGTGCAGTCGGCCGTAAGTCCTGTGTGAAGCACCGAGGCAAGGCGTGCCGAAAGGCCGCGTCCGAGCAGGGTTGCCCCCATAAGGAGTATAGCCGGGCGGTTCTGCCGTATCAGGCGTTCAAAGACTTTGGTGTAGTTTTCGTCGATAAAGTCGGCCATCAACGGCGAGTCAACCACATGCACACAGTCGGCGCCATACGCAATAAGGTCGTCTGCCAGCCCGCTCACGCCGTCGCCTATGAGCACTGCCTCAACCGGCTGCGCCAAGTTTTCAGACAATTCTACAGCCTTGCCCAGCAGCTCAATGCTCACAGGAGCCAACTGTCCGTTTTCAACTTCAGCCCACACCCATATACCTTTACTGTTGTCGGCAGCGCTGTCTTTAGGCTGCTCCTTGTTTATCTTTAAGGCTCCGGCGGCACATGCCTGCACACAACTTCCGCACAGACGGCAGCTGTCTTCGTTTATCTCGGGAAAATCACTCATGGTTATAGCCCCGAAAGCACAGCTCTCAGAACAGATGCCACAACCTATGCAAAGATCTTTATCTAAATTTAATGCGAAACTCATAATTCTTATTATCTGTTATTTTGTTTGACAAAGCACGTTGTTCTCTATAATGTCCATCACGGCATGTCCGTCCTCAATCCATTCTACCACCTTGTCGTGCTGAGGAACCTCCGTTGCCACTACCTGCGTTGGCGACGCACACAGTCCGATCTCGTCAGAAGAAAGGCCCAGGTCGTGCTCGTTCCATCTTGTAATGGGTTGCTGGCGTGCCTTCTGCCATGCACGCAGCGTTACGTTCTCAAGTTCGCAGTTTTCACGGCTCACCATGATGGCGCACGGCATCTTCACCTCAAGATGCTGAAGCTTGCAGCCAGCGTTTCTTGTAACACTTACCGAAGTGTCAGATATGGCCGTTATGGCTGTCAGCTGTGTTATCTGCGGAATGTCAAGCTGGCCGGCCACTTCAGGGCCAACCTGTGCTGTGTCGCCGTCTACAGCCATCTTGCCGAAGAACAGCAGGTCGTAGTCGCCTATCTTACGTGCGGCAGCTGCGAGCGACTTGCTCGTGCACAACGTGTCGCTTCCGGCAAAAGCACGCGACGAAAGCAGCACAGCCTTGTCGGCTCCGTATTGCAGTGCCTCGCGCAACACCTCTACAGCCATCTCCGGTCCCATGCTTACAGCCACAATCTCAGCCCCGGTCTTTTTCTTAAGGTTAACGGCTGTCTGCAACGCATGCAGGTCGTCAGGGTTGGTGCGCGTAAGAGCCGACGAGCGCTTCAAGGTCTTTGTCACCGGATCTATTTCAACCTTTGTGGATAAGGGTACTTGTTTCAGAAAAACTATATATCGTTTCATTTTCTACATTTTTATATTTATGTTCGTGTTTTCTATATCTTCATTTGCAGCACAGGCCTATCCGCCTTTTTTATTTGAACGGGCATCGGCACATCTCTTCTGAAATTCGGCTGAGAACGGATCAACTTCACCAAAACGCTCCGGTGCGAAAAGACCGGGTGAGACAAATGGTTTCTCGCCTGTAATAAGTTCGGCAGCCAACCGTCCCATACCTCCACCGGCAGCCACGCCACCGCCACAGCAGCCCGTAACGGTAAACAAACCTTCGTATTTGCTCACCGGACCGATGATAAACATTGCGTCGGGCACATAGCAAGACGGACCGGCCATGTAGTGGGCTATGCCGAGGTCTTCTATATCCGGCAAGAAACGCTTCAGGAGCGGTGCACATTCGTCAAGCACCTCCCACTTGGCAGCCTTGTTGAAGTCGAAGTCCTGAAGCTGGTCTGTCATCGTAGAAGGGTCGAACGATTGGCACTGGCTTTCGCGCAGACCTATTATCAAGGCTCCTACATCCGATCGCGTGAAGGCTCTTGCGTCAGGAATGACAGAGAACGGATGGTTTACCGGGAAGCGCTGCTTGTCGATGCCGGTAATCCAGAAGTGGCTCCTTACGGGCGTAAACGGCAGTCCTACACCGAGCGGACGCATAAGCAGATTGGCCCATGAGCCGGCAGCATTGACAACAACGGGAGCACTTATCATCTCACCGTCAGGCAGTTCAACGCCGCTTATCCTTCCGTCTTCGGTCTGTATCGACCTCACCTTGCAGTTAGTTCTCAGTTCCACACCCAGCGCCTTTGCAGCCCTGGCATATCCAGAGCACAACAGTGCAGAGTCGATAAAGGCGTCTGTGGGCATATATACGGCTACGTCAGCGGCTGCTTCGTTGATCCATGGCAACAGTTCTTTCACACGTTTCTGTGATATCCGTTCATTCGGAATGCCAAAGTCGTTGGCTGCACTCTCCAAGGCTTCCACACCCTTCAGCGAGGCTTCTGACGAAGCAATCGTAACGCTTCCGCACTGCTGCAGCTCGAGCGACTCTCCAAGAAGCTGTTCTATCTCGTCTATGCAGTCGTAGGTTTCCTGCACCAGTTCCATCAGCGCCGGTTTTGTCCGCGCACGTGTCAGCAGGCAGGCCGCGCGCGAAGAGGCCTGAGATGCAATCTCGTTACCGTCTAAAAGCAATATCTTACCGGCTTTGCGTTTTGCCAACTGATAGGCAGTGGCTGTTCCGAGCAAACCGCCTCCTATGATTATGATGTCGTAGTTCATTTTAAATTGTATTATATTGAGGGTTTATAAACAAATCCATCTTAGAGTTTTTTGTCTTGTTTCTGTTGTTAAGCGAATAGCGCTTGTAGATAAGTGTGGCTACTATTGTGAACAAGACTGTGCATACTGCACCGACGAAGAATGCCATGTGGTTGAACATGTCGAACCATTCCATGTCGAAATTGAGGAACTCCTTGGTTGAAAGCAGTGTTACCGTTCCCATGTATCCGATAAAGTCGATTATCGCGATGAAGAATCCAACGTTGCCTTTTATCCTGAAACAGGCTATGAAACGGTCGAAGAATATTGTCTGGAACGTAAGATAGGCTATATAAAGGCACAGGCTCTCTATGAACAGCCACACAACAGGCTGCAGGTCGAGGGCTTTGTAGTTGAACGACACGTATGCCATGGTGATACAGCTCAGTATGACAATGCCCATGAGGCACATAAGCGTCTTGATGTTGCTGCGGAAGAACACAAAGGCCGAGAACAAGGCAAGTATGGCCAATGTAACTATAGTGTCGACCTGTGCGAACAGCCATGACGACTGATTGCTCATGTCGAGAATAAGCACAAGGAAATCTTCCTTAATGTCGCGCAGGACAAGGAGCATGAAGTTGCCGATAAACAGCATCGTGAGTATTGGCGCGAAGCTCAGGAACAGACGCCTGCGGCCTTCAGAGTCTAAGACAACGCGCTCGTTGCGCAACTCGATATCTTCCTGTGTGGGGCTGGGCAGACGCTTAAGCAGATAGCCCATAAGCACAAGCAGAGGCAGGGCCACGCCGCCAATGACTGCCGGCATCCAGAACTGGTCTATATTAAGTTCGTTCATGGCAAAGAGCCCGAAGCTCTTGGCTATTCCGGAACTGAACACCATGCTTACACCCAAAAGGCTCGCCAGCATATCCGTAACCTTGCGGCCCTCAATGAAACTAAAGATAACGCCCCACATGCATCCGAGCGAAAGGCCGTTGAAAAACATTGCTGCGGCATTGTAAGGAGCGCTGAGCGCGCCGAAGCCTATCAAAGCCACCTCGGCCATTATTGCCGATGTTACAAAAAAGCGGAAGCGGTTTTCGCGTTTCAGCTCAGAGATAAGTTTTATACCGAAGAATTTTGCTATTACATACCCAAGTATCTGAATGGTTGTAACAGCTACCTTATAATCTGTTCCAAACAGGGTCAATCCCTCGAAAGAGGCTGCCGTATACGGCTTGCGCAAGGCATATACAAGCGAGTAAGACAGCAAGGCTGCACCTCCGGCCCAAAGTATAAGCAGGAGTTCCGACATTCTTTTGTTCTTTGTTGCTTTTTCCATAATTATATTGATGATTTTGTTTGTTCATTTTTTTAATTACGGCAGCAAAAGTATATCGGTCTGCAATATGAAAAAATCAATTAATCATATATTATAACGCCAAAAAAACGTGTATTCATTATGTAATTTTCATATCATGATAATGAATCAGAATGGTAATGTTTTTGTAATATCGTTTTGGTACATTCGCGCCAAAAATAAAGGATATGGATAAACTGGTATCACTGTATGAGCAACTGAAGAAACTGCGTGACGCAGGAGTGAAGATGAAGGACATTTCAGAGGAGACGAACATAACATCGAGCGTTCTGTCTTCTTTATATTCGTCTGTACTGCCCGCCTACATCAACAGCATATCCGGCGGCAACGACAGCGACTACGCGCTTAACAACGCCTTGCAGCAGGTGAACAATGTATCTAAGAGAAAGCTGCTGGGATGCCTTGACGAACTGTACGACAAGGTGTGCCATATAGAGCCACGACTGATAAGCGGAAAGAGCAACAGCCGTCCGTTTCTTGACGATATTGAAAAAGAATCAATAAAGTATCTTCCCAACGCAGGCATATACACAGGCCTGTACCAGTCGTACAGCGCTTCGTCGTATGCCGACGGACTGAAGGTTGAGCCCTACATGATATCATCCATTGCCGACGGCGACACCCTGCCGAAGGTATACTGCCAAAATATGGCCGGCGACTATTATGTAGGAGTAGGCCTGTTCTCGCCGTTCCAGATTGGCTATCTGATGTTCAACGAGCAAAAGAGGCTGCAGCTCGCACTGAAGGTTATTTATCTGCAACTGCCTATCATTGAATATCCTGAAGTGATTAAGGGCATTTATCTCACGCACGACTACAACCGCAATCCTATCGCAAGGCGTATTATCTTTGTACGCCAGGGAGACGAAATACCACTGGAGGAGTTTGAAAAACTAAGAACAGAAGTTATCCTGAAAGAAAAACTCACCGGAGAACTTATTGACTATTATAACTACACGTGCGGACAAAACGACGTGATAAGGAGCATGATGCTCATATCGCCCGACAAGGGCTTGAAGGAACTGCAGCACGAAAAGCAGCTGCTGAAAATACTTCACTTCAACGGTGGTGATCAATGAGGCTATGCCTAATTGCCTCATTGATTTCTTATGAATTGCCACAGACGGCATAACTGTCGGGCCACTTTATTCAGACACTGGCGAGCCATGTCGCCGTAGAGGCTGAAGGCCGTTATCTCACATTAATTATTTTATGGGTCTGAAGCGAAAGACGCCACTTGGGATGCGAAAGACAATATTCCACGGCATCTTTTAATATCACGGCATTCCGTCTGTCGTCATTCACGTCGCATGGCTGCAGGCTATACACCTGAGCCTCCATGCCGTCATATTGCGACATATCCTGCTCCGGCGTCTGAAACACCACTTTCAGTTCGTCGATATGCGTCAGGACGACAGGGCGGTATTTGGGCGAACACGTAATCCAGTCGACACGGCAGCCTTCTGGCAGACGATAAGTGCCGTTTGTCTCTATCTGCACATACTTTCCGGCAGCGTGCAGCCTGTCAACAAGCGAAGCTGTAAGCTGCATTGTCGGTTCGCCGCCGGTGATAACCACATGCGCAGCCGGATAGGCACACACCTCATGGACGATGTCTTCCTCAGACATTTCCGTAAACGACGTATGCTCCGTGTCACAAAAGCTGCAACTGAGATTGCAGCCTGAAAAACGTACGAAGACGGCTGGTGTTCCGGTAAAGTAGCCTTCGCCCTGAAGCGAATAAAAAATTTCGTTTACCCTCATAAATGTCAGTCTTCGTCTTTAACGTATGACACCTTGTTGTTCTCGCTTTCTTCTATATCCACCCGATAGCAGTGCTCAACCTGACTGCATATCCAGGCTGCAATGTTTTCGGCCGTAGGATTGAACGGCAGCAGTTCGTTGAAGTTGCCATGATCGAGATATCCGTGAATTTTATCCTTTATATGCTTAAAGTCAACAACCATACCCTCAGCGTTAAGCTCACGCGACTTGCAATAAACCGTAACAATCCAGTTGTGTCCGTGCAGATTACAGCATTTGCTGTCATAAGAAAGAGTAAGGCGATGACAGCCAGCAATCTCCATTCGCTTAGAAACGTAATACATATTTTATAAAGAAATTATCCGTTAATCATTCAAAAAAAACAACATGCACGAAACAGGCCGTGCCTCTCACACATGCCCGGCATGACGCATGCCGACATACAATTAAGCCTGCCAATATGGCATGTTTCAACAATCGTCAATGCAAAGGTAGTCAAAAATAGTGAAAGGAGAATGAAAAGACAAACGAAAAACGCAGTTTTTTAACCCCGGCAGGTCATTGGCAGCCGAATAATGAGCGGTATGTCTTATTTTAATATCCTGAAAGCCAAACGCTTGCAGACAAGAAAATCCATTGTCGGCCTTCAGAAAACACTGCTCAAGATACACTACGTCATCAGCAAACAGGAAGAATCACACAGCAAACTTATTAATACCGGCAGATTGGGATAAACAATGTTTTTCTAAAAATGCCTGCACTGAAATGCACGGAACATCGGACTGGGCATAAAAAACCATTTGTTTGCGACAAAAAACTCGGCCACTTTTGCATTAAAAGTGGGCCACTTACGGACCGTAAACAATAGGTTAATGATTTGAAACCCACAAGCACGATTTTGCTTACAATCCGCACATTTAAAGCTGCTGTTCCGACTTTCCGTTAAGGATAATAACACATTTTCCTTTCTGTTTTTTGAGGTTTAATTCTGATGCCTGCAATCCTTACCTTATATCATGAAAAAATAGCGAAAACTGGCGCAAGGCAAAACTATGACAATAATTTATCTGCATGGCAAAGCGACATTGCCCCTTATTCGCTCCTGCAACAATCTTAGCATAGTTATAGTCTATAACACTTTAACACGCAACATGATTTAAGATATAAAAATGGGCCGTCTTTCTAACAACAAATGCCGTGAAACGTGCATTAACATTATGTTTCGCCTAAATTCGGGCGCAAGACGGCAGCCGAAAATATTTTACATATTTTTAAAGCAATTAGTTGATTTTCAACATGATATAAAATGCTTATTTCAATGCAAAATGTTTAAAAAACGGAACAAAGTTTGGATAATCGCATTTTTTTTCATACCTTTGCAGCGGTAAAAAGATTGAATGGCGTATCTTCTTTTGTTTTGAAAGCCGCCATTCGCGTTAGTATATAACTGGCATCCAGACTCGGTTCAATAATTTTTCTCATACGAACCGCTTGCCGCGGACATCCCTGTTTTTTTATATGTCCAGATGCCATAAACCGTAAAATATGGAGAGAATATTAAGAAAAGTATTAGTATTATTATTTGTATTTACAGCAAATTTATATGCTTTTGCAGAAAACAACGAAACTCAAAGCCCTCAATTCGACTGGAATCCGGTGATGGACGCCATTATTCAAGTCGAAAGCGAAGGAAACCCCAAAGCCGTAAGCGGCAACTCATGCGGAGCAATGCAGATAACTCCGATTCTGGTAAGAGAGTGCAACAACATCCTGAAAAGAAGAAAAAGCAAGAAAAGATTTAAGCTGTCTGACCGCTTTAACGTGGCAAAATCGAAAGAGATGTTCATTTTGTTTCAGTCGGTCCACAATCCGCAAAACAGCATAGAGCAGGCCATAAGGTCGTGGAACGGCGGACTCAGATACAGCATAAAAGGCACTCAGCGATACTTCAACAAAGTAATGAATCTGCTGAAATAAACATTAAAACTTAACATAACGCTCTGCATGACATAGGATAAATCCTGTCATGCAGAGTTTTTTTATTTCATGACGAAACTAAACCGGCACGTGTCCTTATTGGCTACAACCTTCATATTAAATAAGAATAATAAACAAAAAGACTTAAAGAAACCTCAGATATTCATAAAATGGTATTATATTTGTAAACAAACTTATGAAACCATTTATCATTAAAAAATTATGACAACAGGAATTATTATTTTAGTTATCGTCGTACTGCTTGCAGTTTGGTGTGTAAGCCTGTACAACAATCTTGTAAAACTTAGAAACAACCGCGAAAATGCCTTCGCAAATATCGACGTGCAGCTTAAACAGCGCCACGACCTCGTGCCGCAGCTTGTAGCCACGGTGAAAGGATATGCCACACACGAGCGCGAAGTGCTGCAGAGAGTTACAGAAGCACGCACGGCAGCAATGGGCGCCACAACAATAAACGACAAGATCAATGCAGAAAATGCCCTGACAAGTGCGCTTGCCGGCTTAAAGGTGTCACTCGAGGCTTACCCTGACCTGAAGGCTAACCAGAACTTCATGCAGCTGCAGAACGAGATTGCTGACCTTGAGAACAAACTTGCCGCAGTACGCAGATTCTTCAATTCGGCAACAAGAGAGCTCAACAACGCCGTTGAGACATTCCCGTCAAACATCTTTGCCAAAATGTTCGGATTTAAAAAAGAACCTATGTTCGAGGTTCCACAGGAAGAGCGCGCAACATACGACAAGGCACCTGAAATTAAATTCTAACATAAATCGCAAGCATATATGAGATATGTCGGAATGCACACCCAGATTATGCGCAACAACAGATTGACAATAATGTTGCTGATCTTGTTTCCCGTAATAATTCTGGGCATGGTATGGGTATTCCTCGCACTGGTAAACTATTTCGGAAACGGATACTACGACCAATACGGCAACATTGTACACCAGCTTGACGCCGCAACAGTAAACTATTACTTCATGAACACCATACCATGGGTCATCGTGGGCGTAGGAATATGGTTTACAATAGCGTATTTTGCAAATACGGCAATGGTACGTGCCGCTACAGGAGCAAGACCGCTTACACGCAAGGAAAATCCCAAAATCTACAATATCGTTGAAAATCTTTGCATGACATGCAACATGGATATGCCAAAGATTAACATCGTAGACGACCCGCAGCTGAACGCTTTTGCAAGCGGTATAGATAAAAAGAGCTACACGGTTACGCTGACAACAGGAATAATCGACAGGCTCAACGATGACGAACTTGCAGGTGTGATAGCTCATGAGCTGACGCACATCCGTAATCACGACACAAGACTGCTGATAACAAGCATCATCTTTGTCGGCATCGTATCAACCATAATGAGTCTCGTTATCCAAATGATGTATAACGCATTCTGGTTTGGCGGACTAAGCAGCCGCAGCAGTGATGACGAGGACAACCGCGGCAACGGACTGTCTATGATTGCGGTATTCATAATCGGAGCTTTATGCTGTGCAGTTGCTTACTTCTTCACATTGCTTACGCGTTTTGCAATATCGCGCAAACGTGAATATATGGCCGACGCCGGAGGTGCTGAGCTTTGCGGCAATCCTTTGGCGCTTGCTTCTGCTCTGAGAAAGATATCAGGCGATCCTGGATTGAATAACGTCAAGCGTGACGATATCGCGCAGCTGTTCATTATTCATCCGCAACACTTCGCACCGGGCATGATGAATTTCTTTAATTCATTATTCAGCACACACCCGGATACAAAGAAAAGAATAGAGATCTTGGAGCAATTCTAAGAAACATAATTAAAAGACAAAAGTGGGGTTAGTCATACTGCCAGACAATTTATGGCAGTAGTCTAATCCCACTTTTGTCTTTATTATATCTTTGCCACCAACAAATAATTAAATTTGCGCTTTGCGGTTCGTTTAAGCGTATATTTTGCCATCATAGCATCAAAAATTTCAGAATTGAAAATCAGCGAAGCTAAATTGTCTGCCATACAAAATAATTCTATAACTTTACTCCCGGTGATCATGGCGATTATTGTTTGTAATACTTTGTAGTTCAGCATCATAAAGTTACAACGATTTTCGCTTATCACCAAACTTACAGGCATTTACAATTCGTCGAACTCACGTTATATTATTGAAATAGATAACATGATACAGAATCGTCTTGTATTGAAGGTTCTTGCGGCGAGAGTCTTGCAGGGAGAATGTTTTTGTTTAGCGTCCGTACGCTTTCCAATTTATTTAGTAATGTGACAGATGTGTTGGAATTTTTATTAATTTTATCATTCTGAATATATATATTTATGCATAGATTTTTTATTTGCTTAATTGCTGCAATTACAATAGTAATTCCGTCTTTTTCCCAGAATATCGTTCTTCATGCTCCTGGCCATTTCGACGGACCTGTGAGGGATGGAATACGAATGTTTCTGGATAGCCTAGTTTACGACTCTCATGCCGAAGAAATTCATATTCCCGACATAATGACAATCGGAAGATTAGGAAATATTGGATTTACCAATCTGAAAAAAGTAACATTCGGCAATATAGATTATATCCCGGGAGGTCTATTTATGGATAATAACACTATTGAGGAGATTGTGTTTGAGGGAGCTATCGGTCATTTCGACTGCGCATTAGTGACAAACTGCCCAAACTTGAGGAAAATCATATTCCGAGGTCCTGTGTCGAGTACAGGAGGCCAGGGATTTGCTCATAACTGTCCCAAATTGGACAGCGTGATATTTGAAAGCACTGTGGTCTATTTCGATTTGGATTTATTGAAAGACTCCAAATGTCCTAATTTAACGAAATACATCTGTCATGGGGCTTTTCTAAAAGTATATAACGACAAGATAGCATCAACAGCAGATATCGATTATCTGAAATCAAATCCTCGCCTGATAAAAGATTTGGAAAAGACTGCGCAGTGGCAGGCACAGATTCTGACAGCAAAGAACTCTGACTGGATGAGAAGCAATGAGTATCAGTCAGCCAGAATACTCTATCCCGTACTAAAAGCTTTGAATAGCAAGGAAGCAGACACATTGAAAGCAGCTATGAATTACGCATGGAGTCTGGGGGATAAGGTCTAGACCAAACTTGACATTTTGAAAGAATCCCCAAAATACAACTCATAACCACCCTTTGATATGGCTTTCAGATACGCAGAGCCTTCAGACAGAATGTTGCAAATGACACGCAAGAAGTTCAATCTTGACAAAATAGCCGGTAAGGGGATGACATCAGCAGAATCAAAAATCTCCTTTATAGGGTTCATGACAACATCGAACATGACGGAAGCAACAGTTTGGCTCCCGGAGCAAGAAATTTGGAAAATACATACGAATCTGCTCGTAGAAACAGTTGTGGTTACAACTGCAGTGCTCTTGCTATATGCTTGACAGAGGCATTGCTTGCTGTGGTGATTCCTGCAAGATATATAACATGTATCCCGAAAGGATGGGAGACGGACAGCGATTGCCATGTTATCTGCATTTCCTGGAGTAAATCACTGAATAAATGGGTTTGGTCTGCCCCTACATTTGCAACAGATGTCACCAATGAAAACGGAATCATGCTTCACCCAGGAGAAGTGCGTTATAGATTGCAGCATGACTTGCCATTGATACTTAATGAAGAAGCGAACTGGAACAATAGGGTAAAACAAACAGTCGACTATTATCCTAAGGAGTACATGGCAAAGAATCTCTATTTTCTTGAAACAAATATATGGAATCAAGCTGAACCCGAAGGAGAAAGCAATCATCCTCAAGGCAAGACAGTAACATTAGTTCCGGTAGGTTTGACATACCCTCATGCTAATTACAACACATCGGATGAAAAGTGGTTTTGGCAAGCACCCTTATAAAATAATTCCGATGTTTAAGAGCCTGTTTAAAATTCTTCTTTGAAGGTTCTGGACAGACAGAGAGCGAAACCATTGAAGGAAAATGAACATTCGCCTGGTTCCCTTCTATCTTGAGAATTGCCCAGCGATAGTGTTTCATCAAGTGCGTTTAACCCCAATCAGTCATTAAATCGCACATAGTTTTATCTATTTTGTGCTTTCATGCTTTCAGCCGCCTTTTTGTTTTCTATTGGCGACTTTTTGCCAGCTTTTTCTTGACATAGCCTGCTATGCCTGCGAAAAATCAAACAAAAATCCGCTCAATATAAAGCAAGAATCCGACTGAATCCTAATACCCGATTCGGGGTTAAGTCAACTTGATTCAGACACACTCGGTGAAACACTACCCGAAAACGCTTAATGTTTCTTTGTTCAGCTTTTCAAACGTATGTGCATTTATGTGGTAGAATGTCTAAAGTGTACGGCAAGTCATTGGGGATGTCACCATATGTCTCTTTAAAATAAGTCACATTAGTCTTATTAGTCCCATAAGTCTCATTAATCTCATCCTCAGTGGGAACCAAACAAAAAAAGTCCCTGACATCACGACTGACGTCAGGGACTCAACTCTGAAAAAAAAGGCGGCCTCCTACTCTCCCGCATTGCATTGCAGTACCATCGGCGCAG
>ERZ857521.3077-NODE-3077-length-14458-cov-17.267722_pt1 | contig 14458 bp, 19 predicted proteins | sample MGYA00519701_ERZ857521 | MGnify/ENA primary metagenome ERZ857521 (study PRJEB31778, sample SAMEA3449346) | human gut metagenome | biome: human gut; feature: human-associated habitat; material: faeces | place: United Kingdom | collected 2010/2012 ...
GATACAGACCTGCGTCCGCATCTGCAAGGAAATCAACACCACCAACCACCTTGCCATATGGCGCAGGTACCTGCGGACGGTGTGGCTGCACAATTAATATTTTTAAAGAGTTAAAGGAGTTAAAAGGAGTTATCACTCCGCTTTGCTCCGTTAGGAGTTAAAGGACGTAACAGACAGACAAAAATCATAGTAGAAAGTGGGTAACAACAATCAGAAGAATGTACAGACAGCAACTTTAACCCTCTCCCCTCATGGGGAGAGTTGGAGAGGGGCTGAGGGGCTGGAAGGTTTCGGCTTCATCGCCTATGCCAACTCCCGCGTTGAGAAACTGCGGGACGAGGGGCGGTATGACGCGGCAATAAAACTGAAAAAGTATCTCAGGAAGTTCATCACCTATTTAGGCAAAAATGAAGTGCCTTTCAAGGACTTCGACGCCCTGCTGATGCGCAACTACCACACGTGGCTGAAGAACCAGGAGCTGGGACGCAATACCATTTCCCTTTATATCCGGAATTTGAAGCGGGTATATAAGCTTGCCGTCAATGACGGTCTTGCTGCCGACAGCAATCCCTTTGAGGGCATGGACGTGAGCTACCGTGTCAAGAAAGAGCGGAACGGACTGACGCTCGATGAAGTGAAACGTCTGCGCGACCTTGACCTGGGCGGTGAATCAGAGATGACCGTCTTCGCCCGCAACATCTTCCTGTTCACAGTCTATGCCCGTGGCATGAGGAGCGACGACATCTTCCGGTTGACGAGAAAGAATATCAAGAACGGACAGCTCACCTATCGCCAGCACGTCACCGGCAAGGAAATCTCCATTCCCTGGGAACCGGCACTGCAGGAGATTGCGGACCGCTACAGGCAGAAAGGCACGTCCCTACTCTTCCCCATCATTACGGCAAAAGACCCGCGCGAACAATGGAGACAGTATGACAGCCTCCTGCACCGCATCAATTACAGCCTGAAGAAATTAGGCGAGATGATGGAGCTTGGTTATCCGCTGAACCTCACTGTCGCAAGGCATTCGTGGGAGAGCATGACCAAGAGCGTAAGCATAAGCGACATCTTGTGAAATGAAGAAACAACATTCGGCGTAAGCCAATGAAGAGTTAAGAAAGAAGAAAAATAACCTAATGACGACAGCTTTCACAGCTCAAGCCGTTTTAGCAACGTTTACCGGTGGAAACCGTGACGACTGCCGTCATTTTCAGAGAGAATCAGCGTTTAGCGAGGTTGCAAGTCATGATACTCGTTCGCCACATCAAAGCACGGACAGACCTTTTGCGAGTCCAAGTCCCTATGACCCACAATCAGGGCGTCGGGATATCTCCGGTGAAGCTGTTCCAGCAGGTTGCGCAAGGCAATGCGTTGGGCATCCGTTCGGGTGTCAGCAGGCTTTCCGTCCTTAGACAGTCCGCCGATGTAACAGACTCCAATCGAATGCCGGTTATGGTTCTTGCAATGTGCCCCGACCATTTCATCGGGTCTGCCCGGTTCAATAGTCCCGTCCGTGGGAATGACGTAATGGTAACCGCAGCCTATCCAGCCCAGCGAGCGGTGGTAGCTGTCGATGTCTGCCATCCGAAGGGCACTGCCCGCCCTATTGGCAGAACAGTGCACGATAATCAGTGTAATGGTTCTCATAAGTGTATATTTAGGTAACGAGTTAACCAGTTGACAAGTTGACGAGGTTTTAGATGAACTGTTCAGAACCTTGTTCCCTTGTCAACTGATACCTTGTCAACTTCTACATACTGGCTATCGCTCCTCCGGCAGCACCGGTTATCAACAACTCAATGAACTTGACGATGTAAAGCAAAATGTTTTTCCAGTTTGTTTTCATACGTTTAGTGGTTAAATGAATAATAATAATGAATAATCGCATGACAATTTATTGTTGCAGGGCAGATTCGTTATCCGCCCTGCAAGGTTAAGAAGCTGTTTTGAATTTCTCCAAAAAGTTTTTCTTGGCTTGATGTGTTCGTTTTCGTGTGTGCTTTGGGCGATTTTTTGGTCCTTTCCGCTCCTGTTCTTCGTCAGATAGCCCGCTATCTTCCTCATCACAGAAGCGAAAATGCCTCAAAAACTCATCCCAAATCATCGCACGATAAATTCAAAACAGCTTCTAAATTAAAGAATCCGCGTTAATCTGCGGAAATCCGCGTTTCAAAAAGACCTGGGAAAGGAAAGAATCACACGCCGGGTTCTTCCGGAACAGAAGCAGTCTTCCGTTTCGCCGCTTCCAAGTCCACAGTAGCTTCGCCCGACTTTTCAGCCTTCAGCGTAGCCTTCTGTGCCAGGCGGCTTGCTACCGGAGCAAATTCGGCACGCGAGCGCAGGTTTTCGAAGTCCTCACCGGGAGTAAACACGATATTTACCGTCTTGATGTTGGATGCAGTAAATTCTTCCATCGAAACAGCAGGTTCACAAGTGAGGGAAATACCAAAGGTGCCCAGTTCACCGAACTGCACTTTGCAGCCGTTCAGCAGCATCTCGACCAGGCAGGCACACGTGTCACTCACCACGCCTTTCACCGTACCGCGGGTAAACACTCCGTTGTGATCGGCGATGTGTTTCACGAACTCGTCAAAAGTCATCGTTTTGGTTACTTGGTTTTTGGCGTATGCCATTTCAGTTGCTTCTTCGTCCAACGGGTTTCTCCATAAATAGGTAGAGTAATTAATCATACTTTAAACTGTTTTTTAATGGTTAAACTTAAGTGTCAGTTTGTAAGTTTTTAAGTTTGTTAGTTTTTAAGTTTGCAATTCAAAAACTCAAGAACTTAAGAACTAAAAAACTCACCAGATGTTGCGCGCTTCATCGTTCTGACAATGCAAAGATACGGCACCGGAAAGGCGAAATCAATTCGGTTGACAAGCGTTGACAAACCATTGATAAATCATTTATTCTGAATACAGTTGACTAGTTGACAAGGTTTTATTCAGTTGACTAGTTAACAAGGTACTAGGTAACGAGGTTCTGAATAGCTGAATACAGTTGACTAGTTGACAAGGTACTAGTTGACAAGGTTCTGAATAGTTTTACTGAATGTATTTAAAACCTAGTTATCTAGTTACCTAGTACCTAGTCCCTATTATTAAAACCTAGTCCCTGGTACTAAAACCTAGTTACCTAGTACCTGTAACCTAGTCCCTGGTACTAAATATACCCCACGTGTCCGACATAACCATAAACATAAACGGAGGAAACAACCAGATCCTCCCCAACGCTACGGAAGCCGTGCAGAATTTCTACGGCAGCTACTTTCCGGAACATCCGCTTCCCGACAAGTCCGCTCAGGAAACGGAACCTCCCGAAGCGCAGAAGCTTGCCCTATATATAAATAAGGAGAACCTCGGCCGTTATCTCTCCCTCATCGGCGAGTGCCGGTCGGCTACCGAGCTGGCACGTGTCGTGGTGGAGATGGTGGAACAAGAGCCCAGGCTCTTCCCCGAAGAAATGGTGAAAGAACGCTTCATCAGCCTCCTGCTGCCTTTCGCGTCCAAGCTTGAAAAAGGCAAGACCATCGACAACATCCGTGCCCGCATCAACGACGCATGGATGAACCGTCCCAAGAAACGTCCCTGAACCTGTCTGAAAAGACCGCCCTGTCATGAACCCGATACTCATTCCAAGAGGACAAGTCACCGGGAAACTTTACGCATTTCCGGCATTTCACTTGAAACTCTTGGCTAATGAAAAAAAGCGCGTTCATAAAGAAAATAGCGGAAGCAGTCATCGAATCCATCCGGGAAGAGCATTTTGAGATACCTTATCTCAGGCAGATAGCCGCCGCTCAGGAATACCTGAATGCAAACCGCAATGCCGACCTCTCGCACGTGAAGTGCCTTCTCCGCTGGATAATGCCCAAGGAGTACCACGATGAGATAGACAAGCTCCACGAGCGGGAAGACCCCCAGTTTGTCTGCATCATCAACGGCGGCCAGAACCTCATCGCCCCGAACGCGCAGCAGGCGGAACAGAACATACAGGATAGTACACCCGAAAAATGAATATATACTGCATCGGCAGTTGAATATATACTGCAACTGCTGATGAATATATACTGCAACTGCCGATGAAGTATATATCCCTAAAAAATAGATATAGATAACGTTTTCAAAACATACATGTATGACAAACGGAAAGAATAAAATCGAAGCCATATTCAGCGAGCGCAACATAGATGAGGATTGCGACACTATTGCAAGGTTGCTTTCACCTTATCGGAGTTAAGTCAAGGCAACTATGCAAAGCCATAACCATCCTGCTCGAAGTGTTCGAAAGTCTCACTTACCACTTTGTGGAAGATGAGCATTACAACTATCTCGATGACATGTACAGTCCAGATTATGTTTGTCAGGACATGATGGAAGCAATTATCAGCTCTATCAAGAATGGGAATTTTCCAGCGGAAGAGTTGCAACGGTTGAAAGACGGATTGGAGAAGTTGAAGCATACGGAGGCATACGAGGATTATGGTGTGCCGTATGTGTTAGATGTGTGGGAGAAATTCCAACGGTAACCAGCCTATAGTCATCAAAGACAACCGATCAAAAAACACATTCATATTGGGTGATCGTTAATCTGTGAAAACACTAAACATAGAGAAGAATAAAGTAAAATCCGCGTTAATCTGCGGAAATCTACGTTTCAAATAAATCACAAACTTATTAATATGAAAGATTTGAAAATAGCCGTAGCCGGAACCGGTTACGTAGGACTTTCCATTGCCACACTCTTGGCACAACACCATCAGGTAACGGCTGTAGACGTGATACCCGAAAAGGTAGACGTGATAAACCAACGCAAATCACCTATACAAGATGACTACATCGAAAAGTATCTGGCAGAAAAAGAATTGAACTTGACCGCCACATTGGATGGGGCGAAGGCATACAGCGATGCAGACTTTGTCGTAATTGCCGCACCTACTAATTACGACCCGGTAAAGAATTATTTCGATACCAGCCATGTGGAAGAGGTGATTGAACTGGTGAAAAGCGTCAATCCGCACGCCATCATGGTCATCAAGAGCACCATTCCTGTGGGCTATACCGAAAGCATCCGTAAGAAGATGCATTCCGACAACATTATCTTCTCACCGGAGTTCTTGCGCGAAAGCAAGGCGTTGTATGACAATCTTTATCCCAGCCGCATTATCGTAGGTCGGCCCGAAGGTGATGCCCGTTTGGACGAAGCCGCCCACACCTTTGCCACCTTGTTACAGGAAGGAGCGATAAAGGAAAACATCGATACGTTATTCATGGGTACAACTGAGGCGGAAGCGGTTAAACTCTTTGCCAACACCTATCTCGCCTTACGTGTTTCTTACTTTAACGAACTTGATACTTACGCCGAAATGAAGGGACTCGACACACAGGCGATAATCAACGGTGTATGTCTTGACCCACGTATCGGAACCCATTACAATAATCCAAGCTTTGGTTATGGTGGTTACTGCCTGCCGAAAGACACAAAGCAGTTACTTGCCAACTATGCAGACGTACCTGAAAACTTAATCCAGGCCATAGTAGAAAGCAACCGAACGAGAAAGGATTTCATTGCAGACCGTGTTCTCCACAAAGCAGGTTACTATGATTATTACAACCGTGGCGACTTTAATCCGTCAGAGGAAAAGAAGTGCGTCATTGGTGTTTTCCGCTTGACGATGAAGTCGAATTCTGATAATTTCCGACAATCAAGCATTCAAGGGGTGATGAAACGCATCAAGGCCAAAGGTGCAGAGGTGATTATCTACGAACCGACATTGCAGGACGGAGGTACATTCTTCGGTAGCAAGGTGGTGAATGACTTAAATGCTTTCAAAGCACAGACTCAGGCGATTATCGCGAATCGGTATGACACTTGTTTAGATGATGTGAAAGAGAAAGTGTATACACGGGATATTTTTAGAAGAGATTAGTTTTTTTATTATGGTTGTTTGTAATAAACTGAAAGGTAATTTTCTTTCTCTTTTTACTGAAAAGTTATTCGTCTCGCAATCAATAACAGAATTGCAGTCACAAACTATTATATGGCTACGGCTTCCTTTAGTGCTATTAGTTCTATTGATTCATGTGAATCCTCAAAACAGGGAAATATTTACTCCTATCCAGACTATAGATGTCTCGCATTTGACAATAGCAAACATCTATAGCATTATAGGTCGTGTAGGATACTATTTTTCACAGGTAGCTGTACCCTTTTTCTTTTTTACTTCTGGGTATTTCTTTTTTTACAAAATAAGAGAATGGAATAGTCGATGCTACAAAACGAAGGTAAAAAAACGTTTGAAGACTCTTTTTGTTCCTTATCTGCTATGGAATATTCTTGCTATAGGCTTAATAATCCTCAATAAATGCATGGGTATATGGCTTCTACATAAGCCGGTGGATGGTCTTACAAGTTATTTAACAAGTATTAAATTATGGGGGGGGGGGGGTTTTGGAACTTCACGACTTGGAATGAAGGTGCTGTTAATTTGTTAGGCTGGTCTACTCAGATGTACGGTCCTTTTCTATTACCACTTTGGTTTTTACGTGACCTGATTGTTATTTCGTTTGTACTGACTCCTATCATTTATTATGGAATAAAATACTTGAAAGGGTACTGGGTGTTACTGTTAGGTGTTGCTTATTTGTTGAAGATATGCACTTTACCCGGCATAAATATTACAGGAATATTCTTCTTCTCATGGGGAGCTTATTTAAGTATTAGCCAGAAGAATATGGTAACAACATTTTTACAAAAGAAAAACACCTCAATTGTGATAGCTATACTTAGTTTGGTCGGTTGTGTTGTTTTCGATTCAACTAAAATAGCTTCAGTGACTCAACAAGTTTATTGTATTGCAGCTGTAGCAAGTTTGATTCCTGTAACAGCTATACTCTTAAATAAAGGAGTATTGACAGTCCGCCCCCAACTGTCTCAAACGAGTTTTTTCGTTTATGCTTTACATACAATGGTAATATTGAAAGTTTCGTGCTTAGGATTGGCTATAGCTTTAACCGAAAGAATGTTTTTTGCATCCCATTACGATGCTGGTTACATCCTTTCCTATTTGCTATCCCCTTTATTGGGTGCATTGCTTTGTCTGATTGTATTTACCGTTCTAAAAACTATTATGCCACGTTTCTTAAATCTGTTGACTGGTGGCAGAGATTAATATAATACTTTTATGATACAAATTAATGATAAATCAAAGTGTTGCGGATGCAACGCTTGTGGAGATATTTGCCCTAAAGATGCCATTACGTTTAAAACGGATATTGAAGGTTTCTGGTATCCGGAAATCAATATGGAACGTTGCATTGATTGCGGGCTATGTGAAAAAGTATGTCCGGAACTTCATGTAAATGAATTGAAGAAAAATGATTATGAACAGCCTGTTACGTTAGCAGCAATCAACAAAAACATGCGCATACGTTGGGACAGTACATCCGGTGGTGCCTTTTCCGCTTTGGCTGATATCATGTACGGACAAGGTGGTTATGTAAGTGGGGCTGTCTATAATGAAGATTTCAGTGTAAGTAATTTTATATCCAACAATCCGGCCGACTTAGTCCGGTTGCGTAGTTCCAAATATCTGCAGAGTAACGCTGAAGGGTTATACAGGAATATTCGTGATTTATTACGTAACGGTGAAAAAGTCCTGGTCTGTGGTACTCCTTGTCAAATGGCAGCTCTCCGTTCTTTCCTGCGCAAAGATTATGACAATCTGATTATTGTGGACTTCATCTGCCGTGGAGTAAATTCACCCAAGGTCTATAGGAAATACCTCGATTCGCTGGAGCGGAGATATGGCGGGAAGGTTGTTTACGTCAAAGCTAAAAATAAGGAATTAGGCTGGAGAAATCTGACCCGCAAGGTAGTTTTCGACAACGGGAAAGTCTATTACGGTGTGCGTATGGATGATGATTTCCGACGCGGATATCATACCAACGTGTTCTGCCGCCCTTCCTGTTACGTTTGCCAATACAAAGGCTTTCCGCGCATGGCGGATATAACCATAGCTGATTATTGGGGCATTGAAAAAGTGGACAAGAATCTGGACAACAATATCGGTACATCCATGATCCTGCTGAACTCCAAGAAAGGCAAAGCCTATTTTGATTTGGTAAAAGACAAACTGGAATGGGAATATACAAAGTTCGAATCCATCCTGCCGGGGAACATCGCTTTAAGGAAGCCGATAGAACCCGCAAAAATCAATAGGAAACTGTTCTTTGAGGATTTGGACAAGGGCACATTTGACGATGTTGTCCGGAAGTATTTTCCGCTGAAAAAAGGAAAAGACGTTTCATTTAGAGGAAAAATAAAGCAGCTTATCAAGCCCTATTATTCTCTGTATAAAAGCTTTGGTCTTTCCCTGAAGGCCTACCGAAACTTCATCTGGCTGCACAACCGGAAAAATACGGAATGCAGTTGGAAATCAGGCAATGTCATCTATACCATGCCAAGCGCGGTTTTTGACATCCACCCTACGGCAAAAATCATCATCAAAGCACCTCTCCTGTATGGCAACAACCCGGTGAAAGGAATGCGTATGCCGACCTGTCTGCGTATGGAGGCAAATACGACATTCGAGTTACATGACGGACCTTTGACACGTTATGGGAAAGGAGCGTATAACTTGCGCTATGGTGCTTATATAGAAATTGTAAATGGCGGGAAACTGACTATAGGTCAAGGTGCCGCAAATATCGGACTAACCATCATGTGTGCCAAGGAAGTGACTATCGGCAACGGTGTCCGTATAGGCAGGAACGTGTCCATCAGGGACTGGAACGGTCCCCATGTCATCATCAACGACCATTACCGGAATCACGCTCCTGTACATATTGAAGACCATGTATGGCTTTGTACAGGTTGCACCATCATGCCGGGCGTGACTGTAGGTGAAGGATCCGTTGTGGCGGCGAATGCCACTGTCACGAAAGATGTCCCGCCACACAGCTTAGTGGGCGGTTCGCCGGCGAAGGTCTTAAAGGAAAATATTGAATGGTATTGATGTAAGAGGATATGTCAGATAACAAACGCATAGCTAAGAACACGGTTTTCCTCTACTTCCGGATGCTCCTCGTCATGGGAGTGAACCTGTACACATCACGGGTGGTGCTAAAAGTCCTGGGGTTTGAGGATTACGGGCTCTACAACGTGGTGGGCGGCATAGTGACCATGTTCACCTTTCTGAACGGCTCTTTAGGTAGTGCCACTTCGCGTTACATCACCTTTGAGCTGGGAAAAAAGAATTATGAACGGCTGAACAGGATATTTAATACGGCACTTGTTATCCACATTGCTATTGCCCTTCTTATTGTCATGCTGGCTGAGACTGTTGGTTTGTGGTTCTTTTATGAAAAGATGACCATACCGGCAGACAGGCTGGGTGCGGCTTTTTGGGTCTACCAGATATCCATCCTGACCTGTTTCTTCACGCTCACCCAAGTCCCGTACAACGCAACGATAATAGCCTACGAGGACATGAAGATTTATGCATACGTGGGCATCGCTGAGGTATTTCTGAAACTTGCGGTAGTGTTCCTGCTTATGATTTCCCCTATTGACAGGCTTGTTTTCTACGCCTTGTTGTTATGTCTGCTCCAAATTGTCATCATGGTGTTTTACAGATATTATTGTAACAGTCGTTACCAGGTCTGCAAGATTCGTATGTATAAAGACAAGGGACTTTTTAAGGAGATGTTCTCTTACGGAGGGTATGACCTAATTGGAAATATTTCCGGCCTTGCACAAGGTCAGGGATTGAACATTCTGCTGAATCTGTTCTACGGACCTACCGTGAATGCTGCACGTGGAATCGCCTATCAGGTTCAGGGTGCCATCACGCAATTCAGCAACAATTTTATGACGGCTGTCCGGCCTCAGATTATCAAGTCGTATGCGGAAGGAAACCTTGAGGCAATGATGAAATTAGTAAAACAGAGCAGTTGTTTTTCCTTTTACCTGATGTGGATGATTTCCTTACCAGTCTGTTTGGAGGCTGATTATCTTCTGTCGCTTTGGCTTGGGGAATACCCTGACCATACGGTTAACTTCCTGATTCTGGTCATTGTGTTGTGCCTGATACAGACTATAAAGACTCCAAGGACTACCATATTTCATGCCACCGGACATATCAAATGGAGTAACATCGTTGTCGGCACCATACTTTGTGCCGCCTTTCCTTTGGCATACATTGCATTGAAATTTGGAGGAAGCCCGGAATCCGTATTCTGGATGGCAAACCTTACAATGTTCCTGTCCGAATTCGCCAGTGTCCTGGTATTGAAAAGATACATTGACTTTTCCATCCGCGACTATCTGTCAGATGTTCATGGACGTTGCCTGCTTGTTGCGGTCGTCTCTTTTATCGTACCTTATCTTTTATATGATAGATGGATGGATGAATCATTCTTGCGATTGTTGGTGACATGTATATTGACCACTATCTCGGTGACCTTCACAAGCCTGTACTTAGGAATGGACAGACACTTGCGTTCACGGCTGATGCAAATCATAATGAAAAGGATATACAGAGAATGAAAAATACTTTTTTACTTTCAAACGGTGTGGAAATCCCTGCTGTAGGAATGGGAACCTATCCACTAAACGGACAAGTGCTGACTGCTGCCGTACACGATGCCTACAGTTGTGGCTATCGCCTGTTCGACACCGCCGACAATTATTACAATGAGGAAGATTTAGGAAGAAGTCTTGTGTCGTTGTATGGAAAGACAGACGCAAAGCGTGAAAACTTGTTTTTGGTCTCAAAACTGAGTGATGAACTATACAAGCCCGGCACATTGGGCGGAGGGCGAAACAAAGGCCTGTATTTCTGGAGGAGTTCTCCTATCATGCAAGGTGATGATGCCGTTCATCGGGTTGTAAGGCAAAAGATCAGTCATACACTTGAATCTTTGCAAACGGATTACCTTGACCTGCTTCTGATGCATTGGCCGTATCCGGATTTTTTTGAAGAGATATGGTATGAAATGGAATGTCTCTATCAAGAAGGTCTGGTCAAAGCCATCGGGGTGTGTAATTGCAGGGAAAGGCATTTTGAAAAGTTACGGAAAAGCTGTACCGTCTTTCCGATGGTCAACCAGTTTGAGTCTTCTCCATTAAATACAAAGCAACCGTTGGCTGATTATTGCAAAAGGAATGGAATTCACGTTATGATATATTCCCCACTTATGAACCTTCGGTTGAAATCTTCAGCCGCTTATAATGAGTATTTGGCAACACTGGCAGGGAAATATCGTAAGACAAAAGCCCAGATAATCCTTCGCTTTGACGTACAGCGTGGCTTTACGCCTATACCCAAATCCGCCCATCAGGAACGTCTGAGGTCAAACATTGACATTTTCGACTTTGAACTGACAGACGAAGAAATGAAACACCTGTTCGGGTTCAATGAAAACAGACAGACCTTGCCCGAATCAAAATCATGTCCTGGACTATAAACTGAAACATTTATGAAGAATTTGTTTGAAAGAGCCTGCAATAAGGCCATACATCATACGAAGTGGTATGAACAGTATTGGAACGGAGTGCAGAAGTTCTGGTATCTGAACCGTTTTAACTTGGATGTGGTCAATCTTGGTAGCAACAGCGGGAAATATGCTTTTAATTACGAGGGATTAGATATTGCCGGAATGAATTGGGCAGTAGGTCCGCAGTCATTGGTTCACGATTTTAATATACTGAAGAACTATTTCAGCTATCTTAGAAGTGGAGCGACCGTTTTCATTTCTTTATGTCCGTTTTCATCTTTGGTATCGCAATATGACAAGAATACCAACTTAAAATATTATACCTTCCTTCACCCCGCAACGATTCTGAATTTTGATGAAAAAGAACGCATTAGGGCTCTGAAAATTAAAGAAAGCCCAATCAAGGAAATACCTTGGTTATGCATCAAGCGAACATTGAAAGAAGGCATAAAGTATGTTATCCATAAACCATTGCCTAAATGTGATATGGAAAAGAATGCCACTATATTTATTGATTCATGGAAAAAGCAATTTGGCATAACGGATTTGGATGGGCCGTTATCCGGACAGCATAATAAAGATCAGGAAAACCGCATTCAGGTATTGAGAGATATGATTGATTTTTGCTTGGAAAGGGATTTAAAGCCTGTTCTGGCGATACCGCCTGTCCATCCTGCTTTAGGTAAACGGTTGACTGAAAAATGCCGGGAAAATTATATTTATTCTTTTGTCAGAAAGGCCAATGAGCGGAATGTTCCATTTCTCAATTACATGGACGATGAGAGATTTCATGATGACAGATATTTCCTTAATTCATTCTTTATGAGCGAGGAAGGGGCGAAGAAGTTTACACGGATTGTGCTGAAAGAAATAGATATAGTATAATTTATAATGATGAAGAATATGTGCAAGTTTATAGAAACAAGTAAGGAATTTAATGATGCAACTACCTTGTATGCGCAAGCTTTGGGTACTTTATCTGCATCAGTGAAAAAAGAGAAATTAGAAAGAGCTCAAAAATTGATTGATAAAACAATTACTGATGAAGAGACAAAAATCGGTAATATGGAATTAGTCATGGCAACAATTTCTGCAGAAGAGAAAGCTCTTATTATTGAAAAGATTCAGGAAATGAAAGGACGATTGCAGAAATATTATTCATTGCGTGATAGCATTAATGTTCTGTTAAGATGAATTTATATATATTACTTGAATCAAGTGCTAGTTCCCTGATTCAAATGTTAAAAAACTAACAAATATAAGCAGAACAATAGCCAACTTTCCAAAGGTATGTACCAACAACCCTTTAGCATCTCTAACCTCAGATACTTTTTGAATTTCTGTTTCTTTTCATTCATAAAAAACAGCTCGCATCTTGTCATTCTCGAAATAAAAACGTTACTTTGCAAATGATGAACTTAAAAAGCTGCGCTATGAGTACAATAAGTATAACGGATATGTATATGGGTGCCCTTTCCTCATTGTCCGATGAAGAAAAGCTGGATTTGATAACAAAGCTTACTCGCTCGATATTGGATAAAAAGAAAAAAACGAAGACGAAGGGCTTAGAAGTGTTCGATTGCTTTCATAAGGATTGGGGCGGTGAAGGGGAACCGGAAGAGATTGCGGAAGAACTGCGTAAGTCACGATTCTTTAACCGGGATAATGTGTCGTGGTGATATGAATCGGTATTTATTAGATACAAACATATGCATTTCCATGTTTAAGGATAAATATGGGATACGGCAAAGGATATTGGATGTCTCTTTGAAGAATTGTTTTGTCTCTGAAATAACAATTGCCGAATTGTTTTATGGAGCGGCAAAAAGTAGAAGGGCAGAACACTTTAAAGACGTTGAGCAGGTAATAAACATGTTTGGTGTCATTCCCATATTTCCGAGTTTAAAACTTTATGGAGAACTAAAAACCGAATTGGAGATAAAAGGGTTGCGGATTGATGAATTTGATTTGTTAATCGGTGCAACTTCCATTTACAACAAAATGACAATGGTTACTGCCAACACAAAGCATTTTGAACGAATTCCTCAGATTCATTTAGAAAATTGGGTGCTTAAAGGCTAAACAACACTGCTCACCTTTTTTCCTTTTTCAGCTGCGAACAATCGATGGTAAACGTCCAGTAAGCGTCCAAAACTGACGTATTGCCCGTTCGGATAGATGTTCCTACCTTCGTGCTGTCAACATAAAAAGTTTAGCGATATGTACAGCAGTGAAGATTTTGAAAGGCTTTTCATCCGTTACAAGGTTGAGGCCTACCCGAAGGGCGAGAGCATCCAGACATTCTGCCACAAGAACAACGTTCCCTATAACCTGTTTGAAAAATGGTACAAGGATACACGGCACAAAGTAGTGGAGGTGGATGTGTCCGGACGTCCTTCCCCGACAGAAACAGACAAGGTCAAAGAGGAAGGACAAAGACAGAAAGAAGAAACGTTGGCGGAAGTGCGTATATTGGTGGACCCGCGCGTGAGCAACGGCCTGCATCTGCGCCAGGGAAATTTAAGCTACGGGCAGTTAAAACGTCTCGTGGAGAAACTGGAGGGCTTATGTTGAGCGTCAATGAACTCGGCAGATTCTATTACCTGCGTAATTTCCATGACATGAGATGCAAGTACGGTCATGTCCTCTCGGTGATACGCCAGCAGATGGACAGGGAACCGCAGTCCGGCGAGGTCTATATCATGATGTCGAAGGATCATCGTACGGTACGCCTTTACAGTTACGGACGGCACTCGTGCAGCCTTTACGAAAAACGTTTTGATAAGGGTTACAAGTTCATGACGGTGTAGCACGAGGGTGACAAGACAGTGTTCTCCATAAGCTGGGACGACGTTGTCGTGTTGCTTGGTTCTCCTGTTGTTAAAACAGTAAGCAGTCAAAAAAAGGCTATTGATTGAAATGGGTAACTTCGCTGCCAACCAAATTTATAGAATTATGTA
>ERZ857521.3078-NODE-3078-length-14454-cov-8.208487_pt1 | contig 14454 bp, 12 predicted proteins | sample MGYA00519701_ERZ857521 | MGnify/ENA primary metagenome ERZ857521 (study PRJEB31778, sample SAMEA3449346) | human gut metagenome | biome: human gut; feature: human-associated habitat; material: faeces | place: United Kingdom | collected 2010/2012 ...
TATGGCAAGGATCCGCGCGATACCAACATCCGCATCGCGCCGAGCTATCCCACGGTCGAGGACCTGGAGGCCGCGCTCGATGTGCTGGTGCTGGCCGTCAAGCTCGTCGCTGCCGAGCTTGCGCGTGCCGAGCGCGCCTAACGCGCGGCTTCCCGTACTATCCGCACTTTCGATACGTAAAGGAGCGTATACATGGATTTGGGTATTTCCACCAACCCCACGCCAGAGCTCTACACCATTAAGGTAACCGGCGAGATCGATATCTCTAACGCCGATAGCCTGCGCAATGCCATCGACCTGGCGCTCGAGCAGCCCACTGAGGCCGTTGAGCTCGATTTTGCCCAGGTGAGCTACATCGATTCGACGGGCATTGGCGTGCTCGTGGGCGCCGCGCACCACGCGGTCGACCACGGCAAGCGCTTTAGCTGCACCAATGTGCAGCCCCCGGTGATGCGCGTGGTCCAGCTGTTGGGTGTCGACCAGGAGATTTCGATCACCGCTGCATAATCTTTGCCCCCAAAAGGGCGTGCCGTTTGGCATATGTTTGTGATGCGCTCGGACGTTTTGGCGTCCGGGCGCTATACTTGACCGAATGAATAGACGAGTTCCGGCCGAATGGCGCGGTGCGGGCTCGACTCACATCGAGCCTTGGAGGTATGTGTGTTTGGTATTGGAGAGGGTGAGCTCGCGATCATCGTGGTCTTCGGCTTTTTGCTGTTTGGCCCGGATAAGCTCCCGCAGATGGGCCGCACGATCGGCCGTGCCATCCGTCAGTTCCGCGAGACGCAGGAAAAGATGACGGCCGTTGTTCAGTCTGAGATTATCGATCCGGTAAGCGAGGCCGCTTCGGCACCGGTCAAGCCCAAGAAGACTGCCGTCGATGACGATTCCGATGCGGACAAGGATGCCGCCGAGACGGCAGCGCCCGCCAAGAAGGAGACCTTTGCCGAGCGCCGTGCCCGCCTTGCTGCCGAGAAGGCCGCGAGCGAGGCTGCCGCCGAGGGCGAGGGTGCTGCTGAGGAGGCCGAGGGTGCCGAGCCTGCCGCTGCCGCCGAGCCTGTCGTCGAGCCCGAGCCTGCTGCAGAACCGGAGCCCGAGCCCGAGCCGGTAGAGCCCACGACGGCCGACCTCTACGCCCGTCGTCCCCGCAAGCGCAAGGCCGTCGTCGACCAGCTCGCCCGCGAGCTCGAGGCCGAGGACGACGCCGCTGCCGCCGACGCCTCGAAGGGAGGCGATGAGTAATGCCTATCGGACCTGCGCGCATGCCGCTCTTCGATCACCTGGGAGAGCTCCGTCGCCGCCTGACTATCGTGGTCGTGTCGGTGTTTGCCGCCGCCATCGTGCTGTATTTCGCCACGCCCGTGGTGCTCGACATCTTGGAAGACCCCATCCGCTCCTTTGTGCCGGACGGTAAGTTCTACATCACCACCACGCTCGGCGGCTTTGGCCTGCGCTTCTCGCTGGCCATCAAGATGGCCGTGGTCATGTGCACGCCCATGATCATCTGGCAGATTCTGGCATTTTTCCTGCCGGCACTGCGTCCCAACGAGCGCAAGTGGGTCGTGCCTACGGTGCTTGCCTCGACGGTGCTGTTCTTCCTGGGCGCCATCTTCTGCTATTTCATCATCATTCCCGCGGGCTTTGAGTGGCTCATCGGCGAGACCTCGGCCGTCGCTACGGCGCTGCCCGATCTGGAGAACTACGTCAACATGGAGCTGCTCTTTATGATCGGCTTTGGCGTGGCGTTTGAGCTGCCGCTCATCATTTTCTACCTGTCCGTCTTCCACATCGTGTCCTACGCGGCCTTCCGCGGCGCCTGGCGCTACGTGTACGTGGGCCTGCTTGTGGGCTCGGCTGTGATTACGCCCGACGGCTCGCCCGTTACGCTGGGCCTCATGTATGGTGCCCTGCTCTCGCTCTACGAGATTTCGCTCGCCATTGCCCGCGTGGTCATTACCGCGCGCGAGGGCAAGGAGGGCTTGTTTGTGAGCCGTCTGGACCTGTTCTCGGACGATGAGGACGACGAGGAGTAAATCGGTATGCACGAGGTTGGCATTGTCAACGGCATACTCGATACAGTGATTCGCGCGGCGCGTGGGGCGGGGGCCTCGCGCGCCGTTTTGGTAACGCTGCGTATCGGGGATATGACCGAAGTTGTGCGCGAGGCGCTCGACTTTGCGTGGGAGACATTTCGCGATGAGGACCCGCTCACGCAAGGCTGCGAGCTTGCCGTGGAGGAAGTCCATCCACAAAGCGAGTGTCTGGACTGCGGGAAGGTCTTTGAGCACGATCGCTTCCATTGCCGCTGTCCCCAATGTGGCGGCGCCAACGTGCGTCTGCTGCACGGCCGCGAGCTCGACATCGCAAGTATCGAAATCGAAACCCCCGACGATTAGCCCGCTAGCCATCTGGTGATGGGGTATAAAGGGGCCAAAGTAAGGAGTGCCGAGTATGGCTGAGAAAACGATTGATATCGCGTCGCCGATTCTGTCGCGCAATGAGCGCCTGGCAGATCAGCTGCGACAGCGATTTAAAGAGACAAACACCTATGTGATCAATGTGCTGTCGAGCCCCGGTTCGGGCAAGACCACCACGATCCTGGGCACCAACGAGCGCCTGCGCGACAAGGCTGGCCTGCGCTGTGCCGTCATCGAGGGCGATATTGCCTCGGATGTCGACGCCATCACCATGAAGGAAGCCGGCATGCCCGCCATCCAGATCAACACGGGTGGCCTGTGCCACCTCGAGGGCAACATGATCATGGAGGCCGTTGACGCGTTCGACCAGGCCGTCGGTCTGGAGAACATCGACGTCATCTTTATCGAAAACGTGGGCAACTTGGTCTGCCCGGTCGACTTTGACCTGGGTGAGAACCTGTCCATCATGATTCTCTCGGTGCCCGAGGGCGACGACAAGCCCATCAAGTACCCGGGCATCTTCCAGCACGCTGGCGCGCAGCTGCTCAATAAGGTCGACGTGGCCCCGGCTTTCGATTTTGACATGGATAGGTATACTAAGACACTCGATGACCTCAATCCGCAGGCGCCGCGGTTTGCCGTGAGCGCGCGCAAGGGCGAGGGCATGGATGCCTGGTGCGATTGGCTCATCGGGCAGATCGAGCAAGCAAGGGCGTAAATCGGCCGCCATACGGGCGGGCGTAGCCGCAGAGACACGAGATAGGAGCCTCTTTTGAAGCTCATCATCGCCGAGAAAAATGACGCCGCGCGTCAGATTGCCGAGCGGCTGTCCACGGGTAAGCCCAAAAAGGACAAGGTGTACAACACCGCAATCTACCGTTTTGAGTGGAAGGGCGAGGAGTGCGTGACCATCGGCCTGGCCGGTCACATCCTTGCGCCCGATTTTTGCGACAGCGTGCTGTTCGATAAAAAGCTGGGCTGGTATTCGGTTACCGAGGACGGCGAGATACTACCGGCCGACATGCCCGATGGCCTGGCTCGTCCGCCCTACGACACCAAGCGCAAGCCGTTTCTTGCCGATGGTATCTCCATCAAGGGCTGGAAGCTCGAGAGCCTGCCTTATCTCACCTGGGCGCCCGTCATTAAGCTGCCGGCCGAGAAAGAGCTCATTCGCTCGCTCAAGAACCTCGCCAAAAAGTCCGACAGCGTCATCATTGCCACGGACTTCGATCGCGAGGGCGAGCTGATCGGTTCGGACGCCCTCAACAAGGTGCGCGAGGTGGCGCCCGACTTGCCGGTCGCCCGCGCCCAGTATTCTTCGTTTACCAAGGCCGAGATCACGCAGGCCTTCGATAACCTTGTCTCGCTCGACCAGAACCTGGCCGACGCCGGCGAGAGCCGTCAGCACATCGACCTCATTTGGGGTGCGGTGCTCACGCGCTACCTGACGCTCGCCAAGTTTGGCGGCTTTGGCAACGTGCGTTCCGCCGGCCGCGTGCAGACGCCGACGCTTGCCCTGGTGGTCGAGCGCGAACGCGAGCGCATGGCGTTTGTGCCCGAGGACTATTGGCAGATTCGCGGCATGGGCGCCGCGCAAGGCGCTGCCGAGGACGATCGCTTTAAGATCGCGCACAAGACGGTGCGCTTTACCGACAAGGATGCTGCTGAGACGGCGTACGGTCACGTTGACGGTGCCAAGACGGCAACCGTCGCCGCGGTGACCAAGCGCTCGCGCAAGCAGCAGCCGCCCACGCCGTTTGCGACCACCTCGCTGCAGGCTGCCGCCGCAGCCGAGGGTATCTCGCCTGCGCGTACCATGCGCATCGCCGAGTCCCTCTACATGGCGGGCCTCATCAGCTACCCGCGTGTCGACAATACCGTATACCCCGCGACGCTTGATCTGGGCGCTGTGGTGAGTGACCTTGCAAAGATCAACCCGGCGCTGGCGCCCGTGTGCAAAAAGGTCCTCGCCGGCCCCATGAAGCCCACGCGCGGCAAGGTCGAGACCACCGACCATCCGCCTATCTATCCCACGGGCGAGGGCGATCCGTCCACGCTCGACGGCGGCCAGCGCAAGCTCTACGACCTCATCGCCCGCCGCTTCCTAGCGACGCTTATGGGTCCCGCGACCATCGAAAACACTAAGCTCGAGCTCGACGTGAACGGTGAGCCGTTCGTGGCTTCGGGCGATGTGCTCGTGACCCCGGGTTTCCGCGAGGCGTACCCGTACGGACTCAAGCGCGATGAGCAGATGCCGCCGCTGGAGCAGGGCGATACGGTCGACGTGTTCGACATTAAGCTCGAGGCCAAGCAGACCGAGCCGCCCGCGCGCTACAGCCAGGGCAAGCTCGTGCAGGAGATGGAAAAGCGCGGCCTGGGCACCAAGTCCACGCGCGCGAGCATCATCGAGCGCCTGTACGCCGTGCGCTATCTCAAAAACGATCCCGTGGAGCCGAGTCAGCTGGGCATCGCCATTATCGATGCACTGTCGCAGTTTGCCCCGCGCATCACGAGCCCCGATATGACCAGCGAGCTCGATGGCGACATGACCCGTGTGGAGCGCGGCGAGGATACCGAAGAGCATGTCGTGACGCACTCGCGCGCGCTGCTGGCTGGCGTGCTCGACGAGCTGCTCAAGCACACGCAGGAGCTGGGCGACGCCATCAGCGACGCCGTCACGGCCGATGCGCGCGTGGGCGCTTGCCCCAAGTGCGGCAAGGACCTGGTTATGAAGACGAGCGCCAAGACCCGCGGCAGCTTTATCGGCTGCATGGGCTGGCCCGACTGCGATGTGACCTATCCGGTGCCGAGCGGCGTCAAGGTAAGCCCGCTCGAGGGCGAGGCGGCCGTGTGCCCCGAGTGCGGCGCGCCGCGCATTAAGTGCCAGCCGTTCCGCCAGAAGGCCTTCGAGATTTGCGTGAACCCCACGTGCCCCACCAACTACGAGCCTGACCTTAAGGTGGGCGAGTGCAAGGTGTGCGCCGAGGCCGGACGCCATGGCGACCTGATCGCGCACAAGAGCGAGAAGAGCGGCAAGCGCTTTATCCGCTGCACCAACTACGATGACTGCGGCGTGAGCTATCCTCTGCCGGCGCGCGGTAAGCTCGAGGCGACGGGTGAGACCTGCCCCGAGTGCGGCGCCCCCATCGTGGTGGTCAACACGGCGCGCGGTCCGTGGCGCATCTGCGTGAACATGGACTGCCCGACCAAGGAGAAGAAGCCCGCCCGCGGCCGCAAGACCACGACCAAGGCGAGCACGGCAAAGAAGACGACGGCGGCAAAGAAGACTGCTGCCAAGAAGACGACCGCCAAAAAGACGACCACCAAGAAGGCCGCCGACAAGTAACCGAGCACATATAGACGCGGCGGGGCCGGGCGCGCAAATGCAAATGCGCGCCCGGCCCCACTTCTAAGTTGCGGTGAAATAGGGGCTGTTTTTGCTGGCAAAAGGCCTAATTAATCCCTATTTCACCGCAAGTTTTGATCAGTTGTTGGGATTACTTCACCTCGACAGGCTTGGCGCTGGGATAGCGCTCCTCAAAATCTAGGCGGTACTTATTGTCATTGGTGCCCGCCACGTTGTCGCGCGACAGCGGCGCCACGATCTCATTCTTGTGGTCCTCAGGCTTGGCGTATTTCAGGCTGATCTCCCAGGCATCACAGATTGCGTCAATGCGGTGATCCAGGTCGTCGTACAGGGCGATGATGTCCTTCCAGGAGCTGTAGTTCTTGGAGCTCGTCGGGACGTCTAGGTCCTCGACGATGTCGTAATACTGCTCGATGGTGTCCTCCGTGCGCTCGGCGACGTCGGCGAGATTTTGACGGGTGGTTCGATCCTCTTCCAGATAGCTGCCGTTGAAGTTCTGCGCGCAGCCACGGACGTAGTTGTCGAGGTCTTCGAGCAAGTCGTAGTATTCGCTCAGTCGGCGGTAGAGGTTCTGCTCGGAGAGCGTTGCTTCGCCGCCATCCTCGTCGTCATCGTCATCATCGTCGTACAGGCTGTTGGGATCGCCGAGAGGCTTTAGGTCATCGTCATCGACGTCATGGTGCAGCTTAGCTACCTCGGCAGTCGTCTGCGTGGCGGCGTTGTCGAAAGGCTTGATCACAAAGAAAACGACCAGGGCGATGATGATCGCCACCAGCACAACGATAACGGCGATAAGCGGCCCGGTGCCGCTCTTTTTGGGAGCGGGGGTCTGTGGCGAAGCGGGCGCGTATGCGGGAGCCGGCTGCTGTTGGGGCGAGCCGCTCGCGACGGGTATGCGCTGCGTGGTCTCGACGGCCGCGGGGCCTGCGGCGGGGTCGGGGCGATAGGCGAGGGGGTCGTCCGCCTTGGCTTGCGGCGTATCAAGGGAGCCGGTCTGCTCAAAAGCGGGCTGGCTATCGCTCGCGGTTGTTTGCTCAACGGGTGCACCGCACGAGGTGCAGAACTTGGCATTATCTGCAAGAAGCTTGCCGCACGAGGCGCAATACCGAGACATTGCCACTCCTTTCGCCACATTTCAATGCAATACGACGATTATACCCAGCGTCCAAAATTCCCCATCATAAGTTGCGGTGAAATAGGGACTGTTTGGCGGTCTCAGAGCTTCAATCAGTCCCTATTTCACCGCAACTTTGGAAAGGCGCCTTTGGTCATTGGGGACGTTCTTAAACGACTAGTCATTCAAGAACGTCCCCAATGACTAGGTGGGGTTTGGGACGCGCCTGCCCCTGGGGTATCATGGCTTGGTTGCTATAAATCGCATTTACGCGCCTTGTAGGAAGGGACTGCGCCCATGGCTTTTGAGCCCGCTCAACATAGCTTTATCACGCTCGAGGGCGTCGATGGCGCCGGCAAGTCCACGCAGGCGCGCCTGCTTGCCCGCGCGCTCGAACTCGCTGGCTACCAGGTTGTGAGCCTGCGCGAGCCGGGCGGTACCGCCATCAGCGAAAAGATCCGTGCTCTGCTGCTCGACCCCGCCAATACAGCGATGGGCGACACCTGCGAGTTGTTGCTCTACGAGGCGGCGCGCGCTCAGTTGGTGCACGAGGTCATCGTGCCCGCCCTTGCTGTCGGTAAGGTGGTCCTGTGCGATCGCTTCTACGATTCCACGACCTGCTACCAGGCGTTTGCCGATGGCCTCGATCGCCAGATAGTACGCGACGCCAACAACCTGGCCGTCGCGGGTACGCACCCGGCGCTCACGCTCGTCTATCACATCACGCCCGAGCAGGCGGCGCTGCGCATGGCCGACCGCGGTGCGGCCGACCGCATGGAGGCCAAGGGCATGGCCTTCCAAGAGCGCGTCTACCAGGGATTTTGCGCCATTGCCGCCGAGGAACCAAACCGCGTAAAGCTCATCGACGCGACCGCGACCATCGAGGAAGTCTTCGAGAAGACGGTCGAGCAGGTTCGCGCCTACGGCCTCGATATTTCCCAGGACGCCGTCACCGCCGCGCTTGCCCAGGAGGCCGAGTAACATGGCCCCCGCTCAGGCAAGCCTGCTGGCCAAGCTCGACACCCAAGAGCGCGTGCGCGACTTTTTGACCAACGCCGTCGCCAGCGGTCGCGCATCGCACGCCTACCTGTTTTTGGGCGCGCCCGGCGCGGGCAAGCTCGACGCCGCGTGGGCGCTCGCCCAAGCCTTCCTGTGCGAGCAGGATGGCTGCGGCTCATGCGATAGCTGCGTGCGCGTCGCCCGCCATACGCACCCCGACGTGCACTATTACACGCCCGAGAGCGCCACGGGCTACCTCATCGCCCAGACCCGCGAGCTGCTCGATGACGTGCCTCTGGCGCCCATCCGTGCCAAGGCCAAGGTCTACATCATCGACCGGGCCGAGCAGCTGCGCGCCAACACCGCCAACGCACTGCTCAAAACACTCGAGGAGCCGCCCGAGGGCGTTATGTTTATCTTGCTGGGCACCTCGGCAGACGTGATGCTGCCCACCATCGTGAGCCGCTGCCAGTGCGTGCCGTTTCGGCTGGTGTCGCCCGCCGTCGCCGCGCAGGCCGTGAGCCGCGCCACCGGTCAGGACCCTGCGCGTTGCCGCATGGCCGTCGCCGTAGCGGGAAGCCCCACGCGTGGCATCGAGTTCCTCAAGAGCGCCGAGCGCCAGGACGCCCGCCGTCAGATGGTTCGCGCCATCGATTCGCTTATCGCCGCCGACGAGGCCGACGTGCTCAGCCGCGCCAAGTCACTCATCGTCGCCGTTAAGGCGCCGCTCGCCGAGGTCAAGTCCACGCAGGAAAAGGTGCTCGAGCAAAACGCCGATTACCTGTCGCGTGGAGCATTGAAGCAGCTTGAGGACCGCAACAAGCGCGAACTCAACGCGCGCGAGCGTTCGGGTATCATGGAAGCGCTGGCGAGCGCGCGGACGCTCATGCGCGACGTGCTGCTGACGCTTCAGGACGAGGCAGCCGACGTGGTGAACGAAGACGCGTGCGACACGATCGGGCGGCTTGCCGCCGCGACCAATGTTGCGGGTGCCACACGGGCGCTCGAGGCAGTCGCGACCGCCGAGCGCAACATCGCCAGAAACGTTACTCCCCAGCTGGCCATCGAGGTCATGCTGTTCGATATCAGGAAGGCACTGAAATGCCGTTAGTCGTACCCGTTAAGTTTACCTACGCCTCGCGCGACCTGTGGTTCGATCCGCAGGATCTGGATATCCTCGAGGCCGATTATGCCATTTGCTCCACTGAGCGCGGAACCGAGATCGGCCTGGTCACGGCCGATCCCTTCGAGGTGCCGCAAGATGAGATCGGTCAGCCGCTCAAGCCCGTGCTGCGCGTGGCGAGCGACATCGACCTGCAGCTTGCCGATGATCTGGCCATCCAGGGTGACGAGGCCATGGTCGATTTCCGTCGCCTGGTCAAGGAGCTCGACCTCGAGATGAAACCGGTGGGCGTCGAGTACCTGTTTGGCGGCGAGAAGGCCGTGTTCTACTTTGCGGCCGAGGAGCGCGTCGATTTTCGTCAGCTCGTCAAGGACCTGTCCTCGACGCTGCACATTCGCGTCGACATGCGCCAGATTGGCGTGCGCGACGAGACCCGCCTGGTGGGCGGCTATGCCCAGTGCGGACAGGAGCTCTGCTGCACGCGCTTTGGCGGACAGTTTGAGCCCGTCTCGATCCGCATGGCAAAAGAGCAGGACCTGCCGCTCAACTCATCCAAGATTAGCGGCGTCTGCGGCCGCCTGATGTGCTGCCTGCGCTATGAGTTCGAGGCGTACAAGGACTTTAAGAGCCGCGCGCCCAAAAAGAAGACGCTTATCGATACGCCGCTCGGCAAGGCGCGCATCCAGGAATATGACACGCCGCGTGAGCAGCTGGTGCTGCGCTTGGAGAACGGCAAAGTCTTTAAGGTCAACCTGGCCGACATGACCTGCTCTGAGGGCTGCAAAAAGAAGGCCGCCGAGCAGGGCTGCAACTGCCGTCCCGACTGCGTGACGCGCGATGTGCTCGAGCGTATCGAGTCGCCCGAGATGCGCTTGGCGCTTATGGAGCTCGATCGCGAAAACGGCGTCGACGTGGGCGATGGCCTGTCGAGCGCCGACCGTCTGGCGGGGACGACGATGCCCAAGCGCCGCCGTCGCGATGCCGATTCCGATGCTCGCGCTGCTCAGAGCCAGGGCGAGGGCCGTGGCCGCGGAAAGGGCCGTGGTAAGGTCGAGGCACCCGAGGCCGAGGAGGCCGCCGGTGGCCGTCGTCGTCGCAAGCGCTCGGGTTCGGGCGACGCCGGCGAGGCCGCTCTCGCAGGCAAGAACGCTTCCCGCGAGCGCGAGGCTCAGCAGCCTCAGCAGCAAAACCGCGGCGGTGGCATGAATCCCACACGTCGCCGCCGCCGTCATCTGTCGAGCGAGGAGCGCGAGGACGCCTTCCGCGCCGCAGCTGCTCGCGAGGCTGGTGCTGCTTCCAAGGGCCCCTCGGGTTCCGATGCGCCTGCCGACAAGGGCGGCAAGTCGCGTGGCGAGGAGGAGCGCGCGCCGCGTCCGCGCCGTCGCCATTCCTCGGGCGCGCAACAGAAGCCCTCAGTGCCCTCCGTGGCCGATCAGGTCTCGGATGGCGAGGTCAAGGTCACGCGCCGTCGTCCCGGAGATGGCGGGGGAGCGGCTGCCAAGGCTTCGCGTGGCGCTCGCGACGAGCGCGAGCCGCGCGAGGATCGCGGTGGCGAGGGCTCGGCCGACCAGGGCCAAAAGCGCCGTCGCCGTCGCCGTTCCCGCAAGCCGCGCCAGGATGGTGGCGAGGGCTCGACCCCGTCTTCGTCCGCACCACAACCGCCCGCCGGCGAATAACGCCCGCGAGCGGATTTAGCCCGCCTTGCCCCGAGCGCATCGGGGTATCATAGCGCCGAATCAACAACCCTCCCTGCGACCGAACGTAGGGAGGGTTGTGTCTTGAAGAGCCATCTGAACATATTGAGCCGTCTGCAGGGTGCCGGTGCCCTACCGTTTGCGGACGAATTGCTACCGTTTGCCGAGTGGGCGGCACGCGAGGCGCTCGAGGCATTGTCGCCAACACGATGTGCCGGCTGCGAGCGCGCCGGTGCGCTTATTTGCCAAGACTGCCTGGCCGCGCTCACGCTCATCGACCCACGTCATAGCTGCACCCGATGCGGCGCCCCGTTTGGGGATTTGCTGTGCACTGAGTGTTCGGTCGAGGGCACGTCCTCGGCAATGGCGGAGGCGCTCGACCGCTGCCTGGCGTGCGCCGTCTATGCGCATCCGCTGCCGCGCATCATTAAAGCGTACAAGGATGCGGGTGAGCGACGCCTGGCGCCGTATCTGGCAGAGCTGCTATACGACACCGCCTTACATGCCCAGGTCGCGGCACCCGAACGCTTAGGCGGTGTGTTGTCCGGCGCCGATGCAGTGGTGTTTGTGCCCGCGACGGCGGCGGCGTTTCGGCGACGCGGCTTCGATCATATGGAGGCCATTGCGCGCCCATTTTGCGAGCTGTCGGGTGTTCCCCTGCTCGATGCTCTCGTCAAGTACGGGCATGGCGACCAGCGAGAACTCGGTCGTAAGGAGCGCCGCGAGCGTGCCCAAGGCATGTACGAGACGGTTGAGGGCGTGCACGGCCGCCGCCTGCTGCTTATCGATGACGTTATCACCACGGGCGCGACGATGGCCGCGGCTTCGGCGGAACTCAAGCGCGCCGGTGCTGCGGCAGTCGATGGCCTTGCTATCGCACGCGTTTGGTAGGGGTGGTTCAGATGGCAATAAAGATCGGGCAGCGTGGCAAGCCTGCAAGCGAGCAGCTGGCTGCTTCCGTAATTCTGACGGGTGCCTCGGCGCTGCGCATGATGCGCGCCGAGCGCCGGCAGATGGGCTACATAAGCTGGAAGGACCTTAATCCCGATGAAGAGCGCCGTGTGCTGCGCACGTCGTCGCCCTCGACCGAGGACATCTATCTTCCCGATTTGGTGCGGATTGGGGCCGCAAGCGGCGAGGTGCAAGAGGATTTGTGCTTGCTGGTAGGGTCTGCAGCGCAGCGCCGCCGTATTCTTGGCGTGAGCTGGTCCGTATGCTCCGAGTTGCCCGCCGGCTCGATTCTAGAGGTGGAACCGGGGGTGTACAGTCTATCTCCCGAGGCCCTTTGCGTAGCCGTCGCGCGCGAGGTCGGCTGCATCCAGGCATTTGCCCTGGCCCAGGAGCTGTGCTCTAAGATTTCACTGAGTGACCGCGGGAAGTATCTGCCTCCCTACACCTCGCCTGTCGTGAACAAATTGGCAAAGGACAAAGACCAGCCGCCAGATGTCGGTTACTTTGAGGTCGAGTCCGTGCTGACATCCGATTGCCTGGTAGATTACCTCGCGGCATGCAAGGGGAATGTGGCCAAACAGCTGCTGCGCCTGTGTCCCTACCTGTCAGAAAATCTGCGCTCGCCCATGGAGTGCATCATGCTCGCTCTGTTTTCGCTTCCGTTTTCCTATGGCGGATTCGCCTGCGGTCCCTTTAAGACCGACTACAAGATCGAGTTCGATGACCGCGCGCAGGCAATCTCGGGGATGCCGCATGCAGTTTGCGATGCGTATCAGGAAGCAGCCCAGTTTGACCTGGAATACAACGGTGAGCTGGGCCATTCCTCCCGGAGGGGACGTATCCATGATGAAAAACGCAACACGGGCTTGATTACTATGGGAATCGAGGTCGCGACGGTCAACAACGAAATGCTCCGCGACATGGAAGCGATGGAAGCGCTCGCATGGCGCATCCACCAGCGTATGGGTAAGCGATATCAGAATCGCGTAGAGGCTCGTCGAAAGAGGCAAGATGCTCTGCTGAATACGCTCCGAGCGTGCTTTGGGCTCAAGCCAGCGTAAAACTATGGCTTTATAGGGGGTCTGTTTATATGCTCTGTGCAAAAAACGGCAAATATGAGTACTGTTACTAGATTAGTGACAGCAAAAACAAAGAAACTTGGGCCGAAAATCTGGATTCAGCGAAGAGATAATAAACGAATGTGGAATATCTTGGCGCCAAGCAGGCTGTGCGGAACTCAAAAAGGGCTCGTGAGGCGGTAATACGCTGCTACTAAATTGGTAACAGTACTCATATTTGCCGTTTTTTGCACACGGCACCCTGAGACGGGTGCCCCGGAGCTCCCCGTGGGGGAGCTCCGGGCTTCATGGGGGCACGAATAGCCCGCTCCGACCTGCGAAATCTGTACTCGCGATGCGAATGACGCCCCTAACCTTAAACTTTAGCTTGAACTTAGCTATAATGCGCTACGTTCCTGCCAGGCTGTGGTTGCGGACGGACGAAATGCCCGTCCTAGTCCAAGACAGACGCGGTCAAAGGGATCCACGTAAGCGACCGCGTGCGCGCGGCGCGATCATGGCGCGTCCTAGATGTAAGCCGCACCGTCCGTTCTACTTTCTTTGGGGCAATACCGCCTCGCGGGCGAGCGGGCCAGTCGTGAAGGTGGCTGCGGCCTCCCGAGCAAACACCCCGGTGCGCAAGTGTGGGGTCAAATACCAGGTCAGCTGGTGGGAACAACCTGATATTCCGCGCAACGCACGGATCGTATACGACACAGAAGGCAGGGTAGTGGACATGGTGAGGGGCAGCTTGATGCACGCGGCTCGGTTAGGTGCTGGGACCGCAGCGGTCATCGCCGTTTTGGGCCTGAGCGGATGCGCGTTCAACCCGCTGTCTACGTTCACGACTCCCACGATCGACCAGATCGAGTACGAGACCGTCACGCCGGCGGTGTCGGACGATGCCCTGGTCACTCCCGGAACCCTGACGGTCGCCCTCGATACTTCCGATGCGCCGCAGGCCATGCAAGGCGCCGACGGCGAGCTCACGGGATATGCGGTTGACGCCGCCCGCGCCCTCGCAAGCCGCATGGGCCTTAAGGTCGCCTTCGTCGATGCGTCCTCGGCAGGTTCCGCGCTCGGCGACAAAAAGGCCGATATCTTTATCGGCGAGATTAACTCCACGGACGGGGACATTAGCTCGCTCGGCACCTGCCTGTACGATGCCACTTCCGTGTTCGGTAAAACTAGCGATGGTGGGTCGCTAAGCGTTTCCACCGATACCCTTAACACGTCCACCCTGGGCGTTCAGGCGTCCTCGGCCTCGCAGGAGGCGCTTGCTAAGCAGAGCATCACCGCCAACCAAAAGACCTACTCCAACATCAACGAGTGCTTTGAGGCGCTCGAGTCCGGCGAGGTCGACTATGTGATCTGCGACTCCACGGCCGGCGGCTACCTTGCACGCCTGATGAGCGAGGTCTCCTATGTCGGTGCGCTCGAGGCGCCCTCGACGCTTGGTGTTGCGGGCGCCTCGTCCAATGACGAACTGTGCCGTGCCGTGAGCGACGCCCTCGACGACATCACGGTCGACGGTACGCTCGAGGCAGTCCACTGCGTCTGGTATGGCACGATGCCCTACGACCTCACCACTAAGACGGTTTCGGGCGCTAGCGTGCAGCCGGGCGACTCTGAGTCCAGTGAGGCCACGTCCTCCGGCAGCGAGTCCTCCGATTCCAACAATGAGACCGCATCCTCCGAGGACAAATCGTCCAGCCAGGAAGGCACCATCAC
>ERZ857521.3099-NODE-3099-length-14341-cov-3.873163_pt1 | contig 14341 bp, 17 predicted proteins | sample MGYA00519701_ERZ857521 | MGnify/ENA primary metagenome ERZ857521 (study PRJEB31778, sample SAMEA3449346) | human gut metagenome | biome: human gut; feature: human-associated habitat; material: faeces | place: United Kingdom | collected 2010/2012 ...
GGATCATCCAGACCATCAAACGCTGCGGGTCGTCCAATCCGGTCATCATCCTCGATGAGGTGGACAAGGTGACGGTCTCGAACCACGGCGACCCGTCGAGCGCCCTGCTCGAGGTGCTCGACCCGGAACAGAACACCACCTTCCACGACAACTACATCGACATGGAGTACGACCTGTCGAAGGTGCTCTTCATCGCTACGGCCAACAACGTGGGCAACATCGCCCCGGCGCTGCGCGACCGTATGGAGATGATCAACATCCCGGGCTACCTCGTGGAGGAGAAGGTCCGCATCGCGCTGGACCACCTGCTGCCCAAGCAGCGCGAGGCGCACGGCATCAAGGAGCACGAACTGACGATGACGCCGGCCGTGGTCGAGCATGTCATCGCCTCCTATACGCGCGAGGCGGGTGTCCGCTCGCTCGACAAGCACCTGGCCAAGATCGCCCGGGCCCGGGCCAAGCAGATCGCCTTCGACGAGGCCTTCACGCCCGAAGTCTCCGAGAAGGAGGTCGAGAAAATCCTCGGCATGCCCAAGTTCCTCCGCGAAGAGTATGAGGTGGGCGGCATGACGGGTGTCGTGACGGGCCTGGCATGGACCGAGGTCGGTGGCGATATCCTCTATATCGAGTCGTGTCTGACGCCCGGCAAGGGGCGCCTCAGCCTCACGGGCAACCTGGGCGACGTGATGAAGGAGTCGGCGACGATCGCCCACGAGTGGGTGATGGCCCACCACAAGGAGCTGGGTATCGATCCCAAGATGTTCGAGACGAACGACATCAACATCCACGTCCCCGAGGGGGCCATTCCGAAGGACGGTCCTTCGGCCGGAATCACGATGGTCACGTCGCTGGTCTCGACCTACACGGGACGCAAGGTCCGCGAGCGCATCGCCATGACGGGCGAGACGACCCTGCGGGGCCGTGTGATGCCCGTGGGCGGAGTGAAGGAGAAGATCCTCGCAGCCAAGCGGGCCGGCATCACGGAACTGATCCTTTCGGAGGAGAACCGCAAGGACATTGCCGAGATCAAACCCGAGTACGTCGAGGGGCTGACGTTCCACTACGTGCGGACCAACGACGACGTGCTGCGGCTGGCGCTGGAGTAGCGGATGCCGTGTGATGAAAGGTGAAAATTTTGATTTTCACCTTTTATCTTTTATTTTTACATGACGAAAAAAACGAATCCATGAAATTCATAGCCATCATTCCGGCGCGTTACGCTTCGACGCGCTTTCCCGGCAAACCGCTGGCCCTGCTGGGCGGCAAGCCCGTCATCCAGAGGGTCTACGAACAGGTGGCCGGGGTGTTGGACGATGCCGTGGTCGCCACGGACGACGAGCGGATCTATGAGGCCGTGCGTGCCTTCGGCGGTCGGGTCGAGATGACCTCGCCCGATCACCGGAGCGGAACGGACCGTTGCTGGGAGGCCTATTGCAAGCAGGGTCGCGAGTACGACGTCGTGGTGAACGTGCAGGGCGACGAGCCCTTCATCCGCCGCGAGCAGCTCGAGGCGCTCCGGCGCTGTTTCGACGATCCGAAAACCGACATCGCCACATTGGTCAAACCCTTCACGCCGGACGACGGCCTTGAGGCGCTCGAGAATCCCAACTCGCCGAAGGTGGTGCTCGACGCACGCTCGCGGGCGCTCTACTTCTCGCGTTCGGTGATCCCCTATCTGCGGGGCGTTCCTCGCGAGGAGTGGCTCGGGCGGCATACCTTTTACAAACACATCGGCATCTACGCCTTCCGCTCCGAAGTGCTGCGCGCGGTGACCTCCCTGCCGCAGTCGCCGCTCGAGCTGGCCGAGTCGCTCGAACAGCTGCGCTGGCTCGAGAACGGCTATAAGATCGGTGTGGGAATCTCGACTGCGGAGACCGTGGGCATCGATACGCCCGAGGACCTCGTGCGGGCCGGGGAGTTCCTGGCACAACATCCCGAATTCAACAGATAACGCGCATATGGTGAAACTTATCGCAGGACCCTGTGTCATCGAATCGGCCGAGCTGCTCGACGTGGTGGCCGAACGCCTTGCGGCCATCAACCGCCGCCTGGGCACGGAGATCATTTTCAAGGCCTCGTTCGACAAGGCCAACCGCACCTCGATCTCTTCGTTCCGCGGTCCCGGACTGGAGAAGGGGCTGCAGATGCTCTCCGACGTGCGGTCGAAGTGGGGGCTCCGACTCCTTACGGACATCCACGAGGCGTGGCAGGCCGAACCCGTCGGCCAGGTCGTCGATGTGATTCAGATTCCGGCCTTCCTCTGCCGTCAGACCGACCTGGTGGTCGCCGCGGCGAAGACCGGACGCACGGTGAACATCAAGAAGGCGCAGTTCCTCTCGGGTGCCGACATGCAGTATCCCTACGAGAAGGCCCGTGAGGCCGGAGCCTCGGAGATCTGGCTCACCGAGCGCGGCAACTCGTTCGGATACAACAACCTCGTGGTCGATTTCCGCAACATTCCCGACATGCTGCGCATCGCACCCACTGTGGTCATGGACTGTACGCACTCGGTGCAGCGCCCCGGTGCGGCCGGCGGCAAGACGGGCGGAAACCGCGAATTCGTCCCTGCCATGGCTCTGGCCGCCAAGGCTTTCGGTGCCAACGGCTTCTTCTTCGAAGTACACCCCGATCCCGATCGGGCGCTGAGCGACGGTCCGAACATGCTGCGGCTGGACGATCTGGAGAACCTCATCAAAACCCTCATACAATGACAGACAGTACCAAGGCGCAGATTCTCGAGGTGGCCCGCCGGGCCGTCCATACCGAGATGCTGGCGCTCAAACACATGGAGGAGACCCTCGGCGACTCCTTCGCTGCGGCCGTGGAACTGATTCTTGCTAGCCGCGGCAAGTGTATCGTGACGGGCATGGGCAAATCGGGCCTCGTGGGCCGCAAGATCGCCGCCACGCTCGCATCGACCGGTACGCCGAGTTTCTTCCTGCATCCCGCGAGGCCTTCCACGGCGACCTGGGCATGATCTCGAAGGAGGACATCGTGCTGGCACTCTCCTATTCGGGAGAGACGGACGAGATCCTGAAGATCGTCCCCTTCATCCATTCGAACGGCAACCGCCTGATCTCGATGACGGGCCATCCCGACTCGGCTCTGGCCAAGAACTCCGATGTCCACCTCGACGTGGGCGTGCGCGAAGAGGCCTGCATCCTGCATCTGGCACCGACCTCCTCGACGACGGCGCAGATCGCCATGGGCGATGCGCTGGCCGTGTCGCTCATGCAGCAGCGCGGCTTCACGAGCGTCGATTTCGCCCGCCTGCACCCGGGTGGCAGCCTCGGGCGGCGCCTGCTGATGACCGTGGGCAACGTCATGCGCGACCACGACCTTCCGGTGGTGGCCCCCGACTGCTCGGCCGTCGAGATGATCCATACGATCTCGAAGGGCGGGCTGGGGCTGATTGTGATCTGTGACGGCGACCGCATCGAGGGCATCGTCACAGACGGCGACGTGCGCCGGGCGATGGAGCGCCTCAAGGCCGACTTCTTCAACATCCGGGCCATCGACATCGCGACGCCCCATCCCAAGACCATCGGGGCCGACGAGAAACTCATCGAGGCCGAGCGGCTCATGACCCGCAACAAGGTGACTTCGCTGTTGGTGACCGATGCGGCGGGCAAGCTCATCGGCGTGATCCAGATCTACGACATCAAGCTCTGACCCCCCCCGGTGCGGGCATCTCCTGCCGTTCCGTCCGCAAGGGCGATTCCCTGCGACCGGTCGGGACGGATCGAAAGAGGAGGCCTCAGGCAACTGCCTGAGGCCTCCTCTTTCGTTTGTCGGGGACGCGGTCACTCCCCCTCCTCGAGTTGGAAGATCTCCTCGACGGGTTTGCCGAACCGGCGGGCGATCTTCAGCGCCAGCACCGTTGAGGGGATGAACTTCCCTGCCTCGATGGCGTTGATCGTCTGGCGGCTTACGCCCACGGCATCGGCCAGCTGCTGCTGGGTCATGCGCACCTCGACCCGGATCCTATTCTTCATGCGAGGCCTCCTTTCTCAGGCGCCACAGCAGCACCCGTTCGATGATGAGAAAAAGAATCGGCAGACTCACCAGGTTGATGACCATCACGTAGAGATAGTCGAAGTTGTAGAGCGCCAGGGACGCGATGACCGCCCAGAGGATGTTGATGTAGAGGGCCACAAGCAGGGCGTTGAGGCGGATGCGGCCGATGAGTTCGTCCTCGATCCGCTCGCGCGAGCAGGTTATGAGCAGTGAGCCGGCGAGCACGCCGATCAGCACGATGTTGTTGCTGACGGCATCCAGCGTCGAATTCGATCCCGCATCGCCGGGCAGCAGGAAAGAGGGGAATCCGTTGAACCCGTCGATGGCCATCAAAATGCCGAAGAGGGCGGTCGGGATGAAGAGGGCCCATCCGATTCGCTTGAACGGGTAGGGCAGCAGGATGATTCTGTTCATGGTCGTTGTTTTTTGTCGTTGCGGCAGGCTGCCGGAGGTGCGCACTTCTCCCGCCTGCTGCTGCAAATGTAAAATAAACTTTACAAAATAACAAATATACGCGACAAAAAATGCGGTCTGTGCCATAAAACAGATTCCGGCGGCGGAACTTGTCCGCTGCCGGAATGCCGTATGGGGAGCCGGGGCGTTTGGTTGCGCGTGCTGACGCACGGGAATCTTCAGAGCCAGGCGATCAGTTCGTCGATCTGCCGTTCGTCGGTGGCCCAGCTGGTGACGAAGCGCACGATGGACTCCTCCTCGCCGCGCGGCCCCCACACCTCGAAGGATGCATATTGGCTCAGCCGGTCGATTTCTTGGTTCGGAAGTACGAAGAACTGCTGGTTGGTCGGCGAATCGATCCAGAGGCGGTAGCCCCTGGCCCGGAACGCCTCTTTCAGTTTCCGGGCCGTCGTGATGGCCTGGCGCGCGATCCGCAGGTAGAGGTTGTCCGTAAAGAGGGTTTCGAACTGAACGCCCAGCAGCCGTCCCTTGGCCAGCAGGGCTCCGTGCTGCTTGACGAGGGTGAAGAAGTGCGGCATGAGTTCCGGACGGGTGATGACCACCGCCTCGCCGAAGAGCGTGCCGACCTTCGTGCCTCCGATGTAGAAGACGTCGCACAGGCGGGCGATGTCGCGGAGCGTGACCGTATTGCCGTCGGCGGCCAGCCCGTATCCGAGCCGTGCGCCGTCGAGGTAGAGGGCGATGGAGCGGCTTCGGCAGACACGGTGGAGCGCCTCCAGCTCCTCGAGGCTGTACAGCGTGCCGAACTCCGTGGGATGCGATATGTAGAGCATTCCCGGGGCCACCATGTGGGGCCAGGTTTCGTCGCGGTAGAAGGAGTCGATGTATTGTTCGACGTCGCGGGCCCGCACCTTGCCCTCGTCGCCGGGCAACACGAGGACCTTGTGCCCCGAGGCTTCGATCGCCCCGGCCTCGTGGACGTTGATGTGCCCCGAATCGGCCGCCAGCACCCCTTCGTGACGCCGCAGCAATCCGTCGATGACCGTGGCGTTGGTCTGGGTGCCGCCGACCAGAAAGTGCACCTCGGCCTGCGGGGTTCCGCAGGCCTGGCGGATGAGCTCCCGGGCGTGTTCCGTATGGAGGTCGCAGCCGTACCCCGCACTCTGCTCGAGATTGGTTTCGGCGAGGCGGCGCATCACTTCGGGATGCGCCCCTTCCATGTAGTCGCAGTCGAAATGTAGCATCTGTCCTGCCGTTTTTCAGTTTCGGATGTAGTGGGGCATGGTCTCGGGAATCTCCATCGAGAACTCCACCAGGCCGCGGACCGCACCCGATTCGTCGCGCCAGACGGTCTGGTAGATCAGCTTGCGGACACCCCGCTTCTCGATCGTGTAGACATTCTTTCCTCCGGTTTCGAGCAGCCGTGCGATGATCGCGCGCGAGCGTTCGCTGTGGCAGGGGAGCATCGAGCGGCCCCGCACGTCGCCGTTCACCGCACGCGAGCGTGCGTTCTGGTAGACGACCACCCCTTGCGTGTCGCACACCGTGACGGCACAGTCGAGTTCGTCGGCCCACGGACAGGTTCCGGTTTCCATGTTATTGCTGGATTTTTACGAGTTGTTCGCGGTAGGCGTTCAGGATGCGCGACTTGGAGATGAAGCCCAGATAGCGGTTCTTCTTGTCCACGACGGGCAGCATCCACGTGTGTTTGTCCTCGAACTTCTCCATGACGCTCATGATCGACTCGTGTTCGAGGATCTTGTCGGGCGGCTGGATCATGTAGTCCGAGATCGGCCGGCCGTACTTTTCGGGCTTGAACATGTCCTCGCGCAGGTCGTCGAGCTGCACGACGCCCAGCAGCCGTCCGAAGTTGTCGATCACGGGGAAGATGTTGCGGCGCGCCGTTGAGATGATGTGGACGATGTCGCCGAGCGTGATGTTCTCCTTGATGCGCAGGAAGTCGGTCTCCATCAGCTCGTCGAGCTTCAGGAAGACGAATACCGACTGGTCCTTGTCGTGCGTGAGCAGCTCGCCCTTCTGCCGGAGCTGTTTGGTGTAGATCGAGTCGGGATCGAGCCAGTAGTTCACGGCGAACGAGATGCAGGCGGTGATCATCAGCGGGATGAAGAGCCCGTAGCCGTTCGAGAGTTCGGCGATGAGGAAGATCGACGTCAGGGGGGCGTTCATCACGCCGGCCATCACGCCGGCCATGCCCACCAGCGTGAACGAGACGACCGACACCTCCCAGTGGAAGAGCATGTTGCATACCAGCGCGAGGGTCGCGCCGGTGAAGGCGCCGACGAACAACGACGGGGCGAATGTTCCGCCCACGCCTCCCGCGGCGTTGGTCGAGGCCATGGCGATGACCTTGAAGAACATCGTGGCGATGATGAAGAGGATGACCACCCAGTCGATTCCGCGGAAGCGGTAGAAGAGCGAGTTGTCGAACAGCGTCTCGGTTTTTCCGTGCATCAGTGCGGTGAATCCCTCGTATCCCTCGCCGTAGAGGGGCGGGAAGATGAAGATGAGCACGCCGAGAATGGCGCCGCCCCACATCCATTTTTTCCACTGCCTGTCGATGCCTTTGAAGAAGCCGCCGACGCGCGAGTTCATCGAGGTGAAGTACCAGGCCATCAGCCCGCAGAGCATGCCGAGCAGGATGAACAGCGGGATCTGCCACAGTTCGAAGGCGTCCTGCGGGGCGAGCGTGACGGCCAGGATGGGGTCGAAGCCGCGGAGCATGAAGGCCATCGTCGTGGCGGTGACCGAGGAGATGAGCAGCGGGATGACCGATCCGGCGGTGATGTCGAGCATCAGGATCTCCAGCACGAAGACCACGCCCGTGATCGGGGCCTTGAAGATGGCGGCCAGCGCCGCGCCCGCGCCGCAGCAGAGCAGCAGCGTGGTGTTCTTGTAGTTGAGGCGGGCCAGGCGGCCGATGTTCGAGCCGATGGCGGCTCCGGTCAGCACGATCGGGGCCTCGGGACCGACTGATCCGCCGAATCCGATGGTCGTGGCGCCACCGACGACCGAGGTCCAGCAATTGTGTGCGGCGATGCGCGAGTTGCGGCTCGACATGGCGTAGAGCACGCGGGTCACCCCTTCGGAGATGTTGTCGCGCACTATGTATTTGACGAACAGCGTGGCCAGGATGATGCCCACGGCGGGGTAGATCAGGAAGAGGAAGTGGGCGCTGTCCACCGGAAACCAGTTCGTCAATCCGTTCTTGATGGCATAGAGCAGGATCTCGAACAGATAGGTGCCAATTCCGGCAAGCACGCCGACAACCACCGCCAGAAGCATCATCATCTGGCGGTTGGAGAGCCTCCGCGTCAGGCGGAGGAACAGCGGGTAGATACGGTCGGCGCGGAAACGCATGTCGGTCAATGGTTTATGGTTTGCGGGCTTCGGCAGCCGCCATGCGGGGCGATCGCCCCGCTGCGGCAGCGGTCCGGATTTATGTCCGGTCTCGGGTGAGGCCCGGCTCCCGGGGAGTCTATTCCGCCTGCCGGGCGTAGTGGCGGGCCTGCTCCTCGATGAGTTCCTTGTCCTCGAAGTAGTCGATGCGCATGGCGCGGCGCACCTCGGCAAGGGTCTCGGCCGCTGCGGCACGGGCCCTCTCCGATCCGGCGCGGAGGATGTCGTAGACCTCGCCGATGCGGCCTTCGAACTCCTTGCGGCGGGCGCGGATCGGGTCGAGTGTCTCGTTGAGCACGGCGATCAGCAGCCGTTTGACCTTCACGTCGCCCAGGCCGCCGCGGCGGTAGTGGGCCTTCAGCTCGTCGAGCGAGGCGTAGTCGGGCAGGTACTTGGCGAAGTGCTCCTCACGGCAGAAGGCGTCGAGGTAGGTGAAGACCGTGTTGCCCTCGACCTTTCCCGGATCCTCCACCCTCAGGTGGTCCGGGTCGGTGTACATGCCCATGACCTTCTTCTTGACTTCGTCGGCCGTATCCGACAGGTAGATGCAGTTGCCCAGCGACTTGGACATCTTGGCCTTGCCGTCGGTTCCCGGCAGACGCATGCAGGCGGCGTTGTCGGGCAGCAGGATCTCCGGTTCGACGAGGGTCGGCCCGTAGACCGAGTTGAACTTGTGCACGATCTCGCGCGTCTGCTCGATCATCGGCTCCTGGTCCTCGCCCGCCGGGACCGTCGTGGCCTTGAAGGCCGTGATGTCCGAGGCCTGGCTGATGGGGTAGGTGAAGAAGCCGACGGGGATGCCGGGCCGCTGTGCGGTGTCGCCCTCGACGGCCCCCTCGGCAAATCCGCGGAGCGTGATCTCGGCCTTGACGGTCGGGTTGCGCTGGAGACGCTGCACCGTCACGAGATTCATGTAGTAGAAGGCCAGCTCGCACAGTTCGGGGACCTGCGACTGGATGAAGAGCGTCGATTTCCGGGGGTCGAGGCCTGCCGAGAGGTAGTCGAGCGCCACCTCGATGATGTTCTGCCGCACCTTCTCGGGGTTGTCGGCGTTGTCGGTGAGCGCCTGTGCGTCGGCGATCATGATGAATATCTTCTCGAACTGCTCGGAGTTCTGCAATTCGACACGGCGGCGGAGCGAACCCACATAGTGCCCCAAGTGGAGGCGGCCCGTAGGACGGTCGCCCGTGAGGATGATTTTTCCCATTGTTTCGGTTTCGGTGTTTGTTTCGTGGTACACCCTGCAACGGTCGGGATCGCCTTGCGGCCCCCGCTTCGGGCGTGCATTCCGCTTCAGGGCGGATTCATTGGACGCAAACTTACGAAAAACCGCGCGCGCGACCTAAAAAAGTTGCCGGATATAGTTTTTTTTGATATATTCGCCTCGGCAAATAGAAGATCGCTTATGACAATCATCCAACTCGAATACCTGCTGGCCGTGGCCAACTGTGGCAGTTTCTCGCTTGCCGCCGAGCATTGTTTCGTGACGCAGCCCTCGTTGAGCATGCAGGTCAAGGCGCTCGAGGAGGAGCTGGGCGTGGTGCTGCTCGACCGCTCGAAGAAGCCGGTCATCCCCACCGAGGCGGGCGAGGTGGTCATGGAGCAGGCGCGCGAGACGCTGCGGGCCTACAACGGCATCCGCGAGGCGGTCGCCGAGCTGAAGGGCGAGACGGCCGGAAAGCTGCGTCTGGGTGTCATCCCGACCATTGCCCCCTACCTGCTGCACAAGTTCATCCCGGCCTTCGTGCGCGACTATCCGAAGGTCGAACTCGAAATTTCGGAGATGATCACCTCGGAGATCGTCGAGGCGCTCAAGCGCGACCGCATCGATGCGGCGCTGGTGGCCAGCGGCACGTGCGGCGAGGGGATTCTCGAGCAGGAGCTTTTCAGCGACCGGTTCTATGCCTACGTTTCGCCCGAAAATCCGCTTTATGAGCGGCAGAACATACGCATCGAGGAGATCGACCTGAAGGATCTGGTGATCCTCAGCCCCGGCAACTGCATGCGCGACCAGGTCATCGAACTGTGCCAGGCCCGGCGGTCGATGCCGGCCCACTACACCTTCGAGTCGGGGTCGCTCGACACGCTGAGGCGCATCTTCGATTGCACGTCGTGCCTGACGATCATCCCCGAGATGGCCGTCGAATACATCCCCGCCGACCACCTCGACCGGCTGAAGACGCTGGCCAAGGGGGCCACGTCGCGCAAGATCGCCGTGGCCGTGCGTCGGACCTATGTCAAGAACTCGATCATCCGGGCGCTCACCGAGACGATTCTGGCCAACGTCGGCACGTCGGAGTCTTGAGGCGGAGACCGGCCTCAGCCACATGGACGGCAGGACTCGGGAGACCGAATCCTGCCGTTACAGTATCAGGTTGAACAGGTAGCCCGAGAGGATGATGAACAGGGTGACCGTTCCGAAAAAGATGGCGATAAGCCGCCACGTCATCGCCTTCTTGAGCATCGTGGCTTCGGGAAGCGAGAGCCCCACGACGGCCATCATGAAGGCCAGGGCCGTGCCGAGCGGCACCCCTTTGGCGACGAAGACCTGGATCACGGGTACGATCCCCGCGGCATTGGCATACATCGGTACGGCGCAGAGTACGGCCAGCGGCACGGCCAGCGGGTTTGACGGGGAGAGGTAGCGGGTGAAGAAGCCTTCGGGCACGTATCCGTGCATCGCGGCGCCGACGCCGATGCCGACGAGGACATATATTATGACACCGCGCAGGATGCCCAGAGCCTCGTGCAGGATGGCGGGCAGCCGCCGGATAAAGGGTGTGTGCTGCCGTTCCCAGGCCTCGGCCTGCCTGTCCGAACTTGCCTGCAGGGCCTTGACCCAGGGCGAGAGGTGGCGTTCGAGCCGGAGCCGGCCCAGCACGAATCCCCCGACCGTACCGAGCAGCAGGCCGCTGGCCACGTAGATGAGTGTGGTACGCACCCCGAACGATCCGAGCAGGAGCGCTACGGCGACCTCGTTCACCAGCGGGGAGGTGATCAGGAAGGCGAAGGTGACGCCGAGCGGGATACCTCCCTTGACGAATCCGATGAAGAGGGGGATCGACGAACAGGAGCAGAAGGGGGTGACGGCTCCGAACAGTGCGGCGAGCAGGTACTGCAGGCCGAAGAGACGCCGGTGCGAGAGAAAGCGCCGCAGGCGTTCGATCGGGAAGTAGGCATTGACGATCCCCATGGCTGTCCCGATGATGATGAGCAGCAGGATGATCTTTACGGTGTCGTAGAAAAAGAAATGCACCGAGGTTCCGAGACGGCTCGCCGGATCGAGTCCGAAGAGGTCGTAGACGAGCCATGCGGCAAGGCGGTCAATCATGTATGTCGGTATTTTGAGGTCAAACCATTCAGAGGATTCCGGTTGCGGTGTAGTAGATTCCGGCGAGGATCATGCCTCCTCCGACCAGGCGGGTAAGTCCCTGCTGCAGACTCTGCATGCGGTTGTAGAAGGTCCCGATTCCTGAGGCTCCGTATGCCAGAATCCAGGCTGCGGCCGCGACGGGCAGTCCCGCAGCCGCAGCATAGAGTGCGGGCAGCATCCACCCGGCTGGTTCGGCTGCCGCCATCGGGAGCAGCATTCCGAAATAGAGCAGGGCGCTGGTGGGACAGAAGGTCAGCGAGAAGAGAATGCCCAGAAGCAGCGCTCCTCCGCAGCCGTTGCAGCGGAGCTCCTTTCTGCCGCTGCCGCCGCGAAGCGGCAGCGACAGGCGATCGCCGAAGAGCAGCAGCACTCCGAAGAGCAGCAGGGTGGCGGGCAACAGCACCTCGCCGTACCGGGCCAGCAGCCGCTCGACGGCAAAGAGACTGGCGCCCCGGCGCAGCAGGGGAATCAGAGCGATGCCGAGTGCGGTGCAGGCGAGTATCCGGCCGAGCGTGTAGCACAGCCCGGCGAGAAAAACGCGGTGGCGGTTCTCCGCATTGTGGCCGATGTATCCGACGGCGGCGATGTTCGTAGCCAGCGGACAGGGGCTGACGGCGGTCATCAGTCCCAGCAGCAGGGCGCTCCACAGCGGCGTCGTGCTGCCGTCGAGCAGGTGTTGCAGGGTCTCCATCTCTATTCGGCGAAGTGCTCTATGGCCTCCGTGAGGCGCGCCTTGAATGTTTCGGGCCGGCTTTTGGCCAACTCGAATGCCGTACGGGTCAGGTTTTTCACCGTGTCGTTGCGCACGAGGAGCAGCGAGGACCACGTCACTCCGTATTGTTCGGTCAGCTCTTCGTTCTGCCCGATCTCCAGAATCCGTATTCCGACCTTCTTCTCGCCGAGCCGTTCGACGGTCTCCCGGGTCAGCCGCTCGATGGCGTTGCAGGTGGCGCAGCGTTTCCGGCCGTGGAAGTAGAGCACCTGCACTCGGTCGGTGGCGGAGGTTTGCACCGTCTCCCGTGTGTCGGTATGCCATGTCTCCGGGACGGCATTCGTGTCGCCGCTCCGGCTGCCGTTCCCGCTGCAGGCCGTGAGCAGCAGGAGGATCGGAAGGATGCGGCGGATCATCGTACCAGCAGTTTTTTGACCTCGGCGGCCGAGAGCCGGCCTCCCGCAGCTGCCACCTTGCCCTCCACAACCAGCGCCGGCAGTGAGTATACACCGTATTCCAGGATCTTCGTGATCTCCTCCTCCTTGACGACCGTAGCGTCGAGTCCTGTTTCGGCAACCACCTTGCATACCGTTTCATACAGCGCCCTGCATCCGGCGCATCCCGTTCCCAATACCTTGATCTCCATTTGCGTTTGTTTTTATTGTTATTAATGTATGTAGTTCGTCGAATTACGAACATTTGAAGCAAAAAAAGAGCTATCCGCAACACGAATCGTGGGGGCGGCCGTCGGTGTGTCCTTCGCGGAAAAATTCGGCGAACAGGTCGCGGGCCAGAAGCCAGTTGCTGCGGTTGATGCAGTAACGTACCTTCGGGGCCTCGATCTCGCCCTGGATCAGTCCGGCCTCCTTCAACTCCTTGAGGTGTTGCGAGACGGTGGCCTTGGCTATGGGCAGTACTTCGTGGATCTCCCCGAAAAAGCAACTCTGCTGCGAGGCAAGAAAGTGCAGGATGGCCATCCGGGCAGGATGGCCCATCGCTTTGGCAAAGCGGGCGATCTGTTCCTCGTGTTCCGTATAGCCTTTCGTTGTCACTTGTTTTCCGGTGTTGTTCGCAAATATACGAACATTTGGCCGCACCTGCAAATTTTTCCGGCGTTTTTTTGTCCGGTGCAGAGCCGGCATCTTCCGTTGCAGGGGGGCGCCGTGCGGAATGCCGAAAAGGGTACGGGGAATTTATGCCTCTGCGTTACAGCGCTTTCGACTGTATGCCGGGTGGGGACTCCTTTTGCCGGCCCACTTCCGTTTCGGCCGGGCTGACCTCTTTCGACTGCATGTGGTGCCGATTTTTGGGCCGTTATTTTCAAATCTCGATCTCTTTTCCTACCTTTGCAAGGTTATATACACGCAACGCAATGAATATGGACAAACTGATCGAAACGATCGTCAGCGCGATTGAAGATAAAAAAGGTAAGAATATTGTATCGTTGGACCTCTCGGGATTCGACGGCGCAATCTGTTCGCACTTCGTGGTCTGCAATGCCGATTCCACGACGCAGGTGGCGGCTATCGCCGACGGCATCGAGGAGAAGGTGCTCGAGACGCTGGGCGAGAAGGTCTGGCGCATCGAGGGGCAGCAGAATGCCTTGTGGATTGCCATGGACTACGTGGATGTCGTGGTGCATATCTTCCAGACCGACCTGCGCAGTTTCTACAAACTCGAGGAACTGTGGGCCGACGCCCCGATGGTGAAGTACGAATACGAAGAGTAACGATTTATGGCACAGCAGGATAAAAACAAGAATAACAACCGGAACAATCCCCGGATGAACATGCCGCGGCCCTCGTTTTTCTGGCTCTACGGTCTGGCTGCGGTATTCATCATCGGCTGGGCGATCATCGGCAACGGCAGCGATGCGCCGCTTCCGAGCGACTGGTCGTCGGTCGAGCGGATGGTCGAGCAGGGCGATGTGGAGCGCATCCAGATCGTGAACCGCGACCAGGCTCAGGTCTACCTGACGAAAGAGGCGATCGAGCGTTACCGCAACGATGCGCAGAACAAGCAGTTTGCGCGCCTGCCCGAGTCGGGCGTGCAGTTTGTCTTCACGATCGGGTCGGTGGACTCCTTCCGCGAGGACCTTCAGGCCGCCGAGACGGCTTCGGGACGAAGTGTCCCGGTGGTCTACAAGAACGAGAAGAACGACTGGACCTCGGTGCTGATCAACCTGCTGCCGTGGGTGATCATCATCGGAGCGTGGTTCTTCATCATGCGTTCGATGGCCCGCGGAGGCGGGGCCGGCGGCGGAGGCGGCATCATGAATGTGGGCAAGGCCAAGGCGCAGGTTTTCGACAAGGACAATTCGAAGCGCGTGACGTTCAAGGACGTGGCCGGACTCGAGGAGGCCAAGGTCGAGATCATGGAGATCGTCGATTTCCTCAAGAAGGCCGACA
>ERZ857521.3117-NODE-3117-length-14247-cov-5.174958_pt1 | contig 14247 bp, 13 predicted proteins | sample MGYA00519701_ERZ857521 | MGnify/ENA primary metagenome ERZ857521 (study PRJEB31778, sample SAMEA3449346) | human gut metagenome | biome: human gut; feature: human-associated habitat; material: faeces | place: United Kingdom | collected 2010/2012 ...
CCGCAAGACATAAGGGGGCAATCTACCCAAAGTCTAATGACCGATTTGGGTTAAATAAAAGCAAAGACTGATAAAAAGAAAGATGGTGTGTCATCAGGGGCGATCTGCTTCATCGCTTTCGGGATGAGGGCTACAGTCATTTACAGGAGTAAACTCCTTTGCCCTCACCCTCAACGCTTGGATCTTCCCCATTCTGACACACCTTAAGGGAGTGTATGGTTTAATAGTGCTATATGTTCACGATCTCATACGTCTTACTTCCCAATCCGATCTGCTCAGCATAATCCACCGTATGACGTCCGTGCAGCTTATTGATTCGATCAACCAAAGGCTGATTATTATTTCCTTCCGTTGGTTTAATCGCATAGATCAAATTCAGGCAAGCCTCATCCAGCGCTACCGGATCGGTTGAAGCCAATATTCCGATATCTTGCAATTCCGGATCATGCGGATGCGAGTCACAATCGCAATCAATAGATATATTATTCATCACATTGATGTAGAGAATCCTATCTCCGAAATAATCCGCCACAGCTTGGGCTGAAGCAGCCATAGACTCCAGGAAAGCGTCCTGCTCAGGCAGATTATTCCACAATTCGGAAGGCTGTTCCGTCTTTCCGGCTGTATGAATATAAGTTTTACCGTGAGAAGAAGCTACTCCAATCGACTGATTCTTCAGCACACCTCCGAATCCGCCCATCGCATGCCCTTTGAAATGAGCCAGGTTAATCATAAAATCGTAATTCTTCAAGTGAGATCCTACCACATTATATTGCAAATGTTTCTTATCACGTACCGGAATCTTCATATCGCCTTCACTATCCATAATATCAACGTTCGCAATATCAAAAAAACCATGCTCGCGTGCCGCTTTCAAATGCTCCTCTGTAGTCATACGACGGCCGGCATACGCTGTATTACATTCCACGATCGTGCCATTGACCTCTTTTACCAGATTCTTGATCAAAGAGGGTTGCAGGAAATTATGCCCGCCCGGTTCACCGGTACTGATCTTAACGGCAACCCGTCCTGCAGCTTTACGGTCCAAAGCTTCATAGATTTTCACCAGACTTTCCGGTGATATTTCCTTCGTCATATACACTTTCGATGCCTTTGCCACCTGGATTCCGTCCGTATGAGCCAAAACCGGAAAGCTTTTTGCGGCGGCAAAAGAAGCAATAGCTGCAAACGAAGTCTTCATCCAACTCCGTCTATTCATCTTTCTTTCCATACGCATTAACTATTTACAAACTCAATCATGCAACAAAAATAATTTGTAAATAGCCTAAAAAGATTACCTATATTACAGATAAGATTACCTATATTACGTTTATTTGAAAATACCGTCAGCTATTCTTAATAATCTGAATTGCAAAGTTCTGCTTCACATTCACAATTTTATCCTCATCATTAAACGGACGTAGTCTCCAAAGAAAATAATAATCGAGAAAAGCACAGGCTATCCCCCACAGGCCCAGCGCAAACCAACCGAAGCTTCCGGTGCAAAAACCGTGCAAGGCGGGCAGCCAGCCCAACAACAACGAAGGTATTACCAATGTTACCCGATAATATTTCAACGCCATCGGTTTTCTGATAACCCAACCAAAGCCGACCCAGTTGGAAGCGAAATGAATGGACCGATAATCCCGCTTAGAGAAAATATAAAACAAACCATATTGCAGGGCCAAATGAATCACCAACCAGACAATCAGCCAAAAAGATCCTTTTTCCTTGATGAGCATCTTCGCCAACAATCCGAGTTTGTAGCCCGTGTTGTAACCGGCACTATACGTATCGTTAGGTTGGGCCCAGACAAAGTTGAAAGCAATAATGCCCATTAATAGGACAAAAAGCAGAATCAAGAATCCGACGATATTCAGACGCACCGGACTCAATTGCACCAATCCCGATGAAGGATTAACTGAATTTGTTTTTAAATCATTTGTTTCCATAACCCAATCGTTGAATAATGAATATTTCTTTTTCTCCCTCTTTGTTACAGATTAAATCCCGGTTCTTAAAGGAACGTAATTGCCATAACCGTGAAATCATAATCACACTAAGTGTTGAATATAACAATCCGCAACTGAACAATGCGGGATATCCGCTACAAAAGCCGAAGAACAAAGGCAAATAGCCCAATAAAACAAACGGAGCCATCTTGTTGACCCGGTATTGCTTGAGTGTAATCGGCTTTAACCAAAGGCAATCCAATTGCCTGGTCCAACGATATGCACTCTGATCACGGATGTAAACCCACGTAAACAGATACTGAACCAGATAATAAATCAGTACAGATGCAAGAGCCCCCCAAAGTCCTTTTAATGGGAACTTATACGTAAAATCCCCCCAAACATACTCATACGAAAGTATCACGCCGATGCATATCGCCAGACCGACAAAAAAATACACCGAACCTCCTTTGATCCGGAGTTCTACATTCTTTGAAACAGACATCTCATTTTCCATTTTTCATTTCTCCTTCAATTTTTACACCGCAAAGATACACCGGCCTGCCGCCCCACAAAGTTATCGCTATGTTATCTTTAGGTTAAATGATTGGCCAAGCCGGGAAAAAGATGCCTATAATCGGATGGAAAGATAGGCATATTCATCGACAAAGATAGGCATATTTTCCGGGGAACACAGGCACAAATTTCCCCCGGGAAATAACGGTTATGCCCTAAAAATAGTCGTTTCCTTTTCACAAATATCCCCTATAATTCCGCGTATATAGGGATTAAACTGATTTTTTTAAAGAAATTGTTACAAATTTTCGTCATGATTAATGGGGGCTTTTCAAATATTTATTACATTTGTGCTGTACACTAATGCAGGAGGTTCGCGCTATGGAAGATACAAATGATAAACAAAACACAATAAATCAGCAACCGGGACAAAATGCCCCCGCGCTATCACCGGACGAGAAGATGATTCAGGACGCATTCAACGATTTGCTGAACGATTACTTGAATTCAAATCATCGCCGCAAAGTGGAACGCATCACCAAAGCATTCTATTTTGCCAAACAAGCACACGATGGGGTAAAACGCCGTTCCGGCGAACCTTACATCATGCACCCCATTGCGGTGGCCAAGATTGTTTGTAGCGAAATGGGGTTAGGTTCGACCTCCATCTGCTCGGCATTACTGCACGATGTCGTGGAGGATACCGAATATACGGTAGAGGACATCCGCAATATGTTCGGAGACAAAATTGCACAAATTGTTGACGGACTGACCAAGATTGCCGGAGGAATCTTCGGCGAACAGGCCTCAGCGCAGGCCGAAAATTTCCGGAAGCTGCTTCTGACCATGAGCGATGATATCCGTGTCATTCTGATAAAGATAGCCGATCGCCTGCACAATATGCGTACTTTGGGTTCGATGCTTCCTGCCAAACAGTTCAAGATAGCAGGCGAAACGCTCTATCTGTATGCGCCGCTGGCTCATCGTTTGGGACTATTCTCTATTAAGACCGAATTGGAGGACTTGAGTTTCAAGTATGAACACCCGCAAGAATACGAGGCGATTACGAAGAAGCTGGAAGCTACAGCTCCGATACGCGAACGTCTGTTCCAGCATTTTGCCGAACCGGTTGATGCCAAGTTGCAGGCGATGGGGCTTCATTATGAAATGAAAGCTCGTGTCAAATCGGTCTACTCGATTTGGAATAAAATGGAAGCCAAAAAGGTTCCGTTCGAGGATATTTATGACATCTATGCCGTACGTATCATCTTTGATCCGCTCCCCGGTGTAGACGAAAAGAATCAATGTTGGGACATCTATTCGGCCATAACGGATATTTACCGCATCCGTCCGGACCGGATCCGCGACTGGGTGAGTCGCCCGAAAGCCAACGGTTATCAGGCGCTACATGTTACCGTAATGGGACCGGACGGACAATGGGTGGAAATCCAAATCCGTAGCCGGCGTATGGACGATATTGCCGAGAAGGGATTTGCCGCCCACTGGAAATACAAGGAACACCATGTGGAAGAAGACACCGAGCTGGACAAATGGATTCAGACCATCCAAGAGATACTGGAGAATCCGGATCCGAATGCACTGGATTTCCTGGATACCATCAAACTGAACCTGTTCTCATCCGAAATCTTTGTCTTTACCCCGAAAGGAGACATCAAGACACTGCCTCAAGGGGCAACGGCACTTGACTTTGCTTATGCCTTGCACTCGGATGTGGGAAATAAATGTATCGGAGCCAAAGTAAATCACCGGCTGGTGCCATTAAGTCACAAATTAGCCAGCGGAGACCAAGTCGAAGTACTGACCTCCCGTTCACAAACTCCTCAACCCGAGTGGCTGAACTTCGTTACAACGGCACGCGCCCGCACAAAAATCGCTGCCATAATCCGGCGTCTGCGCAAAGATACGGTCAAGGAAGGAGAAACCAAAGTGCTGGAAGCTTTTCAGAAAGCCAATTTGGAAGCCTCCCCACAGAACTTGGACAAGTTAGCCATGTATTACGGATTCAACAAACGGGACGATCTTTACTATTCGGTAGAGAAGGGAGAAGTGGTCTTATCAGACAACATCCAAAAGATCCTGAAAGGGAAAAACGACAATGTCCTGTTCAAGTATGTCAAACAAGCGTTGCGCATGGCCACCAAATCGAAATCGGATTCGAAAGAACAGGAGGCCGAAGAGAAACCCAAGCCAGTATATGACAAGAAGAAACCTTACGTTTTGAAAGAGGAGGAATTTGAACGCAACTATGTGATTGCCGATTGTTGCAAACCGATTCCAGGAGACGAATCGTTAGGATTCATCAATGATGACGGAACCGTAATTGTGCATAAACGTTCCTGTCCGATAGCCATGCGCCTGAAGAGCAGTTTTGGCGAACGCATCCTGAATACGGTATGGAGCGGTCACCAATCCACCTATTTCGAGGCGACTCTGGAGGTCCGGGGTATCGACTCGTTGGGTGTTCTGCACGAAATCATAGATGTTATCTCCGAAGAATTCAACGTGTATATCATCCGCCTGTTGATTGAAGCAAAAGATGGCGTATTTAAAGGACAAATCAAGATAAAGGTACATGACGTAGAAGACATTCAGAAGCTTTGCGTCAGGTTATCCAAAATCAAGAATATCCAATCTGTATCCCGTGTAGCCGATTAAGGCCACACGAGATACAATGGCTACTTTAGCCATTTTTCTTTTTTATACCACGCTATGCTTTCTTCCAAACCTCTACGAAGCGTATATTCGGCATGGAAGTCCAGATCTTTCTGCAACGGAGTGATATCGCAAATCCAATTGCGTTGTTTTAGGATCTGATACTTATCACTATTCAGAGTCATGCTTTTATGCATCCACTTTCCTATTTTTTCTGAGACCAGGCACCCGATATGCGCCAAAGATAAAGGAACACGTGCACGGAAAACATGCTTTTTCCCCAAAATCTCCTGAATCAGCCGGGCGAACGAAGCATCGGTATGTACATCGCCATCCGCGACAAAATATTCCCGGTTACGGATTTCCTCCTTTTCCAAAGCATCAAAAGCCACCCTGGCCAAATCTTTTACATAGATAAACGTAATCCGTTGCGGAATATGCCCTATGGCTATATCAAATCCGGATTGAATGCTCTGTATTTCCAAAAAATAATCCCGCTCACCGGGTCCATAAACTCCCGTCGGACGAAGAATCACGTAAGGAATGACCTGCTGCTGACGTACATAATTCTCGGCCTGTAGCTTACTCTCCCCGTATGCCGTGTTCGGACGTTGCGGATCGCTCAGGCGAATGGGGGTAAAGTTCTTTTCATCTCCTTGTCCAAAACTACTCAGGCTACTCATCAACAAAAACTTATCGGGCGGACATTGTGCGGCCAGCGCATGCAGGAAACGACGCGTATTTTCCGCATTGACCTCAAAAAAATTCGCCTTGTCCAAGGTCTTGGTCAATCCGGCATTATGAATCACATAATCCCAGGCCCCCTCTTTCTCGGCAAAATCCGCCAGCTGCTTTTTCAGAGCCTCCTCATCTTTATAGTTCAATTGTATAAAACGGATACGCTCATCTTGCAGGTGGGTACGGCTGCTCTGCGAACGGACTCCGGCCCAAACCTCATACCCCCGTTTTAGCGCTTCGTCCGTCAAGAATCCTCCGATAAATCCACTGGCTCCTGTTATTAATACCTTGCGTTGTCTCATTCTTCGTTATTCCTCATATAATAAATGTAATAATACCACAATAGACCAATCCAGTTCAATACGATGATGGTCAACATCCATAACAATTTCTGTTTCGTACTGATAAACGGATTCTGGGAAACGGCCTTGCATCCGAACAAAATGACCGCGATACCGATAATCGTACCGATTTCCAAAAATCCGATAAATGCTAAAATAGAGGTTATCATAGGCTTATTCGCTACAATGTTCATGATTCTTCAACACACGATGCGGCAGATTTCCATGTCCGACAAGCTCGATGGGACAAGCATATTTCTCGTTGAGCCAGTCGGCCGATACATCCGCACCGGAATGGTAATGCAGCGTCTCGTTCACGCACGCAATATTTTTTACCATAGAGAGGACCGTTCCGATATCATGGGAAACCAGAATAATCGCACTCTCACGATTGATTTCCGTCAACAATTGATAGAACTTCGATTCGAAACGCTTGTCTACATACGAATTCGGTTCGTCCAAAATCAGCACATGTGGGTGCGAGACAATAGACCGCCCCAACAACACCCGTTGCAATTGTCCGCCGGACAACTCGGCGATAGAACGCTTCCGCAAGTCCTCCAATCCCATTTGACGGATTACCTCGTCAACACGTTGCAATTGCTCCGGCCGGTAGCCTCGGAAACGAGGTTTTTCTGAAGCCAACCCGGAAGCAACGACTTCATGTACGGAAATGGGGAATTTCCGGTCTATGTTGCTCATCTGCGGGAGATAACCGATTTTCAGTTTCTCCGTCTCTTCCCCATCCAAAAAGAAACGGATAGTCCCCTGCTCCGGAGGGAGCAAACCAAGAATCACCTTCAGCAAAGTGGTCTTCCCTCCCCCGTTCGGACCGATAATGCCCAAAAAGTCCTTCTCCTCGACATCAAGTGAGATATTCCGGAGAACAATCTTGTTCTCGTATCCGGCAGTTACTCCTTTTAATTCAATCAACTTATTCATGATCTCCGGCCAGTATTTTTGCCAAGTTAACCATCTCTTTTCTCCAATCATAGGCCAGCGGATTGATACGGACCAACCGGCATCCGGTCTCTTGCGCAATCAATTCGGCATTCTTCTGGTCAAACTCCTGCTGGACAAACACCACCTTAGCTTGCGAAGCGCGTGCCGTCTCTATCAGTTCCTTCAATTGAGCCGGCGAAGGCTCCTTTCCGTCCAGCTCGATACATAGTTGGTTCAATCCGAACTCCCGGGCAAAGTAGGTCAATGCCGGATGATAGATAATAAAGGATGTCCCCTTGTACGGCTCCAGCAGAAGCTTCATTTCGCGTTCCGTATCCGCTATTTCCTGCATCAAGGAATCATAGCGCAAAGTATACTCCGCCTGATGCTCCGGTTTTAAGGCAATCAAGGCATCCCGGACATTCCGGGCTATCACCCGGGCTCCCTGCATGGAGGTCCAGATATGCGGGTCGACCGAACCATGATGATGCGTATCCGACTCCTCATTTTCCACAAAGGCCATACCTTTCGACAAGTCAAATACGCGCATGTGTGGGTTTTGCTTCTCCAGATTGCTCATCCAAGCCTGTTCAAAACCGATATAACCTATCCTGAAATATGCCAGACTTTGCCCAATCTGCATAATCTGTTTCGGTGTCGGATCATAGGTCTCCGGACTTTGCCCCGAAGGAATAACGCAATTCACCTGAAAATCCGTCCCACCTATCTTCTCAATAAAATAACGTTGAGGTTCAATGGTAACAGAAATACACTCCTCTTTCTGAGGGGAAGATGAGATACACCCCATCATCAGGAAGAGCAATAAGATAGATAAAATGGAATATTTCACTTTCATCTGCTATTCTTTTTTTGCAAAGATAGTGATAATCGTTCAAGTTTCAAGGCCTGAAACTCCGGTTTCACCCAAAGAAACTCCAGTTTCATCCCTTGGAACTAATACGAATCTATTATCTTTGCAAAACGAATAAAGCAAGCACCATGGAAAAGTCGTTCTATATGATTTTAGTTGCCATAGCTGGCATTGCCGTAGTCTATCTCTCCGGAGAATGGATTGGAAGGGGCTATGCACTAATCAACGAACGTCTGGCCCGACAAGTGCATGAGGCTTATGGCAAAGCCACAGAGCGGTATGCTTCCGACACGACACTTCAACTGACCGACCTTTTCCGGCAGGAATTAAACCGGAATGATTTGGAGCGCTTGGCTTTCCGACTGGATACCGTATCGCTTACCGATAGTATTACCTTGCGTTCCGACATACATTATGCCACGGATTATGATAGTCTATTACGGATGCGACAGACCTTTGTCTATCCAATCAGCGAAAAGCAAGGAGTACGGGCGGACATCTTGAACCCGCGGGCGGGCTCAATCGGCAAATTATTGTACAGTTTCTTCGGGACCCTGATCGGACTGGTAGTCCTATTCTGGGGTATTGCCCGACAAGTAAAGATCATCAAACGGCAAGATGACCTGGCCCAAATGCGCGAAGACTTCTCGTATGCCATGGTGCATGACATGAAAACTCCCTTGAGTTCCATCTTAATGGGCACACGCATCCTGAGAAGCGGAAAATTGGATAATAAACCGGAAAAGAAGGCGAAGTATTTTGACATCATGGAGGAAGAGGCGCAACACCTGTTGGCATTAACCAACAAAGTGCTGACTATCTCAAAGCTGGAGCATGGACAATTATTGCTAGAAAAGAGTTGGTTCCCGCTTCGGCCGATGTTGGAAGAACTGATACAGCTCTTTTCCGCCAAAGCCGGGAAACAGGTGTCTTTCCGACTGGAAATGGAAACGGAACAGATCTATGCGGATGAAGAATATCTGAAAGAGGCCGTGAGCAATCTGATTGATAATGCCATAAAATACTCGAAAGAGTCGGTGGATATCCGCATAGCAACTATGGTATATGACAATTATGTACAGATAAAAGTAAAAGATAACGGAATAGGCATCTCTCTGGCCGCACAAAATCACATTTTTGATAAGTTTGACCGTGGCGCTTTCGACCGGAAAGGCGAGAGCAATCGGGTATCAGGATTTGGTTTAGGGCTGAATTACGTGATGAATGTAACCCGTTCGCACGGAGGATACGTCGGTGTCGAGAGTCAAGAGGGAAAATATAGCGAGTTTACCCTCTCTATTCCTTTACCGACCGAAGAGGAGGAAATAAAATGATCAAGTTATTGTTAGTCGAGGATGATGCCAACCTGAGTTATATCATCCAAGGAGGCTTAGAAGATATGATAGGCGATTATGAGGTACGCATAGCCCATAATGGCCAGGAGGGATTAGATGCTTACCGAAAAGAGAAACCGGACATTATCGTAGCTGATATCGAAATGCCGGTCATGGACGGGTATGAAATGGTGCAACGACTCCGGAAAATAGATAAGGACATTCCGATTCTTTTCTCGTCTGCCCGTGTTTCTCCTAAAGATGTCGTGAAAGGCTATGAACTGGGAGTTGATAATTACGTCAAGAAGCCCTTCTTGCCGGAAGAGCTGGATGCGCACATCCGGGCTTTATTGCGCCGAAAGCCCAGAATGGAGGAGAAGGACGAAACCTACCAAACCGGCCTTTACACTTTAGACGTTACCCATGCCACTCTTTCCCACAGCTCCGGATTTTCCCAATTGCTGACTCCACGTGAGGCGGGTATTCTGGAAATGCTTTTCCGGACCCCCGGAGAGGTAGTACGGCGTGAGGTCATCCTCGATAAGTTCTGGAACACGGAGGACGATTATTTTGCATCCCGGAGCTTGGATGTATTTGTAACGAAACTCCGCAAACTTTTGTCTGTTGATGAACGGGTAAAGATAAAGACCGTCAAAGGAATAGGATTAATGTTGGTTTTATCTGATGAATAAATAGTTTTATCATGGGTACAAGTATGGATTATTCTCCGGTTTGGGATGCGCAGTATGCAAAAGCGCTATTTATGAAAAGCCATTCTTGGCAAGAGAAAAAAGCACTCCGCAGGAAAGCCTTTGCTTACACCTGCGAGGCGATAGAGCATCGAAGCATCCGGATAATTGAAAGAGATTGCGTGGTAAGCATTCCATTAGTGCTTAACGATTTCATCCCTTCCCGATTTTATGATGCAGCGTCAAAACCGTCTCCCGTTCAAGCCAAGAAACCTTTCAATACGCAAATAGAAGTCGTAAATGAAGACTGTATCGATGCGGCGAAAAGGCTTCTGGACGAAACCGATGAGACACCTCTTGTCCTAAATATGGCAAGTAGCACTCACCCCGGCGGAGGGGTTATATCCGGAGCCGGAGCCCAGGAAGAGAACCTTTGCCGACGCAGCGATTATGTTCGTTCATTATTCAGTTATTCTCCTTTAGCGGAAGACTATCACCAATTAGGTATTCAGCGCAACCTTACCGGTTCATATCCTTTAGACCCTGAAGAAGGAGCCATTTATTCGGAAGGCGTCACCATCTTCCGCGGGAATGAAGCTGAAGGATATCCTTTTCTTCGCCAAGGGTTTACGTTGGATTTTATAGCCGTAGCCGCTCTTAACCTGAGAAGTAAGTCCAATTGGCTAAGAGATGATAAAGGGAATTACCTGCTTTCAGCCGAAGAAAAGGCCATAACCTGTCATAAAATACGACTGATGCTACGTATCGCTTACCAAACGGGGCATCATCAACTGGTCTTATCGGCATTCGGATGTGGAGCCTTTTGCAATCCTGCGAAAGAAATAGCAAACCTGTTTGCACAAGTCCTGCAAGAGGAGGAGTTTGCCAAAGCTTTTGAACATATACGCTTTGCCATCATTGAAGATCATAACAGCCGGTCGGAAATTAATCCATCAGGGAACTTCCGACCTTTCGCCCAAGTTTTCTCCAAGTAAAAGACAAAGGGCGTATGACAAAAGCCTGGGTTCCTCGTCAACTTGTTATTTGCTAGCCCATTTGAGCTTGCAAAAGTTGAACAATTTATTCCATATCCTCGTAATTCTGGAACAGGAAATCATTATAGGGGAACCGGGTAATATGAATTTGCTTTACCCGCTCATAAAGCAATGTTTTCAATTCTTCAATATTTGTACGCTCTTTGGCTGAAATGAAAATACAATTGTCTTGTAACTTCGCCATCCAGGTCTGTTTCAATTCATCCAAATCAATGTTCTCCCGCGAACGAGGGGTCAAGTCATCCTCCTCTTTCGGAACAAAAGTAAAGGCATCCACCTTATTAAACACAATAATCATCGGCTTTTCTTGGTCATCTATTTCGGCCAAAGTCCGATTTACCACTTCTATCTGTTCTTCAAAAGAGGGATGAGAAATGTCCACGACATGTACCAGCAGGTCCGCTTCGCGTACTTCATCCAAGGTAGACTTAAACGACTCGATCAACTCAGTCGGCAATTTACGAATGAACCCGACCGTATCTGAGAGCAAAAAAGGCAGATTGTCGATGATGACCTTACGTACTGTCGTGTCTAATGTGGCAAACAGCTTATTCTCCGCAAAGACCTCACTCTTGCTCAACAGGTTCATCAAAGTAGATTTTCCGACATTGGTATATCCAACCAAAGCCACACGCACCATCTTTCCCCGGTTCTTACGCTGCACGCTCTTTTGCTTATCAATATCTTCCAATTCCCGTTTAAGCCGGGCAATTTTGTCCATAATCAACCGACGGTCGGTCTCCAACTGGGTTTCACCGGGACCTCTCATGCCGACACCACCCCGCTGGCGTTCCAGGTGAGTCCATAAACGAGTCAAGCGTGGAAGCATATATTTGTATTGGGCCAGCTCCACCTGCGTTTTCGCGTGAGCCGTCTGTGCTCTCCGGGCAAAAATATCCAATATCAGGTTAGTCCGGTCCAATATCTTTACCTGAAGCTCCTTTTCAATATTCCGAAGTTGCTTGGCCGAAAGTTCATCGTCAAAAATAACGATACCGATCTCATGCTCTACAACAAACTCTTTTATTTCTTGCAATTTTCCGGTTCCGACAAACGTCACCGAATTAGGGCCATCCAGCTTCTGGGTAAAACTTTTAACGGCTTCCACACCGGCGGTATCGGCCAAAAATGCCAACTCATCCAGATATTCCCGGACTTTCTGTTCATTCTGTTGCGGAGTAATCAAGCCTACTAAAACGGCTTTTTCCGATTGTGCTTCACTTATTATAAAATCTTTCATGCTGCAAAGATAATCATTTCAATTATTTTCTATATCTTTACCACCAATTTATAAACTTTAATCCAAAAATCAGAGGCTATGAAAAAGAAAAGCTCTTTACCCATCGCTTTGATAGCAGTTTTCTGCTTAGCAACCCCAAGTCATTCACAATCCGATTGGACCCATCCCGGAAGTTGGAACTATTTAATTTTAGGGAAAAAGAATCCTCATATAATAGATACGCTCGTTATACAGGATTTTGAGGGGAGTAAATATCAAACTCCTTATACCGTAGAGGGGAAATACGATTATTTCTACCCGAAAGAGGCCGGAATCCGGAATGCGTCTGAAGGGAAAGCTATCCGTCTATACCCAGGGAGTATATTAAAATTGGATACGTTTTACCTTAAAGATTATGGCAGATTGACGGTCTGTGTCCCTTATGCCATCCAGCATGTGAACAAAAAAGAAAACATTGTTTTCTCATCACATAAAGGGGGCAACAGGGAGGATGTTATCAACAAGCTGAACTGGAGCATACCTTCGAATGACTATTCCTGTAATTTCCCTGCAACATTCAAAATGGATGCAGGGGCACGTATTCCTTTTTGGGAGGAAGCGTATTCACCTTTAGACGTAATTATCGGAATCCAGGAGAGTTCTACCCCCTCTAAAAACGGTTATTATTGCATTGACCAGATATTTTTGGTTGGTGAAGTCCGAACCTACGCGCTGTTCCACGGTCCGGGGAACTGGTTCCAACAGGAGCTATGGACAGAGCATCGCCCGACACATCTTCGGAATGCGCTGATTCAAGGGGAGGTTTCCATCGATGAGCCGGCCTATTGCAAAGAACTGATTGCCTGCGATGCCAATATCCAATTAATAGAGGATGGCAGCTTACAGATGAAGAAAATGACAACGATACTTCCTTTCCCGGAGAAAGGCAAGTGGTACTTTGTTTCTTTCCCGTTTGATGTCTATCCGGAAAATGTCGATTCTCGCTTTAAATGGGGAGATGAAACCACTCAGACAACTTCTAAAACCGGGAATGTATTTTACGTACATGCTTATGACGGCGTCCGGCGTTCGGAACAAAACAGTACATCCGGGAACTGGAAACTTCTCTCTGAAAAGAATAAGGAAGAGGGTATGCCTTTGTTCCGGAAAGGTCAGGGTTATCTGGTTGCCTTAGACGAAAAGGCGACAATCGACTCACTCTGTTTTTCCTCCTCCTCCAAAGAGATCTTGCAGTTTACGCCATCCCTGCAAATTTCGGTTGAAGCGACCCATTCCCAGCAAGGCAAACCGGAAAACAACGGATGGTTTTTATGTGGAAATCCTCTGCCCTCTTCTCTTTCTTTACAGGATATCCAGACCAATCCGGATTTAGACGGATATGTCTACTGTTATGAAGAGGGTGAATACAAAGCTTATCCCTTAGGAAGCGACCATGTTTTGGCACCTTTAGCTACATTTTTTGTCAAAGCCAAACGGGACACCGAGTTACAAATCCGGAAAAACAATATAGACAAAGAAGCTTCTTTCCGTTCGGCCTTGCAACTTTATTCGGGAAATGATCCGAATCAAAGCATCACCTCTATAGAATCCATAAAGCCTAAGGCAGACTGTCGGATAGAAGGGCATACCATCTATTTCCGGGATCTACCGCAAATCGGAACATTCTCTATTTTCGATATGCAAGGCAAATTGATACAAAAGGAGGTCCTGCCATCCGGAAACAGCCATTACCTTTTACCTCAGCTCCCCGGCATCTACCTGCTCCAAATGCAAGCCGGTGATTGGAGCGAGAGTATCAAATATAGGTATTAAACCCAAATCGGTCATTAGACCTCTCAACGGTTATTTTTTTTCTGAAAGAAAGCTCTTCGGGTATTTTGCCTCCTTCTGCCAGCA
>ERZ857521.3119-NODE-3119-length-14244-cov-11.662203_pt1 | contig 14244 bp, 10 predicted proteins | sample MGYA00519701_ERZ857521 | MGnify/ENA primary metagenome ERZ857521 (study PRJEB31778, sample SAMEA3449346) | human gut metagenome | biome: human gut; feature: human-associated habitat; material: faeces | place: United Kingdom | collected 2010/2012 ...
ATAGTCCATGGTATACATTGACACTAATCGTATTTAGACCAGCTACATATTCTAAGCCTGCACTAAGACGAGAAAATTTATTCTTAAAAGCATAGTCATAGAATACATTGGCACCGACGTAGGCATGCTCATGTGTACTAAGGCGACGATAGCCAACACCAGCAGTACCGACAACACCAAGAGTATCATGTTCTACTACTTCACCTTTATCAATATACGTTCCTTGACCGTCAATTCTTCCAAGATCTGCGTCCGACCCATTCCAATATGTAGTAGTGGAAACTTTTTCGCCACCATTACCATCTAAGCGCCCCTGTACAAAAACCATAGATTTATCATATCTCTTTATAGGTTGCAATGTTTCTATAAAATACTTTTCGTTCATTTTCTGCTTAGAATTATGATTACGATAATGGAATCGTGAATCATAGCTTAGATTATTATCAGTCATTTGTTTATTAGGCATTGCATAATCATGATAAAAATCTTTCTGAGTACCTTGTACCCCAATACCGATATCCGTACGATCCATCCAGCTTGATTGAACTGTTTCCCCATTATCCTTATCTGCAGCAAAAGCATATGTAGCAAAGCTACAAGTCAATGCCGTGCATACTAAAGATTTGATAATAACCCTTTTACTAACCATAATCTACCCCTCTTCTATATGAAAGTTTCATGAAAAATACTTTTATTATATATCCTTTAACCAGCTAAAGCAATAATATATCTTATCCACTTTACAGCATATATATTCTTTATAGTTTATTAGTGCATATATTTGAAAGTTCTATTATTTTAAGTATCACTAATTAATAATTATAGTGAAGGACCTTTGACTATGATAAAATAAATATATATTATATAAATAATAAGAATGTAATATAAAATACTTTGGAGCAATACAATGAAATCAAAATCACTTATAACCATCTTAATTATTGCTATTGTTGGTGCCTTAGCAGCAGCGTGGTATTTCATGTGGTACATTCCCCACACACCAGCTTATACGTTAAAAATTATCCATCAAGCAGTACAAGATAAAGATGCAGATGAAGCTTTACGTCATATAGATACGAAATCTATTGTAAAAAATATATTAGAACGGGAAGGCAATAAATATATAGATACATCCAATCCATTTGGCAAAGCTACTATTGCAGCAGCTAAAACATTTGGTCCATCTTTAATTGAAGATGTGATGAGAAAATATATTGAAGATCCAGATAGCTTTAAATCTCAGCCAACTACAACAGACACTAATAATACGGCTCAAAGTGATGATAATATGTCCATGGTCGATCGTCTTGTAGATGGCCGTCTCTTCAAAGAGCATGATGTAGAGGTTAAAAACATCAAATCTGAAGACGATGGAGATACAGCTACCGTAACAGTAACAATCCAAAACAACAAAAGAAATATGACAAAAGATATACGTGTTTTGATGCGTCACTTAGGTGATGGCACATGGGTTATTTACGATATTCCAGACATGGAAGACTTATATACAGTGACCCGTAAATAAAACGTAATCATTAAAACATACAAAATCCAAAAAGGACAGTACATACTGAAATAGTTTGTACTGTCCTTTTATCATTTTATATTACCTATTCTATTACCGATCAAAGTCCACAATAGCCAGTGTTACGGTTACTTGGGAAATAAGTCGCTCTGCATCGTCCATCATATCAAAGCGCCACACATGGGATGTCTTCCCTTTTACCAGTAATGTGCCGTGAGCTGTTAAGGCCCCTTCACATCGTACAGGGCGCAAGTGATTGGCTGTTACAGATTGTCCTACACCAAATTTGTCCGGTCCAATGAGTTCATTACTCATCATACCTGCAACGATTTCTGCAAAGGCTAAGGTGGCTCCACCATTTAGATAACCTTGCGGTTGCTTGTGAAAGTCGCCTAGATTCATTTTTGCAATGCATGTAGTATCGCTCGTCATACGAGGTGCTTCAATTTGTAAGGATTCTATTAAATTCATAGTGTTCGTTTCTCCACACAATATGCTTCTAATCTATCATCAAAAACAGTTACACCTAAGCCATCTCCATCAGGAACGTGCATAACGCCATCCTTAAAGGTTAAATCTGGATAGATAAGATCTCGTTCAAAATATCTATTAGAATCAGATAGATCTCCTGCCATATAGGAATCACCTAGAGCCACTAGTTGAGCGTGCAACATTTTAGAAATGCCCGACTCTACCATGCTCCCCACCCAATACGGAATATGGCATTTTCTACAAAGATTAATAGCGGCCTTCGTTGGTACGAGACCACCCATACGGCCTACTTTTACATTAAGTACATCAATTAGACCATATTCAATAGCATAGGATAAATCATCATAACCCAATATAGATTCATCTAAACAGATAGGCGTTTCAATATGCCAATCATCGTTATTGAGGCGTTCCCACTTCCACTCCTTATAGGATTGAAGCGTTGTTATAGCAAAAGGCTCTTCTATACAAGCTAACTTCAAATCGTTAAATTGACGGACCTTATCAATATCATCATAAGAATAGCTTTGATTCGCATCGGCTGCCAAGACTAAATGGGGATAGTGTTTGCGAATTAAACTTATTCGTTCATAGCCATCTATAGGATTCACCTTTATTTTGATGCGCTTACAACCATTTGCCACATGGGCTTCTACGGCTTCTAGCAATTGTTCCATCGGTACATCACCGATAACAACACCACTTTCAATGGTATCTTGTAAGGGTTGCCCCATAATATAAGAAACAGAGTTCACACCCAGTCTCTCACAATGAAGATTGATAAGGGCATTTTCTAAGGCCGCAATGGTCATTGGCATATGATCTCGATTTAGCCAGAACTGCAACTGACGTACATAGGTCATAAGCGGCTTAGGCCGCATCATACGCAAATTAAAGATATAATCATCTACTAATGTTTTCCAACATGTATCTACGGTTTCCGCTGTATAGAATGGGTCTGTGAAAGCTACACACTCACCATAACCGACATAACCTTGTTGGTCCTCGATGCGAATGACAACGGTCTCGCGTTCTTTTACTTCACCCTTAGCGGTTTTAAAGCTAAACTTTAATGGCAATTTAAGACGATATGTAGTTATACTTTTAAAGTTTAAAATATCATTCATAAGCGCCTCAATCTTCTAAACGCAGTTTATTACGCACAATTTTACCTGTACCATTACGAGGCAATGAAGGTAAAATTTTTACATATTTAGGAATTTTATACTTTGCCAAGGACTGAGTCATAAAGGATAGAATTGCATCTGCAGTCATACTTTCACCATCATTAAAGGCTACAAATAGCGCAGGTACTTGCCCCCATTTAATATCAGATACAGGTACAACAGCACATTCCTTCACCGCCGGCAATGTATAGACTAAATCCTCTAATTCCTTAGGATAAATATTTTCACCACCAGAAATGATGAGATCCTTGCGGCGATTCAGAATATATACAAAACCATCTTCATCAACATAGCCAATATCATCGGTATTAAGATCACCATCAATAGGCTCCTTGCCGATATACCCAGTCATAACCATGGGACCTGTCAAATGAATTTCCCCTACTCCATCCACATCAGGATTATCAATGCGAATCTGCATCCCTGGTAATGGTCTGCCTACGGAATCTCGTTTATGAGGGTAATCCAATACGGAGAAGGTCACACTTTGACTAAAGGTTTCAGTCATGCCATAGGTCTTATAAATTGGTAACAATTTCTTTTCGCAAGCATCGATTAAGGCCATCGGAATAAACTCGCCTCCCAGCAAAATAACACGTAATGTATGATGTGTAATCTTCGGTTCTAATTGGGTCAAAATTGTGGGCACGAGAGACATCATATTGATTGACTCAGATTCAATGAGTTCTAAAACCTTTATCTCATCGTATTTAGGCAATATAGTGATAGCCGTTCCATTGTAAAGGGACCGCATCAAAATAGATAGACCACTTACATGGAACAGAGGTAATACCATAAGCCAATTATCTTGTTCGGTTTTACCTAACACCTCTTGAGACGCTTGTACATGAGCTCTAATTTGCCCCCATCGAAGGGGTACTGATTTAAACTGACCTGTTGTAGCACTAGTGTTCATAATAGCTGCAATGTCTGTATCATTAAATGTCCAATCAAAAGTATCTTCTAAAACTCGGTCAGATAGAATGGTTTCTAGAGATTCAAACTCAATACCACACATTGAATCAGGCAGTTGATTCCGTCGATTTTTACTATGTAAAACGGTAGTAACACCTAATTGTTTCAATTGGTTTTCTATCTCATTAGGCTTAAGATGTACATTAAGTAATAGTACCTCTTTATGAGCTAGCATAGTTGCCAATACATAGATTGCCATCGTCACGGAGTTATCCGATAAGATAGCTATGCGAGAGGCTTGTAGGGGCTCTAATTTACGAGCTACATGGAGTACGCCAAGGTATATATCGTTATAGGTATATTCGTTTATACATATGCGATTAGGATAGTGCTCAGCGCCATAACGTAACCAGTCCATCGTCTCACCTCGTATCCAAAGATAATGCCTTATGATTAATGATTAATAATCACAGATATTACAAGAAAGGCGCCTCATATAGAGGCGCACTTGTCATTTTTACAATACATTCCATCCCTAGTACTAGACTAGTATCTCTATTCCTATTAAGGGAATTTAGGGAATTGTTTGAAGTTCGGTTTACGTTTTTCTTTGAACGCATCACGGCCTTCTTTTGCTTCATCGATTGTGTAGTACATCAATGTCGCATCGCCTGCGAATTGTTGTAAGCCTGCAAGACCATCAGTATCGGCGTTGAATGCACCTTTCAACATACGCAATGCCATTGGGGACAATTCAAGAATTTCGTTACACCATTGAACTGTTTCTTCTTCCAATTTGTCGAATGGTACAACACAGTTAACCATGCCCATTTCATACGCTTGAGCAGCTGTGTATTGACGGCAAAGGAACCATACTTCGCGTGCGCGTTTATGACCGATCATGCGAGCCAAGTAACCTGCACCATAACCAGCGTCGAAGGAACCTACGCGAGGACCAGTTTGACCAAATTTAGCATTTTCAGAAGCGATGGTAAGGTCACATACGATGTGCAACACATGACCGCCACCAATAGCAAAACCATTAACCATAGCGATAACAGGTTTTGGGATAACGCGAATCAAACGTTGCAAATCAAGAACGTTCAAACGAGGTACATTATCTTCGCCTACATAACCACCATGGCCGCGTACGCTTTGGTCACCACCGGAGCAGAATGCTTCTTTATCTTCACCTTGACCGTGGTTTGCACCAGTCAATACAATTACGCCTACTTCGTTATCTTCACGAGCTACTGTGAAAGCATCGATTAACTCCATAACAGTTTTAGGACGGAACGCGTTACGTACCTGTGGGCGATTAATAGTAATTTTTGCAATGCCATTATATGTTTCGTAAATTACATCTTCATAATTACGATCCAATACTTTCCAATCAAATTTGCTCATGGACTTAACCTTTCTTCTGTAAAAAATCTAACACCGCTTGTTCGAATATTTGCGGTTTTTCTATATGCACATTATGCCCCGCCCCTTCGACGATGACATGTTTAAAGTTTGGCAACTTGCCAAATACATCTCTTCCTATTGTAGTATATTTTGTATCTAGTGCGCCACTCACATATAGGCCTTTACATGATAATTTTTCTAACTGATCACCGACATAGGTCATCACACCTTGGCCTGAGCCACGCAAGGTACAGGCTAAGGCGTACGTACTATTATTGGAACGACGTAGATAGATTAATTCCTCTACGCCCTCTGAAAGTTGTTTTTGACTTTCAAAAATAGGAGCCTCCGCCCAACGTGTAGCAAACCAAGCGCCATCATGATTTTCTATGTGAACCGCTAAATCTTCATCGGCCTTACGGCGCTCTGCTCGTTCAACGTCTGAAGCAATCCCTACAGAACCACTTTCAAGGATAAGACCTTGGATTTCGCTGTCATACTGTAAGGCATAGGAAAGCGCTATACGAGCCCCCATGGAGTAGCCCATGAGGTAATATCTATCACCTACCATATGATAGATAACAGTATGCAAATCCTCTATCATCTTAGGAATTGTATAAGCCTCACCCTCTTCAGGAATATCAGAATCACCATGACCAATCAAATCGATACGGATTAAACGATAGCCTGGCAAGTTAATGGAATCCCAAGTATAACTAGATTCTGAAAATCCATGAAAACATACGATAGGCTCCCCATCGCCTACCACAGTCAAGCCATAGCGATAGTCGCCTAAATCAAAATACATACGTTGCGCGGGATTGCGTAGAGCATTATCTACAATACTGCAAAAATACTGACTCATAGTAATGCCTCCATATCAACTGAAACCTTCGTATATTTTTTATGCAATTCTCTGCTATATTCCCTATTTGTAGGAATTTCAATGATATGAACGCCTGATTCTCGACCAATCTTAGCCAATACAGAACTCAACTCATCGGGGCTGGAGATTTTAATGTAGCTACAACCATAGAGTTTGGCCGCCCCACTGTAATCTAAACCTTGTGATGTGGAGAACAAGTAGTCAAAATGCTTTGTCCCCTTTTGAGGTAAGTATTCAAAAATACCGCCGCCATCATTATTATGCAAAATAATGGTTAAGTTTAAATTATGAGTTTTAGCTACAGCCAATCCATTCAAATCATGGAACAAGGATAAATCCCCAGTTACTAAATATGTAGGTCTACCATTTGCTGCTAGCCCTAGAGCCGTAGAAATAGTGCCATCAATACCATTGACGCCTCGATTGCCATAAAGAGCCGCCTTAGATTCCCCACTAAACCAGAAGTAATCAAAGTCCCGAATCGTCATACTATTGGCAACAAAAACTTGTCCATCTTCAGGAATGTGTTCTTGTAACTCACGTATGGTTCGGCCTTCAAAGCAATGAGGCTCATCAATAGCTGTACTTAGTTGCTTTTTCCCCTCTTGTTCTAACCGTTGCCATAATTTTAAGTACTTATCAGAGTTATTGTTTTTTCCATATACATGGGTAAAGACATCAATGCTAGCTTGCACATGCATCGTAGTTTTACCTGTTGGATTCATAGAGTCCATTGTAGGGTTAACCTCGATGTACTCCACATCAGTCCAGCTTGCAAGCATCTGTTGCACTCGTTTTGACACAACAATTTGGCCAAACTGAATCACACAATCTGGTTTTAACTCATGCCAAAGAGCTTTCCCTGCTAACAACGCATCATATGTAGAAATCACAACGTTAGATGTATCGCACCCCCTTACATTCGATAAGGGATCCGCCAAAATAGGAGCTTGTAAAGCCTCCCCGAAGGAATGAATCGTATTAGCTTCATCTATATCGATTTGTGGACCTGCTAGGATAAGAATACGCTCATATCTTTCTAGTAAATCATTAATCTCCTTTGTACCATCATTTCCATGAGCAATATCAGTTGCATTATTAATATGAGTCAAATTGTTTCTATTATCAAAGCCAAACACACTAGTATAGTTTGGCTTAACCACTTTAAAGGAACTGCGACCAGCTTCAAAATGATTACGACTCAATTCTGGCACCAATGGTTCAAAGAGAGGCACATTGATATGGACAGGTCCCTTTTTAGTATCCATCGCTTTCATATAGGCCTTACGAGCCACTTGACGAGGATATGTATAGTAATGTGATTCTTGAGGCACAGCTAATTCTTCAAAATAATTGACCGCAGTGCCAAAGATTTTGTGCTGATCTACAGTCTGAGGAGCCCCTACATGCAATAATGTATGAGGTCTATCAGCAGATAGTACAATGAGCGGTATCCCACTATATTGAGCTTCCAAAATAGCTGGCAAATAATGGGCCACAGCAGAACCAGAAGTACATACGAGTACAGTTGGTTCCTTATGAGCCTTTGCAATGCCTAGAGCCATAAAACTAGCAGAGCGCTCATCTATATTCATATAGGTTTCAAATCCTTCATGCTCCTTGAATAGCATGGCCATCGTCGTAGAACGAGAACCAGGACTAAACACCGCATGACGGACGCCGAGTTGGTAGAACTCGTCTACCAAGGCAGCAATATATTCATTCATTATATTCCCTTTCAAACACCCCTAAAGGTACGGAAACAATTATAAGGCATCAAGAATGGTGCGCATTTTATTATTAGTTTCAGCGTATTCTTCATCCGCATCAGAATCGGCAACAACACCACATCCTGCATAGGCATACAATACATTATCCATGATAAGAGCAGATCGAATAGCAACTACAACGATGCCGTCCCCCATATCTTTCATAAAGCCAAAAGGGGCTGCGTACATGCCACGCTCATGGGATTCATACTCTTGTAATAAGGCGAGCGCCTTTTCTCGAGGTTCACCACCAAGGGCTGGTGTAGGGTGTAACAATTTGGCCCATTCCACAAGAGATTTTGTACTATCCTTTGCGGTAATTATGGTACGCAAATGATAGAGGTGAGATAACTCCATAATGCCTGTTTCCCCTACAGTAACATCTGGAGTAATCGCTTTCATCGTATTCACGATACGGTCGCGAACGATATTATGTTCTACAAGATTTTTCTTATTAGTTAGTAATTGTTCCTTAGTCCACGCATTAGGACCATCCTTTGGAGCAGTACCCGCTAAGGCATAGCTTAATATTTCACTGCCACGATGGCGGACTAAAATTTCTGGCGATGCCCCTACAAAGGTACGCCCATCCTTTTCATAGCCAAAGATAAAGCAATTAGGATTATTATCGACTAAGTTAGCTAAGATACTTGCCACATTATATGGTGTTTCACTAGTGAATTCGACCTCGCGAGAGGAGACGACCTTAGTCATCTCACCGCTGTTAATACCATTGGCAATAGCATTCATCAAACGGTTCCAATCCGCCTTATCATCGCTGGTTTCTTTGTAATTATGATGAACTCGAGGTACCTCATAATTCTCAATAGGTACACTTTCACCAGCATGTAGATAGAAGGACTCTCCATTTTCTACGATGTAATAATGGGTAAAAGCTATCATTTCATGGCCCATATTAGACCATTTAGGGTCTTTTACAGTATCAAAAAAAGTATCCCCATAAAATACATAAGCGTAATTATGGCGATCGTTATCATCTTTAACCGTCGCTAGACGTTTAGCGCCCACAACGATGCGGTCACTTTGGCGATCCACCCAAAACACACGTTCTTCATTGGGGAAATTCATCCAAAATGATACCGGACTATTCAGTTTTAACGGTTCTTTGTTATATTTCATAGTTGTATGTCGCTATACAAAAATAGACTATAGTAAAAACACCTAATATGTAGAAGATGTACTTCTACATATTAGGCGCCATCAATAGGTTTCAAAATTTTTGAGATGAGCCTAACGCCATCACACGTCGATGGGCCCTCTTTATATCTACATTATTATAACATAGGTAACCATTAAAAGGTAGAAAATAAAAACCTCTACACCACATGTAATATGCATGAGTGTAGAGGTTTTGCTTTGTTCAAAACGTTTTTTGCTGTATTTAAAACGCTATTACTGTATTCAAAATACTTTTTCTTTATTTGAAAGCTTTCGCCCCAATATCTGTACGGTATTGCATGCCCTCAAAATCAATGTGTTCTATACGGCCATAAGCTCTATCGAGCGCCGTTCTAAGGTCTTTACCAAGACCTACAACGCCAAGAACGCGTCCGCCATTGGTCACATACTCGTCTCCAACGAGTTTCGTACCAGAGTGGAATACGATGGTTGTATCATGTTGTTTAATATCACCATGAATCACATCACCCTTGGAGGATGTTTCAGGATACCCTTTAGAAGCAAGAATAACACAAACTGCCGAGGAATCTTTCCATTTCACCATATTAGCTGTTAATGTGCCTGTGGCACAAGCCATCATAATTTGACCTAAGTCACTATCGAGTAATGGCAATACTACTTGTGTTTCAGGATCGCCAAAGCGGGCATTAAATTCTACAACCTTAGGGCCTTGAGATGTAATCATAAGACCTGCATAGAGACAGCCCACATAAGGCATTCCCTCTTTCTCCATGGCAGCTACCATAGGTTCTAAAATTGTCTTCATCGCTTCATCCCGCAATGCATCAGTGAGCACTGGCGCTGGTGCATAGGTGCCCATGCCCCCTGTATTAGGGCCTTTATCACCATCATAGATACGTTTATGATCCTGGGAAGCAATCATAGGCACTACCGTCTTGCCATCTACAAAGGCAAGCAAGCTAGCCTCTTCGCCTTCCATGAATTCTTCGATAACAACGGTGCTACCAGCGTCCCCAAAGCGATTACCGCTAAGCATGTCTTCTACAGCTGCATTCGCTTCTTCGATGGTCATAGCCACCACAACGCCCTTGCCAGCCGCCAAGCCATCAGCTTTCACCACGATAGGAGCACCCGTTTGAGCGATAAATTCCTTTGCTTCATCCACCTTGTGGAATACACCATAGGCAGCAGTCGGTATGTTATATTTTTTCATAAGGTCTTTGGCAAATACCTTTGAGCCCTCTAGTTGAGCAGCTACTTTAGATGGACCAAACACAGGAATCCCCGCCTTATTGAGCACATCTGCTAGTCCTGCTACAAGGGGAGCCTCTGGACCAACAACGACTAAATCAACATGATTATCTTTCAAAAAACGAATTAAATGATCGCTTTGCTGCCAATCAATACCGACTAGCTCTGCACAATCTGACATGGCTGCACTGCCAGGAATAGCATATACCTTTGTTACGCTAGGGCTGATGGACAAGCGCCAAGCTAAGGCATGTTCGCGGCCGCCGTTACCGATTACACATACTTTCATAAGTCCTCCATCGACGCCTAAACGCCATCAATACATCATTTATGTAAGCACCTATATTCTCTATAATCATCATTACACATCAATGATTACGAGCTAGTGCTCGACTGTAACCCTTAATTATGCTAAACAAATTAATGTTTAAAGTGACGAATGCTTGTAAATACCATAGCAATGCCCGCTTCGTCGGCAGCCTTGATGGATTCTTCGTCTCGAATAGAACCACCCGGTTGAATAATGGCTGCAATACCATGCTTTGCCGCCGTTTCTACAGTATCCCCAAAGGGGAAGAACGCATCAGATGCTAACACAGCACCTTTTGCAGCTTCACCAGCTTGTTCAAGAGCAATTTTTGCAGACCCAACGCGGTTCATTTGACCCGCCCCAACACCGAGGGTACGTTTTTCATTGGAAATCAAAATGGCATTGGATTTTACGTGTTTTACGAGCTTCCAAGCAAATTCAAGAGCTTTCCATTGTTCCTCTGTTGGCTGTACCTTTGTAACCACTTTATAGTTAGCGCGGTCTTCTTGAATATCATCTTCTGTTTGCACTAATAGACCACCAGAAACCTTTTTCACTGTTACTTGGCCAGATTCAGGTTTAGATAACTCGATGAGGCGAATATTTTTCTTTCCTTCAAGGATGTCTAATGCTTCTTTTGTGAAAGCAGGTGCCATAATGACTTCTAAGAAAATTTTACTCATTTCTTCTGCCGTAGCAGCATCTACTTCACGGTTTAAAGCAACGATACCACCAAAGGCAGATACAGAGTCTGCTTCGTAAGCATTTACATAAGCATCATGCAATGTAGTTGCTGTAGCTGCGCCACAAGGATTTGTATGCTTAATGATACATGCTGCAGGATCTGTAAATTCCCACACCATATTCCAGGCCGCTTCCATATCTACGATGTTGTTATAGGAAAGCTCTTTGCCATGGAGTTGTTTCAAAGCCCCCATGCCATGAGCTTTGCCAATTTCTTTGTAGAATGCTGCTTTTTGATGCGGGTTTTCACCATACCGAAGGTCAATTACCTTTTCATAAGCACTTAAATATTCAGGTGGTGTAGGACCTTCGTCTAAGACACCACTCATATAGTTAGCAATGGCTACATCATAAGCTGCAGTATGAGCAAAGGCTTCCTTTGCAAGACCAAAACGATATTCTTTAGGCAATTCACCATGTTCTTTAAGCATCATTATGATTTCATCATAATGATTTGGATTTACAACGATACCTACATACGCATGGTTTTTCGCAGCAGAGCGCACTATGGTAGGACCACCGATATCGATATTTTCAATAGCTTCCTCTAAAGATACATTAGGTTTTGCAATGGTTTCACGGAATGGATAGAGATTGACAACCACAAGGTCGATTGGTTCAATGCCATGATCTTCCATAGCTTTTTGATGTTCCCCGTTATCACGGATTGCCAAAATACCACCATGAACCTTGGGATGCAAGGTCTTTACGCGGCCGTCCATCATTTCAGGAAAACCAGTCAACGTCTCAACCGCTTTGGCTGCAATGCCTGCATCGGTTATGGCTTTAAGGGTCCCACCTGTGGAATAAATGGTTATACCTAATTCAACTAATCCCTTTGCAAAGTCTACAATACCTGTTTTATCAGAAACACTAAGTAATGCATTTTTAATCATCTAACGTCTTCCTTTGCTTACATATCAATCTTCAATATATACAACACGCCCTTTTATGGTGAGCTTATCTTCACAAAATAGTTGCAATGCCTCTTTATACGTTTTATGTTCAATAGGTAATAATCTATCACTCAAGGTATCCTCTGTATCATCGGGTAATACAGGAACCGTATTCTGCATAATGATAGGCCCCGTATCCATTCCCGCATCAACAAAGTGTACCGTACACCCTGTAATTTTTACGCCTCCGTCAATGGCTTGTTGATGACCATGAAGGCCTGGAAATGATGGTAACAGAGCAGGATGAATATTTAATATACGATGTTCATATCGCTCTATCAAAGGAGCACCTACAATACGCATATAGCCTGCCAAGACGATACCATCAACCTTATAAGGCTCTAAAGCATCTAGTTGAGCCTGTTCGAAGCTAGCTTTAGAATCATAGTCGCTACGTTCCATAACAATAAGTGGAATATTCCAAGATTTAGAACGTTCCACAATTCCTGCATTGCCGTGATCTGTAATGATTACAACAAATTCACCATTGATATAGCCTTCTTGCATAGCCTTATACAGTGCTTCACCATTAGAACCACGACCACTGGCAAAGAGGGCTAATCTCTTTTTAGAATTACGCATCGAACTCAGCCCCTTTAAGGACAACAGGACCCTCACCATTTACGATGCGGCCAATTTCATATACCGTTTCACCACGACTAGAAAGGTTTTCTTTAACTGTTTCTACATCCTTTTGATCAACGATAACAATCATACCAATGCCCATGTTGAACGTACGGTACATTTCAGGCCATGCTACATTGCCCCATTCTTGTAGTTTTGTAAATACAGGAAGTCGTGGCCATGTTGTAACGTCTACCTCTGCAGTAACGCCTTTTGGCAATACACGAGGAATGTTTTCATAGAAACCACCGCCGGTAATATGAACCATACCTTTTACGAGTTCTTGTTCAATTAACGGCAATACAGCTTTAGGATATAAACGAGTCGGCGTCAATAATTCTTCGCCTAAGGTTTTACCAAACTCTGGAATTTTTGTATCCATAGATAATTGTTTATGGTCAAATACAATTTTACGAACCAAGGAGAAGCCATTGGAATGTACACCAGACGATGGCAGACCTAAAATTACGTCGCCAGCTTTGATACTTTCACCGGTAATCAATTTAGGACGATCAACGATACCAACGGCAAAACCAGCCACATCGTAATCATCGTTATCGTAGAATCCCGCCATTTCAGCAGTTTCACCGCCTAGTAAAGCACATCCGGACTCTTCACAAGCCTTTGCCACACCGCGCACAATATCTGCTACTTTCACAGGATCAAGTTTACCAACTGCAATGTAATCGAGGAAGAATAAAGGCGTTGCACCTTGCACAAGAATATCGTTAACACTCATGGCTACGCAATCTTGGCCAATGGTATCATGCTTATCCATCATGATCGCGAGGCGTAATTTGGTACCTACCCCATCTGTACCAGATACGAGCATAGGGTCAGACATAGAGTGACCAGCTAATGAATAGAGGCCCCCAAAACCACCTAAATCACCAACAACACCAGGTGTATAGGTGCGTTTTACGGATTCTTTCATCAATTCGACGGCGCGATTACCTGCATCAATATCAACACCTGCATCACGATAGGTTAAACTAGTTTTATTCGAGCACATATTTG
>ERZ857521.3122-NODE-3122-length-14238-cov-3.519354_pt1 | contig 14238 bp, 6 predicted proteins | sample MGYA00519701_ERZ857521 | MGnify/ENA primary metagenome ERZ857521 (study PRJEB31778, sample SAMEA3449346) | human gut metagenome | biome: human gut; feature: human-associated habitat; material: faeces | place: United Kingdom | collected 2010/2012 ...
GTCTTCTCGTAGAACGCCTTGTCGGTGAAGCTGTTGCCGGCGTCGACGTTCATGCCGTAGAACGGGCCGCCGTCGGTCTGTTCGGCGATCAGCCAGCGGCGCGTGTCGAAGTAGCGGAGCTGTTCGAAGCAGAGTTCGATGCGGCGTTCCAGCCGGATCTGCTCGCGCATGAGCTCCTGCGAGAGGCCCGACTGCACGGGCCCGAGGCCGCCGCGTTCGCGGATCAGGTTGAGGTACTTTTCGATGTCCGGATTTCCCGGATCGTACTCGTTTAGCGCTTCGACGTAGTTGAGCAGCATCTCGGCGTAGCGCATCATCAGGAACGGCCGCTTGATATAATTGTTGTTCAGCGGATTGCTCGATGGCGATACGTTCTTGATGGCGATGTAGCCCGAGCGGGGGTAGTCCCATGTGCCCTTTTTGCCCGAACCGCCCGTGTAGTAGAGCTGGATGCGGGTCTTCTGGTCGCCGATCCAATAGGCGCCGTTGAAGCAGATGTTCACGTAGAATCGAGGTTCGCGGTTGACGAACATGTTGCGCGTGCCGGCCGGAGCGAAGACCCAGCCTGATTTGGCATCCTTGTACTCCTGGGTCGAGAATCCCTTTTCCTGCTCGGCGGTGATGGCCGAGCCGTCGTTCATGCGGAACGCGTCGACGAGCTGCTGCGTCGCGCCCATGCTCTCGTAGCCGCTGAACTGGCGGGGCGACGCCGAACGCTCCCAGCTCGAAAGATTGTTGTAGATGCGAACCATCATCACCTCGCTGTTCCAGTTTTCCAGGAAGACGTTGCGGCACGACATGTAGGGATCGAGCGTCCCGTCGGTGTGGTACTCCTTGTAGAGGTCGAAGATGTTCAGGTCGATGATCGCCTTGGCCGCGTCCGCCGCCCGTTTCCATTTTTCGGGATCTCTCTCGGTCGCGAAGAGGTGCTTGCCGTCGTTGTTCACGACGTTGGCGTAGGCCGGATTGCCGTTGAACTGCGGGCTGGCCGCCAGCAGCAGCACGCGGCTTTTGAGCCCCATGCACATGGCCAGCGTCGCGCGGCCGTAGTCCTTGTCGGCCTGCGAGGTGAAGTGCAGCGGCAGGCGTTCGTTGTCGATGATGTCGTCCAGTTCGCCGACGATATAGTCCACGCACTCGTCGTAGGAGCTGCGGGGCAGGTTCATCTTGACGTCGTCGCGGTCGAGGTCGCCGGGCAGCACCTCGTCGCCCAGCAGCACGCAGGGGCCGTACTGGCGCAGGAGGTTGTAGTAGAACCAGGCGCGCAGGAAACGGGCTTCGTTCTTGTACTGTTCGACCACGAGCGGACCGCGCGTCGGGTCGTTGAGCATCTCCTGGTTGTCGCCGATGTGCTGGATGAAGTAGGTGGCCGAACGGATGCCGCGGTAGAAGTGGCTCCAGAATTCGTAGTAGTCCGACGAGGCGCTCCAATTGCCGAGGTTTATCTGGTAGGAGTTGTAGTCCTCGCGGTCGTAGGTGACGTCCAGATCGTCCGAGCAGGGATCCCACGGAATGGGGCTCGTGCGATGGGCTTCGTTCAGAATGTAGCTGTAAACGGTGGCGAGGTATTTCTCCGAATAGGAAGTGCGCTGGAAGACCTGTTCGATGGTGATTCGGTCGTCGGGCACCTGATCGAAGAAGTCGTCGTTGCAGGCGGTCAGGCAGGCGGCCGAAGCCAGCGCGAGCAGTGTTATTTTGAATTTCATGGCTGATCGGTGTTTAGAAATTGAAGTTTACGCCCAGACTGACGGAGGCGATGTTCGGATAGCGGGCGCCGCGTCCGTCGCCGAGTTCCACGTCCCAAATCTTGAACGAGCTGAACGTGAGAAGGTTTACGCCCTGTATGAAGATGCGGGCATTGTCCAGATGAATCCGTTTCATCCAGTGGTCGGGCAGCCGGTAGGAGAGTTCGATGTTCTTCAGGCGCAGGTAGTCGGTATCTTTGAGCCACCAGGTGCTTTCTTCGTAGTTCATGTTGATGTTTCCGATCGAGAGACGGGGATAGAAGGCATTCTGGCGGGGATTCTCCTCGGTCCAACGGTCGGTGATGTTGCTCAGCAGGTTGCCGCGGCTCGACCCCTGCGAGAAGGGCAGCACGCCTTCGCCGCTGAGCATGGCGTCCACATGGGCGGCACCCTGGAACATGGCCGTGAGCGAGAGGTTCTTCCAGCCCAACGAGAAGCCGAAGCCGTACATGATCTCGGGGACGCTGCCCCAGCCGATGGGCACCTTGTCGTACTCGTCGATCTTGCCGTCGCCGTTCACGTCCTTGTACTTGATGTCGCCCGGACGGGTGTCGCCGGTCTGCATGGGCGATGCGGCGATCTCCTCGTAGCTTTCAAACAGCCCGAGGGCCACCAGCCCGAAACGCTGTCCGACCTTGTTGCCGATGGTGCTCTGCCACGGATAGGCTGCCGTGCTGTCGTCCTCGAGCACCTTGTTGCGGTTGAACGAGTAGTTGCCCATCAGGCTCAGCGACCAATCCCCCCCCCACGAATTGGCATAGTTTACCGAGAGTTCGAAGCCCTTGTTCTCGACCTTTCCGATATTGCCGTAGGGGTTGTTGATCATTCCGACGTAGGCCGGGATGCTCGAGCGGCGGAGGTAGATGCCCTCGCGCGACTCCTTGAAGTAGTCGAACTGGAAGTTGAGTTTGTTGTTCAGCAGGCGCATGTCCACTCCGATGTCGGTCTTGTCGGCCACCTCCCACGTCACGTCTACGGCATATTCGTTGATGGCCGTCGTGCCGAAGTTCTGGTCCATGTTCTTGCCGAAGGTATAGCTTGTCGAACTGCTGTCGGTGACGGTGGCCAGATAGGCGAACCGTCGGCCGCTGATCTGGCTGTTGCCGACCTGGCCCCACGTTCCGCGGACCTTCAGGTACTGGATGACGCCTGTGAGCGGCTCGAAGAAGGACTCGTTGGAGATCACCCAGCCCAGACCCATCGACGGAAAGAAACCGTATCGGTTCTTGGGGGCGAAGTTCTCCGAGCCGTTGTATCCGAAGTTGAATTCGGCGAAGTAGCGGTCGTCGAAGCCGTAGGTGAAGCGGCCGGCCAGACCGCGGAAGCGGTAAGGCAGGGCCTCCTCGACGTTGGTTGCCTTCGTGTTGATCTCGTCGCTCTGGTTGAAGAGCAGCATGCCCGACACGTCGTGGCGCCCGAAGGTGTTCTTGTAGTTGAGCGCCGCCTCGAGGTAGATCGTGCGGTCACCCTTGGCGCTGAGGCTGTAGGCGAGGTTCTCGGTGCCCTGCCGGGTCTGTTCGTAGATCAGGTTGCCGTTGGCGTCGCGCCCCGTGGCGTGGTAGGTGTTGGGCGACTTGGTGAAGCGGTTGCTGGTGTAGTTGTAAGTGTCGAACGAGAACATGCCCGTGATCGACAGCCCCTTGCAGAGCTGCTGCGTGACGCGCAGGTTCGAGTAGACCTGGCTGCGCCACTGGTTGGCATAACCCGTGGCGCCGAGCGCGGCTACGGGGTTGAGCCCTCCGCCCGAGAAGGCGCCCAACTTGCCGTCGGGATACATCGGGGCGATGTAGGTGGGCTGGGTGAAGTAGGCCGATTCGAAGATCGTGGCCTGCGACGAAGCGGGGTAGTTGGCATTGGCCAGGTATCCCTGGATGCCCAGCTTGATCTCGGTGGTGCGGAACGGATTGAGGGTCAGGTTGGTCGTGACGTTGTACCGGCGGTAGTAGGTATTCGAGTTGTAGTCGGCCAGCTTCGTGTCCTTGTACATGCCGTCCTCGTCGTAATAGGCCAGTCCGATGTAGTATACGGCCTTGTCCGATCCTCCCGACACATTGACGTTCGCCGAACGGTTGTGGCTGTAGTCGCGCAGGATCTCGTCCATCCAGTCCACATTGGGGTAGAGATAGGGGTCGGCATGCGTGCGGGTCTTTTCGATCACTTCGCGGCTGTATAGCGTACCGCCGCCGCGCGTTGTCGAAGCTTCGTTCGACATCTCCATGTAAGTGGCGCCATCGACGAAGTCGGTGATTTTCGTCGGGGTCGTGATGCCCTCGGTGTAGCGTACGGTGAACTTCGGACGCCCTTTCAGACCGCTCTTGGTGTTGATGATGATGACGCCGTTCGCTCCGCGCACGCCGTAGACGGCCGTGGCCGAAGCATCCTTGAGGATCGAGAAACTCTCGATATCCTCCGGATCGACGTTGGCGAACGAGCGGGGCACGCCGTCCACGAGCGTCAGCGGTGCACTCATGCTGGCCGTCAGGGTCGAGATGCCGCGGATGTAGATATCCGCATCGTCGAATCCCGGCTCGCTGGTCCTCTGTACGGAGACCAGACCGGCGACACGGCCGGCGAGTCCCTGCGTGAGGTTGGCGGCCGGCACCTTGAGTTCATCGACCTGGATGCTCTGCTGCGAGCCGATGACGCTGATCTTTTTCTGTACACCGTATCCGACCACCTCCACGGCATCGAGCAGGGCGTCGTTCTGTTCGAGCACGACGTCGAGCAGGCCGCGTCCGGCGACGGCCACATCCTGGGTCTTGTAACCCACGTAGCTGAATTCCAGTACGTCGTCGGGCAGTACGTCGATCAGGTAGTTTCCGTTGATGTCGGTGGCCGTGCCGATGTTGGGCCGGTCCTTCACGAATACCGTCACGCCGATCAGGGGCTCGCCGCTGTGATCCTTGACCGAACCCATGACGCGCAGCGTGGTCTGCTTCTCGGCTTTACCCGCTGCTGCGGCCTTGCCGATGACGATCTGCCGTCCGGAGAGTTTCCAGGTGTTCTCCGTTCCGGCGAAGAGCACTTCGAGCACATCCCCGACGGTTTGGTCTGAGACGCTGATCGACACGCGGCGCGAGGCGTCGAGGATGTTGTCGTAGTAGACGAAAATATAGTTGCTTTGGTCTTCGATGCGCGAGAATACCTCCTTGAGAGGGACATTCTGCAGGTTGAGCGAGATGCGTGCATCCGGGGCGGACGTCTGTGCGGCGACAGAGCCGAACAACCCGATTGCGGCCAGCAAAAACAGGACTTTTATCCGTAGCAGACGGGATAATTGCTTATTATCGGGTACAGGGGTCCCGATATTGCCATTTTTGTTGTACATTTGCAATGAATTGAAGTTTAGAATAGGATAGTTTTTAGATTTCATTTCGTGCCGGGCGGTGTTGGAGGACGCTGCCCGGCTTTTTTCAGTTCGGCTCGTGATTTTCCATAGGCATTCGGTTTGGATTGTTGTCGTGTTCCTTTCGTGCGTTTTGTGTCGAGCAGAGGCTGAATCCCGTCTCGGAGGCCCGGAACCGGATCGGGGCCGTGAGCGAGAGGACCCGCAGCACCTCGCCGGGATCGTCGTTGAGTTCGAGTTTTCCCGAGATGGTCATGACGCCGACTTCGGGGGAGCAGTCGAACGTCCGGTTGTAATATCGGGCAAGCCGTGCGAACACGTCGGAGAGCGGCGTGTTGTCGAAGCGGTAGTATCCGTGGATCCAGCTGATATAGTCTTCGGCGCGAACCTTGCGGATGCGGAACGTGCCGGCGGTGTCGAGCGAAGCGCGCTGGTCGGGCTCGATCCGGATGCCGCGCTCGGGGGCGCCGGTCGGTGCGACGCTTACCGAACCCGACCGGAGCACCACCTCCTGGGCCCTGTCACGTCCGTAGGAGGAGACGTAGAACCGGGTTCCCAGTACACGGATGTCCATTTTCCCGGTGTGCAGGGTGAAGGGCCGTGCGGCGTCGTGGGCCACCTCGATGTAGATTTCGCCTTCGGCGTAGATCTCGCGGCGGTCATCGTCGAATGCCGAGGGGTAGATCAGCCGCGATCCGGCATTCACCCACACGCGGGTGCCGTCGGCCAGCGTTAAGGTCGTCTGCTTGCCGTAGGGGACGAGCAGCTGGTTGAATGCAGCCACCTCCTTTTTGGTGATCGGTTCGCGGGCGTCTTCGTTGATGTGGATCTCGGAGGCGTCGTAACGGATCGAGGTGCGTTTCTCCTCGAGCCGCACCGTCTTCTGTTCCGAGAGTACAAGCTGTACCTCCTTTTCGGTGTATGCGGGAGCCTCTGTCGCCCGGGCAAACTCCCGGATGTCCGGGATCTGTTGTTCCGCCCTGCCGCGGAGGAAGAATCCGGTAACCAGCAGTATGCTGCAGGCAGCCGCGCAGGCGATCCCGACGATGTGCCGCCGGAGCGGTCGGTTTTGCCGGAGGGACGGAGCGGCAGGGAGCTTCGCCGGGGTGGCGACCCGTTCCGTGAAGCGGCGGTAGGCCGCTTCGGCATCGAAACAGGTGTCGGTCAGGTGTTCCTCTCCCCATGCGTCGTAGGCGTCGAGATAGTTGCGGCGATGTTCCTCCGAGGAGCGGAGCCAGTCGAGAAGTTCGGCCTGCTCGGCATCGGAGAGACGCTCGCCGTCGAGGTGGCGTGCGATCAGGTGGTCGATATGTCTGTTTTGCATGTTCATCTATTCTATTCACGGATCAGCGGGCCTAACCCCTACCTTCCCGGCTGAAAAAAGATTCCGATCCGCCCGAAACGGAGCGGGGAGCTGCAGCCTGCGCCGCAGCTCCCCGCCGTATTCGTGCCGGATCTTCCCCGTTACCGGTAGATTCGGGCGGCGAACCCGCCTCCGGGAGCCATCTTCACCGTCAGTTTCTTGTCTGCGGGCAGCATCTCCGTCCGCTTTACGTAGTCGCAGGCGGCGCGGTGGGCGTTCCTGCCGTCGCTGAAGCTCTCGACCTTCCAGCCGTCACCCTCGAGGAACGAGAGGTCGAGCACCACTTCGCGCGCATCCCAGTTCGTCAGCGCCCCGACATACCATGTGTCGCCCGACTGCCGGGCGATGGCGATCCGTTCGCCGAGTTTTCCGTCGAGAGCTTCCGTGCGGTCCCAGACGGTCGGCACGGAGGCGATGAAGCCGAAGCATTCGGGCTCCTTGAGGTAGTTCGACGGCGAGTCGCAGAGCATGTTGAGCGGCGATTCGAAGACGATGTACTCGGCCAGCTGACGGCAGCGGGTGCCCTGGCTCATCGGCTCCGTATTGACCGGACGGTAGTTTCGCCGCGTGGCGTTGCGCATGGCGCCCTGCGTGTAGTCCATTGTCCCGGCGACCATGCGGATGAAGGGCATGGTGACGTCGTAGGTCACCTGATCGACCGTCTCGGGCGACCACTTCATCTGTTCAAGGCCGAAGACCCCCTCGTAGTTGATGACGTTGGGCCACGTGCGGTTGAGCCCCGTCGGCTTGAAGATGCCGTGGAAGTCGAGCAGCATGCGGTGCTCGGCGCAGACGCGTGCGGCACGGTGGAGGAAATCGACGATCTTCTGGTCGTCGCGGTCCATGAAATCGACCTTGAAGCCCTTGACGCCCATTTCGGCGAAGTAGCTCACGACGCGCTCCATGTCGCGGTCGAAGGCGTGGTAGCCGGCCCAGAGGATGATCCCGACATTCCGCTCACGGGCGTACGCCACTAGTTCGCGGAGGTCGATTTCGGGTACCACCTGCATCAGGTCGGCCTTCTTGTTCACGGCCCAGCCCTCGTCGAGGATCACGTATTCGATGCCGTTCCGCGAGGCGAAGTCGATGTAGTATTTGTAGGTGTCGTTGTTGATGCCGGCCTCGAAGTCCACGCCGTAGAGGTTCCAGTCGTTCCACCAGTCCCATGCCACCTTTCCGGGCCTGATCCACGAGGTGTCCCCGATCCTGGATTCGGGTGCCAGGCGGTAGACCATGTCGTTGTCGAGCAGCTCGCGGTCCTCCCGGGCGACGATCACCGTGCGCCACGGGAAGGCTCTGCTGCCGACGGTCGAGGCAATGTATCCTTCGCGCTCGCGCACGAGCATTTGCAACCGGTTGTGTCCTCCCTGCTCCTCGCGCTTGGGGTAGGGGGCGAAGACGCCGCGCAGTTCGGGCGTTTCGCCGTTGCCGCGCAGGTAGAGGCCCGGATAGCCTTCGAGGTCGGCTTCCGTGATGACCAGTTTGTAGCCGCCGTCCAACTCGACGAGCGCCGGAAGGAAGATCAGCCTTCCGGGGTTGAGTTCCGTGATCGGGGCCGTAGTGTAGGTGTTTTCGAACGAGTTGAAGAACTGGCTCTCGAAGTCGAACTCCTTGCCGCGTGCGACGTAGGGTACGACGGCCCGGCTGTCTGAGGGGAAGGTGAAGGCGACGCATTCGTCCTCGACGCGGAGCGTGCCTTTGCGGTCGGTGGTGAAGCGGTAGGCCAGTCCGTCGTCGTAGAGGCGGACGACGAGGCCGAAGTCTCCGCGGAACGAGAGCGTCAGCTGGTTGTAACGCTCCACGACCCGGTTTTTCTTGTAGAGGGGCGAGGCGATCGTCTGATCGACGGAACTCTTTTTCGTCCGGACGACACGGGCGTTTTGTCCGAGTACTTCGCCGCCTTCGAGGGTCATGGCGACGGGCGACGGGGCGAGCAGCGGGGTGTCGCCGGCATCGAGCCTGAGGCGGATTTCGTCGCCTACGGTGACCGTCGTGCGGAGGTTGCCGTCCGGAGAGGAGAGCGAATAGGTTTTCTGTGCCGCGAGGGTCGCGGGGATGCAGGCCAGGCCGAGCATCAGCAGAAGCGGTTTGAAGTTCATGGTCGGTTTCGGGATAAGTGTTCTGTGATTCAAACAAAATTAAGCAAAAAAAGCGAGATTCCCATCGGATGCGGTCTTTTGGGGTTGCTGTTCATTTTATTACACGGACAATCGGAGCCGTACCCTACGTCACGGCGTCGTTTTTCAGCCCGAAAATCGGATGTTTCCGAAAAAACGCCGCTGCGGGAGGCCGTGTGTTCCTGAATTTTTTCCTATCTTTGGAGGCAAAATGAATACGGCTATGGATTTGACAGGTGTGCAGCAGGCTTTGCAGGAACTGACGCAACTGGTTGATGGCTGGAGTGCATCCGGCCGAGTCGATGCTTTGGAGCGCGACCTGGCGCTCGAGAAGTTGCGCCGGGTGTACGATGCGCTTCGTTTCGCGCCTTCGGGCGATGCACTGCCGGAAGTTCCGGCAGCGGCGGAACCGGTGGGGGATGTCGGGGCGGGACCCGTTTCCGAAGCGTTCGAAATGCCCGAGGCACTGGATCTGGGCGAGGTGTTGTCGCTCGATCCGCATTCGGTGGCGGACCCCGAACTTCAGCAGGCCGTGCCGCTGGACGAGGTCTCCGAGGAACCGCCTCTTGCTGCTGCGGGGGTAGAGCCTGAGGCTGAGCCGGCCGACGAACCCATTACCGACGAACCGGTAGCCGGACTTGCGCCTGCCGCGGGTGCCGAAGCGTCCGCTGTTGCAGAACCGGAGGCTGCGGCTGAACCTGAACCCGTGCCTGCCGCTGTAGCGGAGCCTATTGCCGGGCGTGAACCAGCCGCAGCCGATGTCCCCGCACCTGCCTCCGAATCCGGGCAGGCTGCTGAACCGGCCGTTGCTCCCGTTCCCGAAACGCAGCCCGAGCCCGAGCTCCGGCCCGCACCCGATGCGGAATCCTCGTTCGTGCAACCTTCCGTTCCGGCTCCAGCTCCCGAGACTGCCTCTGAGACTGCCTCCGAACGGCCGCACACCGTGGCTCCTACGCTGTTCGGCCCGGAGGAGAATGCCAACCTCCGCCACCGCCACAAACAGCGGGTCATCATGTCGCTTTACGGCAACGATGCCCCGTCGGTCAAGCCGCAGGCACCGGCTGTTCCCGAACCGACTCCCGCTCCGGCCGCCGACCGGGTCGTTTCGGCTCCGGAGCGTCCTTCAGACGAGCGCCGTGCAGGAAGACCCTCCATCGCCGAGGTATTCGGCCGTCGGGTTGAGACGGGTCCGTCCGCCGCATTCGGGCGGGATCTGTCGGAGGCTCCGGTTGCTCCGGCCGAGGCGGTCCCGGACGGAACCGACGCCGGCGAGTCCGCCGAGGCGGATCCCGTCGTGCACGGCTCGTTTGCCGACGAGTTGGCCGCAGCCGCTCCCGGGGCCGTGCTGGGCGAGGTGATCAATCACGACGTCCAGACCCTTGCCGATACGATCGCCCCGCCGCGTGACCGAGCCTCGGAGCTGCTCCGCAACGAGCCGGTGACCGATCTGCGCCGCGCCATCGGGATCAACGACCGTTTCCTGCTTATCCGCGATCTGTTCGGCGGCGACGGTGCGGCCTATGAAGCTGCGATCGATGCGCTCAACGGGTTCGACAACCTCGACGACTGCATGATCTACATTGCCGAGCATTATGCCTGGAATCCCAATTCGGACGGGGCGGTGCTGCTGATGGAACTGCTTGAACGGAAATACCACTGACGCATGGCCCGGCTCTATATCGTGCCGACGCCGATCGGCAACCTCGATGACATCACGCTGCGCGCCGTGCGCGTGCTCCGTGAGGTCGATTTCATCCTGGCCGAGGATACGCGCACGACCTCGTTCCTGCTGCGCCACCTGGGCATCGAGAAGAAACTCTACTCCCACCATAAGTTCAACGAGCACGCCACAGTGCGCATGGTGGCCGACGAGATCGCGGCCGGACGCAGTGCGGCGCTCGTCTCGGATGCCGGGACGCCGGGCATTTCGGATCCGGGTTTCCTGCTCGTGCGCACGTGCGTCGAGGCCGGCATCGAAGTCGAGACGCTGCCCGGGGCCACGGCGCTGATTCCGGCGCTGGTACAGAGCGGCTTCCCGTGCGACCGTTTCTGCTTCGAGGGGTTCCTGCCCCAGAAGAAGGGACGAGCCAAACAGCTGCAGGCGCTGGCCGGTGAGGAGCGCACGATGATCTTCTACGAGTCGCCCTACCGCGTGGTCAAGTGTTTGGAGCAGTTCGCGGAGGTCTTCGGCCCGGAGCGCGGCGTCTCCGTATCGCGCGAGCTGACCAAGAAGTTCGAGCAGACCGTGCGCGGTACGATCGCCGAGGTACTCGACCATTTCCGGACGACCGAACCCAAGGGAGAGTTCGTGATCGTCGTGGCGGGCAAACCCAAACCCCGACACGCCCGCCCCGATGCCGCGGATGCCGACAGCTGCGGGGCGGGGACCGAATCCTGACAAAGCCTATCCCCATCATGCAGCGCGCGGAACTCAATCTCATACAGCGAATCTGGCTGGAGGTACTCTGGCTGGGGGCGCGGCTGTTCGCCATCCTGCCCTATTGGCTCAAGTACTATGTCATCGAGGATCTGATCTATTTCCTGTTGTGCTACTGCATCCGTTATCGCCGGAAGGTGGTGTGGATGAATCTGCACAACTCCTTTCCCGAGAAGAGCGAGGAAGAGCTGGCGCGGATCTGCCGGCGTTTCTACCGCACGCTTGCTGAGATGTTCGTCGATACGGTCAATATGGCCCACATGACTCCCCGCAAGGGGCGCCGGGTCCTCACCGTGGAGGGGCTCGAGGAGCACCGCGCCCGGGTCCACGGCCGCGACTGGATCGCAATGACGGCCCATTTCGGCTGTTGGGAGTACTGCTCCTACTGGGGCCTTTACGAACTGTCGCAGATTGTCGTGGCCGTCTACCATCCATTGCGGAGCCGCGTGGCGGAGCGCCTCTACCAGCGCCTGCGCAACGGCGACTACGCCACGACGGTCCCGATGAAGGAGAGCCTGCGTTTCTACCTCCGCCACCGCGATACGGGTTTTGCGGGCAAGAACCTTGTCATGGGGCTGATCGCCGACCAGAATCCGCCGCGGCGCCCCGACAGCCATTGGTTCCGTTTTCTCAATCAGGATACGATCTTCTTCGACGGCGGCGAGAAACTGGCCCTGCGCTGCCATCTTCCGGTCTATTTCGTGCGGATGGACCGCCTGCGGCGGGGCCGTTACCGGATGTCGTTTGTTCCCCTGTACGACGGGGTGGAGGAGGTCGGGCCCAACGAGATCACCGGACGCTACGTCCGCCAGCTGGAGTCGGTCATCCGCGAGCGGCCCGAACTCTGGATGTGGTCGCACCGCCGCTGGAAACACAAACGCAGGAAGACCGATGGCAACCGCTAAGATCGTCATACTGAACTGGAACGGCGAGGACCACCTGCGCCGTTTCCTGCCAAGCGTCGTCGCTGCCGCTCCGAACGGGGTGGAGGTCATCGTGGCCGACAACGGATCGACGGACGGTTCGGTGGCGCTGCTCGGCCGGGAGTTCCCGACGGTCACGCTGTTGCGCATGGACCGCAACTACGGTTTTGCCGGCGGATACGACCGTGCGCTCGAACGGATCGAGGCCGATTACTACATCCTTCTGAATTCCGATGTCGAGACCCCCGCCGGCTGGCTCGAACCGCTTCTCGAGTGCCTCGACCGGAATCCCGACGTGGCGGTCGTCTCGCCCAAGCTGATCTCCTGCCTCGAACGCACGAAGTTCGAATACGCCGGAGCCTCGGGCGGCTTCATCGACTTTCTGGGTTACCCCTTCTGCCGGGGCCGCATCCTGCGCACGGTCGAGGAGGATGCGGGGCAGTATGACGACGAACGCGACGTCTTCTGGGTGAGCGGGGCGGCTTTCTGCTGCCGCGCCGATCTCTTCCATGCATTGGGGGGCTTCGATGCCGACTTCTTTGCCCACATGGAGGAGATCGACCTCTGCTGGCGCATGCAGCTGGCAGGTTACCGCGTGCGGGTCGTGCCCGAGAGCAGGGTCTACCACCTCGGCGGCGGCACGCTCCAGACCGACTCCCCGTCGAAGGTCTTCTATAACCACCGCAACAACCTGGCGATGCTCTTCAAGTGCGCCACGCCGTGGCAGCGCGCCGTGGTCGCTGTCGTGCGCCCGGGGCTCGACCTGCTGGCGGCCCTGTCGTACCTCATGCAGGGGCGGGCCGACAACTTCCGGGCGGTCTTCCGCGCCTGGCGGAACTTCCTCCGCTGGCACGGGGCTCTGGCCCGCAAGCGGCGTGCGATCCGTGCCGCAATCCGGAGCGAGTCGAGGCATATCTACGCCGGGTCAATCCTCGTGCGTTATTTCCTGGGCCGGCAAACCTTCGGGCGGATGATGTGAGGCGTGGCGGATAAGGTAAGGTGTAGCCGCCGCAGGGATACAAAAAAAGCGGGCGGAGATTCCTCGAATCTCCGCCCGCTTTTGCTTGCTTTGCAGGGGCCGATTTACTTGTTGATCTTGGCCCAGGAGTCTTTGAGCGTCACGGTGCGGTTGAACACCAGGTGTTCGGGCGTCGAGTCCGTATCGGGGCAGAAGTAGCCCACGCGCTCGAACTGCACGGCCTGGCCTACGGGTGTCTCGCGCAGCGAAGGCTCCAGATAGCCCGTGATCTTGACCATCGACTCGGGGTTGAGGTTGTCCTCCCAGGTCTGTCCCTCCTCCACGTCGTCGGGGTTCTCCTTCGTGAAGAGCGGGTTGAAGAGGCGTACCTCGGCCTCCACGGCATCCCGTGCCGACACCCAGTGGATGACGCCCTTCACGCGGCGGCCGTCGCTCGACGAGCCGTTGCCGGACATCGGGTCGTAGGTGCAGCGCAGTTCGGTGATGTTGCCCTCGGCATCCTTGACGATCTCCTCGCACTTGATCAGGTAGGCATAGCGCAGGCGCACCTCGCCGCCCGGCTGCAGACGGAAGAACTTCTTCGGCGGGTTCTCCATGAAGTCGTCGCGCTCGATGTAGAGCTCGCGCGAGAAGGGAACCTGGCGCGTTCCGGCCGCTTCGTCCTCGGGGTTGTTGATCGCCGTGAAGTATTCGGTCTTCTCTTCGGGGTAGTTCGTGATGACGACCTTCAGGGGGTTGAGCACGGCCATGCGGCGCTCGGCCACCTTGTTCAGGTCCTCACGCACGCAGTATTCGAGTTTACCGAGGTCGATGACGTTGTCGCGCTTGGCCACACCGACCATCTCGGCGAAGTTGCGCACCGAGGCGGGCGTGTAGCCCTTGCGGCGCAGGGCGCAGATCGTCGGCATACGGGGGTCGTCCCAGCCCATCACGGCGCCCTCCTGCACGAGTTTCAACAGGCGGCGCTTCGACATGAGCGTGTAGGTGAGGTTCAGTCGGGCAAATTCGTACTGGTGCGAGGGATAGATCTCCAGCGCCTGGATGAACCAGTCGTAGAGCGGGCGGTGCACGTCGAACTCCAGCGTGCAGATCGAGTGGGTGATCCGCTCGATCGAGTCGCTTTGGCCGTGGGCGTAGTCGTACATCGGGTAGATGCACCACTTGTTGCCCGTGCGGTGGTGTTCGGCGTGGATGATGCGGTACATGATCGGGTCGCGGAAGAGCATGTTCGGATGGGCCATGTCGATCTTCGCGCGCAGCACCTTCGCGCCGTCGGGGAATTCGCCGTTCTTCATACGCTCGAACAGGTCGAGGTTCTCCTCGACCGA
>ERZ857521.3125-NODE-3125-length-14214-cov-37.714175_pt1 | contig 14214 bp, 15 predicted proteins | sample MGYA00519701_ERZ857521 | MGnify/ENA primary metagenome ERZ857521 (study PRJEB31778, sample SAMEA3449346) | human gut metagenome | biome: human gut; feature: human-associated habitat; material: faeces | place: United Kingdom | collected 2010/2012 ...
TCTTCACGAAGCGTTATCCCGACGGGAAGACAGGCATCGTGGGCGGCCTGCTCTACCACGGCATTCCGGACGAGTCCTTTGCCGTTACGCTGACCCCGTTCCACGGATGGCAGATACACACCTAAAGAAACAGCGGATAATCACAGTATTAACTTTATAAAAATTCAAGATTATGGAAGCAATGGCAGTATTGGAAAAACAACAGCAGTTTGATTTCCAGAACAACGGAATCGAAGTAATGAACTTTGAAACCCTCCAGCGTACCTACAAGGAGAACGATATCTACGGCAAGCCGGTCCAGGGCATCTATCACTACCAGGTCCTGCAGCGTATGATGGACATCTGCGAGAAGTACAACCTCGATTACGAGGTGGAAGAAATCTTCGCGGCACAGAACAGGAACAAGACACAGCCGGGGGTAAGCATCCTCCCGCAGGTGGAACAGACACACGGTGAAAAGGCAGTGGAAGCCCATATTCTCCGACGCATCTTCGCCACCATCCGCATCAAGGACTGGGAGACGGACGAGCTGACGACTACGCTGGTCGTCGCCTACCATCAGGACGGCATACAGGCGGCCATAGGTCCGTGCGTGAAGATATGCCATAACCAGTGTATCCTATCACCGGAAAGGAGCATATGCAACTACGGAAAGAACAAGGTGACAACGGAAGGTGTATTCGAAGCGGTGGACGGCTGGCTGGCCAACTTCGAGGTGAACATGAACGAGGACATCGGTCGGATACAGCGGATGAAGCGCCGGATCATCTCCCTGGAAGAAGTATATATGTATATCGGTCTGCTGACGGCCATGCGCGTGGCCCACGACAGTTCGGACAGGAACCTGTCATCCTCCGTGGAGACCTATCCGCTGAACCAGGGACAGATCTCCCAGTTCACGGAAGAGGTGCTGAAACTGGCCGCGGAAAAGGGGCAGATTACCGCCTGGGACCTGTATAACGTAGCCACCGAGATATACAAGCCGGGCAAGACGGACTTTCCGGCACTGATCCCGCAGAACGGGGCGATGGCGGAGCTCCTGCTCTCCCGGCTGCCGGAAGAGGTTGAAATACAGGAGGCCGTTCCGGTGAACTGAGCCTGCCGTCAACAGTCACGGCAAGAAACGCCGACCGGCGGAAAGAAGGGAGGATTTGCGGCTGTCCCGGAATCCTCCCTTCACGTTGCCGTTTCGCGGAAAAACGTCCGGAATCCATGGCTTTTCCCCCGAAGAAGTGCCATATCATGGCTGCATAACAATTATTTGCACATGAAATTCGGCATTGACAGGGAAATGCCTTATCTTTATTATTCATACCCGACCGAAAGACTCCCGGTCGCTGATTAAATGCAATGAATATGGAAATAAAAGGAAAATACTGTAAGGATTGCGTCATCTTCACGGACAATATCGAGCAGGAAGCCCTGTCGATGGTCTATTCCTTTGTGAACCATCCGATGTTCAGGGATTCCAAAATCCGTATCATGCCCGATGTCCATGCGGGCAAGGACATCGTGGTGGGATTCACCGCTCCTTTTGAGAACCATGTCAATCCCGACCATGTGGGCGGAGACATCGGCTGCACGGTCTCAACATCCCTCACGGACATGCCCGTATCCCCCGGCCAACTCGCCGCCATCGAGGCCCGCATCCGGGAAAACGTGAAATTCGGCCTGACGGTGCACAAGTCAACCTTATATCCCGTCAAGGAGTTCCTGTCACACCTGCATCAGCGCCACATGGAAGCGCAACGCGCGTGGCCGGAATACGTAGGACAGTTCGAATTCTCGGAGAATGGCATCTCCAGGATGCTCCGCCGCCTGGAAATGGACGAAGCCACCTTCTACCATGCCATAGGCACGGTAGGTTCCGGCAACCACTTCATAGAGATAGGGAAGACCCCTGAGGGGAACTATGCCGTCACAGCCCATTGCGGCAGCCGCAACTTCGGCCAGAAGGTATGGAAATACTGGCGGACGGTGTCGCACAATCCGTCCATGGTGGCGACCACCGGCTACCTTGAAGGGGAGCAGATGCGCGGGTACATCACTGACATGGTCATCGCGCAGGCTTACGCGGAATACAACCATATCGTCATCCAGCGTTTTGTCCTGGACGCCCTCCGCCGCACGAGCGGTCTGCCCGGGAAGATTGCGGAACAGATCATCACCACCCACAATTACATTGATTTCCAGATGCGCATGATACGCAAAGGGGCCGTGCGGGCCATCGACGGGGAAAAGATAGTCATCCCGTTCAACATGCGCGACGGCCTTATCGTCTGCCGTGGCAAGGGCAACCCGGAATGGAACTGTTCGGCTCCCCACGGGGCCGGGCGCCTGCTGAAACGCTCGGAGGCGAAGGAACTGATAGACATGGACGAATACCGCAAGGCCATGGACGGCATATATTCCACCTCTGTCGGCCGCTCCACCCTGGATGAGAGCCCTATGGCCTATAAAGACCCGGAAGAAATCCTCCGGCTGATAGCGCCGACCGTGGACGTGCTCTATTTCATCCGGCCTGTCATCAATATGAAGGACAGGGGAACTGGACAAAACAGCCGGGAACCGGAAAATGAGGACTGACAGCGTCCGGCCTTCATGGCCCCGTTGAACAGGAAGAGGGAGGACCGGCCGGCCCTGTGCCGGAAGATCCTCCCTCTTTCCTAATCCTCAAAAAGCAGCATATATTCCACTTTTCTTCTGCGCTCGATGCTCGGAACCGCCTTGCCCCGGTAACACCGGAAAGAAACATACTCCCTGTAAATGTCCCGGTCGCCGGCCTCCAGCTTCTTCAACAGCCGGCTCTTGGGCATCTTTCCGTACCCCTTTAGACGGAAAGCTCCCACGTTGTAGGCCAGTACGCTGACCAGCAAGGAATCACGCCCCAAATAGCTGAACATACGGCACAGTTTGCGCAAATCCGCCCTCAGAATGGAATCCCCCTGAGCTTTGGAGATGTTGTTGGTGAACTTTTCTCCGGGCAGTACCTTGTGCCCCCAACCGACATAAGGCCAGTGCTTTCTTTCTCCATGCCAGCCTTCGAACCGCTTGACGCACTCGACGGCAAGGTTGAACTTGTCCCGTCCCTCCTTTACCGGATTTTCCGCCCACAGCGGCATACCCAAAAGACAGACGGCAGCCAGTATTCCAATCCTCATGGCAACAAGGGCTTTATTGTCATACTGACGGCTGGATGAAGGGCAACGGCCGTATCGCCGGGCTGCGCCATGACCTGGGTGCCGGCATCCCCGTTGCTGTCTCCATTCCCGCCATCCTCTCCGTCATCGCTCTCGTTGTTGAAGTCGAAGGTCAGCAGGCAGAGCTGCGCGGGCTCGCTGTTGTCCTCGAAATAGATGTCGATGCTCTGCTGGTCCTCGCATTCCGAAGTATAGTACAGGCGGAACACCTCCCTGTCCAGCGGATAACGGTCGTTGGGCAGCAGCACCATTCCGTCGTCCATGCGCAGCGTGCCCTCACCGTCCGGCTGGAAATAACGTATGGTATAGCGGGCGTCGGAGAACCGTCCTTCCCGTTTCAGCTCGCATCGGATCTCCACGGTCTCGCCTTTTACGATGCGTGTGGGCACGGGCATCGTTTCTACCGTGAATGGATAGGACTGCTGCACGTCAAGGTCATCGCTGCACGAGGCCAGCAGACTAAAGGTCATGCCCGTCAGGGCGCACACAAGGGCGGACAGCCCTTTCCTGTTCATAATCGTTTTCATATTCATTTCTTGTTTTAACGGTTTGTAAAAGATATTTTTCTCCGGGCGGGAAATTGCTTTCCAGATATTCGTTCAGGTCCTTGCTGCCGGCATACAGGTCGGAACAGTCGTCAATCCTGTCCCCGTATCGTTTCCGCAGGAGGGCCAGCGTCCTTTTCCCGGCGTCGTCATTGTCAAGGTAGCACCGTATCCTCCCGTAACGGTCCAGATAAGGGAACGCGCGTTCGGCCAGGGCCACCGAATTGAGGACGACATGGTCCTCTCCACAGTTGATGCCGAGCACCCTCCACGAGAGATAGTCGATGAAGCCCTCGAACAGGTTGCAGGTAAGTGAGCCGTCCCCGATGACGGAAATGTCCTTGGGCGGCAGGCACCATTTCATGAACCTGCTCCGCAGCTCATAGCCCCCGCTCACATTCCTAAACCCGATGGCGAAATACCGCTTGCCGTACAACCGGAACCGGACCTCCTCACAGTTCGCCCGTGCGATGCCGGCAGGGATGCCGCGCCCTTTCAGGTAGCCGAGCAGGGCGTCGGAGGCCAAGGGTGCGCGGACCACCTCCTCGAACCGGGAGGCTTCCTTCCGCCTTGCCGTCCGCGTCCCTTCCTTCGTCCGCGCCTTTCCGGCATGTTCCGGTACCGTGCCCCCATACACCCCGGCGATGAACCTTGCCTGGGCCATGAAACTGCCCGTACCGGCAATTTCCCCGGCGAGAGTGAAGATGTCGCCGCCATGCCCCGTGCCGAAGTCATGCCAGACCCCCTTTCGGGTGTTCACATGGAACGACGGCGTCCTTTCCTCCCGGCAGGGTGACGAATACCAGCATTCGTCCCCGTGCCGTCTGACCGGCTCGTGTCCCAGGCGGGACAGGAATTCCTCGATGGGAATGCCTCTTATCATTTCTATGTCCATAGGCGACTAATTGAGGATGAATTTCAGTCCCAGCCCGAACTGTGTCGTGAACACGCCGAGCGAGCTTCCCCACAGGGCACGCTCCCGCACATGGGCAAGCAGCACGATGCGGTCCGTGATGTAAGTCTCAAGCTCCAGTGTCAGGGCGCCGCCATAGATGAAGGCGTCCCCGTCAAGGAGCGTGGAGCCGTCGGGCATCATCCTCTCGCCCCAGTTCACCGTCTCATAGCCGGCCAGCGCCGAACCGCCGATGGAAAGAAAGAGGGTTCTGGTCGGATCGGACAGGAATTTCAGGTAATAGCCGCCTTCCGCCGTGAACTGCGCACGGGGGACCGGGTTTCCACGGTAATCGTAATTCCTCAGCAGGTATTCGACACCGGCTACCCAGTGGTTAGCCTTTTTCGTGTAACCCGACACGGCGAATCCCGTGTACCAGTTCACCGGAGCTTCCGAGCCCCCGGCAAAGCCGCCCCTGAGTTCCACGCCCTTCATGCCGGGCAGGTACCGCTGGGCGTATGCCTGCCCCGACGACAGGGCAAGCGATACGCAGGCGGCAAGTAAAAACAGGCACCTCCTCATGGTCATTTCACTTTAAGTTCGTTGATGACCCTCGCTCTCACGATGTCCTCACTCTCCACGGTGAAGGTCTGGTGACGGCCTCCGCTCTTCTCGTGCATCTCCACCACCAGCATCTTGTCGGCGGGGATGGTGAACTTGTCGAAGACAAAGACGGTACGCTCGTCCTTCTTTCCGGCAACAACCGTGGCATAGTTGTAGGCACGGAGAGGGAAAATGACCTGTTCCTGAATGGCCGTACGCTTCATCACCTTCTTGTCCACGATCTTGAACGTGATGAAATCCACGTCATAGGGCACATTCGACGTATTCCTGATCTGCGTGTGGAAATAGAGCAGCCCGTTGTGGGTATAGAGCCCGCGCAGCAGGTACTGGATGCCGAACGCCTGGCTGCCCACATGCTTGATGTGCCGCTTGTTGTCCTTGTGGATGGCCTTGGCGATCAGATGCACCAGCTTCGGCGACTCGCTGCCGAGCTCTTTCAGGTAGATGTCCATGGCATTGTTCGGACGGTTTACCTCGCTGCCGTCATGGATGAAGTCCTTCATCTCGATGTTGAGCAGCAGGGGTTCGTCGGCATACTTCACGTTGAACGTGTAGAAACTTCCGCTTTCGGTAATCACCGACATGTTGGTCTCCTCACGGAAATTCCTCACCGTGGCCTTTACACGGATGACGTTCTCCGCGCCGTCGGCCTTTCCCGCGATCAGGTTCGGGGAACCGAGGTCCACATAGCGCACCGCCGAGGGGAAGATGATGTGCGTGGTCTTCCCGTATGTCACTTCCAGTCCATAAGGCGGAATCATGCGGTCGTAGGTGAGTTTCCGGGACAGCCCGTGGTAGATGTCCCCGTCCTCCTGTCCGGGATAGATATCCGCTTTCAGGGTCACATCATTTACGGCCGTGCTGTCAGCCGACTGTGCATGGGCACTCGCAACGCCCGTAACGAGGGCGAGCATCAAAAGAATCTTTCTCATACTTCTTGAATTTTAATGGGTTGTTGTCATTGGTTGTCTTTCTGACAGAGCATCAGCTCATGTCCTGATTTGAGGTGCACCTTCTCCTCGCGCATCTTCCTGGAGATGTACTGCGACAGGCCCTGTATGGCTCCCTTTCCAAGCTCGGAGAGGAGCTGGTCTCCCGCCGACTGGTTGGTGATGGAGATGGTCGTGCCGAGGTTCTGCCCCATGTTGGCGGCCACCTCCCTGACCGCGTTCGCCTCCATCGAGCCGGGAATGAATATCCCGTCCTGTCCGTCACTGTCCAGCACGGCCAGTTCTACGGGAATGACGGTGCCCTCATGTTCCACCTGAAGGATGTCAACGGCAAGGCGCTCGCCCTGGATACGTCCCTCGCCGGTCAGCAGGGTATTGCGCGGCAGCACGAATCTTCCCACCCTCATGGCTTCCAGCAGCCGGAGCCGCACGTTCTGCCCGCTGACGACGGTCTGGTCGCCGTGCACGCAGGCGCGGATGGTGTTCCTCGTCCCTTGCGTCCCGGCATCTCCCACCGCCGTATGGAAACCGGCATCCGTACCGGAAAGCAGCCCCGCGGACCGGACCGAATCGGCGAGGGGCTGAGGAAGGGACGACACGACCGGAGAGGATACCAGCCCGACGGGAACGGCTTTCGCATTTCTTTCCCTTGACGGACTTTCCGCCTCCTGGCTGTCCGCTGTCCCCGTATTGCCCCCCGAAGGCATATATCTGGCGGCAAGCTCGTAGGACTTCTCCAGCAGGGCCACCTGCTCCTCGTAGCTCGGTCCGGCGGTCTGCGCTGCGGCAGCCTGGCGGAGCCGTTCCACCTCTGCTTTCAGGGCCTCCTTCTCCGGGTCTTCCTCCGGACTCTCGTAAAAGCTGCCGAGCGTGGCGTTGATCTCGTCATAGGCCGAGGCGGAAGACGCGAAGGCTCCAGCCCTGCCGTTTCCGCCGGCATGGTGCGGACGTCTGCCGCTTTCACGGACAACGTCCTGTGCCGGTCCTGTTTCCGGAACATTCTCCTGCCTGTGCTCATCGGCCAGGGCGGAGAAGTCGGCCAGGGTGCGCATCTTCTCCTCCTGCCTGCGTCTCATGTCCTCCTGCTCGTAGGCGGCCATCTTGTCCGCCTCGATGCCCGTGCCCCTGGGGTCGGGCAGTTCGGCATTGAATCCGGCCTTCCTTTCCTCTTCCTGCCTGTCTTTCTCCGACGGGGCGAAAATCAGCCACATGCATCCGAGGAACAGCAGGAACATGCCTGTGAAAACCAGGTATTTCCTGACTTTCTGCTTCTGTTTCAATCTGTCTGCGTCCGTACTCATGGCCTTACCTGTTGAATTGGTTAAAAAACTCTTCCATCTCACGGACTTTCCTGTCAGAGAGGGTATCCGCAGGCACAAAGTCGGGAATGTCAAGAGGCTCTATCTCGATGACCTCCCTTCGGGCATCCTCCCGTCCGATGTCATAAACCGCCCGGAAAATCATGTAGAAATTCACCAGCGCGAAAAGGGAGGCCATCACGATGACGGCGACTGCCCGCTGGCGGGGTGTGAGCCTGTCACAAAGGCCGCGCAGCCTGCCCCCGATACAATCCTTGATCTTTACATACATCTTTCTCATACATACATTCTTTATCTGTCATACATTCTGATATCCCTGTTCTCCACCACGCGGAACGCCTCCAGGATGAACCCGTGGGGGTTGTTGTCGCTGCGGGTGGAGTTGAGCAGCCGCCCCTGCGTCACGAGGCTCCGCTCCGTGACACTCTTCTCCCGGGTGATGAAAAGCCGGGCGTAGGTCGTGACGCCGTACGGGTAGGCGTTGAAGTCGCACCTGACGCTGTCCACCTCGATGCGCTGGCTCATGTTGCCCGAGATGACGCGGTTGTAGTAACCCTGTTCCGCCAGGTCCACATAGTGGGTATAGGCGGAACGGTCGCTCAGGAACATGGCCCGCTGGATATTGCCCTCGATGGCGTCCTTGTCGGGCGACAGCGTGTAGAACAGCTCGTGGAAGCGCCTGACATGCTCCCTGGCCTCGACGGGACGGTTCTGTTCCAGGTCCTGCGAGAGGGCGAGCATGAGCGACTTGCCCTCGTCCAGCACATAGATTTTCTGCCGCTGTGATTCGGCGAAGCTGTACGCCTTCCATACGGAGAAGCCCACGAGCAGGGTGCATACCCCCAGATAGACAACCCCGAACAGGCGCAGGTGCCGGAAAGCGGTCTCGATGTTTGTCAATGATTTGAATTCCATTCTTCTTCAGTTTTTAGATGATTGTCACTTGAACAGCCTTCCGGCCACATTGCCCAGGGCGGCCCCGGCGGTACCCGCCACCACGGAACCCGTCTTGGACGCCGTCTGGCTCACGTTCTTCCCGTAGTTGCCCGCTCCTCCGCCAGCCTGCACGATCCAGTTCGCCACGGTCGGAATCGTGAAATACCCGATGATGCCGATGATGAGGAACGTGATGTACACGGCGTTGGAACTGTCCGGGATGAAGTTGGGGTCGGACAGCTGTTCGATGTCCTTCTGGAGCATCAGCACCTGTATGCGGGCCAGGACGCTGCTGAACAGGTCGGAGACGGGCAGCCACAGATAGATGCTGATGTAGCGCACGAACCACTGGGAGAGCGAGGCCTGGAACCCGTCCCAGCAGGACAGGGCAAAGGAAACCGGTCCGAGGATGGACAGCACGATCAGGAAGAACGTCCTGAGCGTGTCGATGACCAGCGCGGCGGCGTTGAACATCAGCTCCAGCAGCTCGCGGAAAAAATTCTGCACCGACTTCTTCATGTTGTACATGGCGCGGTCCACATACATCCCGCAGGCCTCAATCGCGTCCAAAGCGCCCAGCTCGTCCAGCTTGTTGTCGAAGGCCTCCTTGTCCACCAGGTAGGCCGTCTCGGGATTCCTCCGCATCGCCTCGAACTCCAGCCTGTCCTTCTGTTCCCTGTATTCGTTCATGTCGAAGGTCTGCGTCTCCAGAATCCGGTGCGTCCCGGTCACGACGGGAGAGAGGATGCTGTTGAGCGTGCCCAGCACGACCGTCGGGAAGAACATGATGCAGATGCCCAGGGCGAACGGGCGCAGCAGCGGGAACACGTCTATCGGCTCCGCTCTCGCCAGCGACTGCCAGACGCGGTACGCCACATAGAAGAGGGCTCCCAGTCCGGCAAGGCCCTTGGCCACGCCCGTCATCTGCGAACAGAGCGGCATCATGTCCGTGTACAGGCTTTGCAGGATCTGGTGCAGATTGTCAAAACTCACAGCCAACAATACCATAAGCAATCCTCCTTGAATTTACCAGTAGCGTTCGCCGGGCGAGCCGTACAGGGCCATCACGCGGTCAAGGTCGTTCCGTTTCTTGGCACGCAGGTAGGACACGCCGATGTTCTTGTTGGTATAGTACTGCACCAGGCTGCGGTATTGCAGCATGTCGGTATAGCAGCGGTCGATGATGTCCATGCGCTCCTTGTCGTTCATCGAAAGGCCGTTCTCGTTGACCACCGTCTTCAGGTCCGTCAGCAGGTTGGCGCTCTCCTCCAGCAGCTTCGTGTAGCCGACGGCGATGGCGCTCAGCTCCTCCGGCGTGAAATAGGGGTCGCTGAGCATACGCTCATAGCTGGTCACATAGATTTCCGTGATGTCGCCGACCATCAGGATGGTCTGCTGTACCTTCCGGGCGTCTCGTACCAGGTTCTTCACTTTCTTCAGCCCGTCATAGAACTCCTTCCCCTGTTGATAGATCTTCACGGTCTCCTGAAAATTGTTGAGCATGTTGCTCGCCGTGGAGGAGGTGTGCACGATGTTCTTGGCGGCGTTGATGATGCCCTGGGCCAGGTTGCCGGGATCAGTCACCACCCACTGAGCGTGCGCCCTGCCCGCCGACAGCAGGCAGAACAGGCATAATGCCGTAACGATTCTTGTTTTCATTTTCATTGTCATTTGATTTTAATTGTTGGTAAATCGGTTGTCTGTAAATTCAAAGCCCCCTTCCGCGTCCTTTCGGCTTCGGGCGGACCTTGACAGGGGCTTTCCTGCGGGGGCTGCGCTCTCCGGAAGAGGGACGTTCCGTCTTGAAACCCCGGAGGAACGCCTCCGCACAGGAGCGCCCGCCCGCCAACCGGACAAACCTTTCGTCCAGCCTGCCGAAAGCAGTTTCCGCCTGTTTCCGCCTGACCTCCTCCGGGCTGTCCCTTCGGATGCCGTACTTGACAAGGAAAAAGTCAAGATGCCCGTCAGTCTTTCCGGTGGCGGCCAGTTCTTCCAGGCTTTTCAGCTCCCTGCCCAGCCTGTCAAGGTACGGTATGGGAGGACGGGGACAGACGCCTTCAAAGGCTTTCTCCACGGCTATGACCAGCCGCGCGTAAGCGGTGTCAATGTCCGGTATCTCTCCGGACCGGCTTTTGGGTCTGTATTGTTCCGGATCCATGTCCTTGAACTTTTCAAATGTCCGGTACTCTTCGGCAAAGCCGCAGTATTCCTGGACAGATGGCGGGATTTCCCTGCCTTCCCTGATGAATCCGTAAAGGCTTGAGAAGACCTCGCCCCTCATTTTATTTTCCTGATCCATGTTTTTGAAATTTAACGGTTGTTGATAATGTATTTGCTGTTCATTCAGATGCCCCTTTTCCGCCCTTTTACCTTGGCCCTCATGGGAATGCGGGGCTTCCTGCGTGGCGTTTCCCCACGGGATGCGGCCTGTTCCCGCCTTGCCCGTTCATTCTTGAGGCAATGGAAGAGCTCGTCGGCATACGGCCTCCGGCCGGTCATCCTCACAAAGCGGGCGTCCAGCTCCCGGTACGCCTTTTCCGCCTGGCGGGATATGTCCTCTGTCGGACTTTCCTTGTCAATGCCGTATTTGGCCAGGAAGGACGGGGTGACATGGATAAGGTCATGGACGGAATCCGGCCGGGCGGCAATCCGCCCGAGTCTCTCCAGCTCTTCATTCAGCCTGTCGAGATAGGGGTCGGGAGGACGGCGGCAGACACTCTCGAAAGCTTTTTCCACCGCGTTGGTCAGCCTCGCGTCCACCTCCAGCACGTCCGGAAGCCGGCCTTCCTTCCGTTGCCTCTGGTATTCGTCCCGGTCCATCCCGTTGATCTTCTCATACAGCAGGTAGTCCCCGTCGAACCCGAAATGTTTCCGGACCGGTTCCGGAATGTCCGCCCCCATCGTCAGGTATTCATAAAGGAATGCCGAGGTGTCCCTGTCAAGCCATTCCCATTCGCTTTTTCTTGAATTGTCATTCATAATGAATCCGTTTAATGTTTTTCATTCCGTTTCATTTCAGACAACTGCCTGATGGCCAGTTCGATGTTGCCTCCCAGTTTCCGGGTGAGCCGTGCCAGTTCGAGCTTTTCCGTCTCCTCGGTGGTGTAGCAATAGTATTCCTCGGGGGAAACCTCCGTGGCATAGACCGCCGACTGCGTCCCGCCCAGTCCGATCCACACTTCCTTGTACTTCCGGGAAGGGCTGTTGGCCATGTTGATGGAGAGAATCTGCGCCCGTTCCTTGTCGGTCAGGCCGAGCAGGGACTGTATCTCGTCGAACTTGTTCATGTACTTCCGCTGGTCGAGGAGAATCTTGCAGTCGCTGTTGTTGATGATGGTGCCCTTGACGATGGGGGACGAGATGATGTCCTCCACCTCCTGCGTGACCACCACCGCCTCGCCGAAGAACTTGCGGACCGTCTTGAAAAGGTATTTCAGATACTCGGCCATGCCCTCCTTGCTGATGGCTTTCCACGCTTCCTCCAACAATATCATCTTGCGGACTCCCTTCAGCTTCCTCATCTTGTTGATGAAGGTTTCCATGATGATGATGGTCACAATCGGGAACAAAACCTTGTTGTCCTTGATATTGTCCAACTCGAAGACAATGAAGCGCTTGTTCAACAGGTCGAGCTGTTTGTCGGAGTTCAGCAAGTAGTCATACTCGCCGCCCTTGTAATAAGGCTCCAGCACGTTCAGGAATCCCCACACGTCAAAATCCTTCTCGCGGGTGCGTTTGTTTTTCAGGATTTCCTGATACTCGTCCCGGATGAACTCATAGAAGGTGTTGAAGGACGGAACCACAGTACTGTCCGTGCGTATCTTCTCCAGAAAGAGATTGACCGCGTTGGAGAGCGCCACCTCCTCGGCGCGTGTCGGCGGCTCGTCGTCCCGTTTCCACAGGGTGAGGATAAGCGTCTTGACGGACTCCTTCTTCTCAATGTCAAACACGCCGTCCTCCACATAGAAAGGGTTGAAGGCGATCGGGTCACTCTCCTCATAGGTGAAATAGATGCCGTCCTCGCCATGCGTGCGGGCATGGATAAGATTGCACAGCCCCTGATAAGAATTTCCCGTATCTACAAGCAGCACATGGGCCCCCTGTTCGTAATACTGGCGCACCATGTGGTTGGTGAAGAACGATTTCCCGCTGCCAGAAGGCCCGAGGATGAACTTGTTGCGGTTCGTGATCGTGCCGTTCTTCATCGGCAGGTCGGAAATGTCCAGATGGACGGGCTTTCCGGTCAGGCGGTCCACCATGCGGATGCCGAACGGCGAGAGCGAATCCTTGTAGGACGTTTCCCCGATGAACAGGCACAGGGCCTGCTCGATGAAGGTGTAGAAGCTTTCCTCCGCCGGGAAATCGCCCGCATTGCCGGGAATGGCCGCCCAAAAGAGTGTCGGCACGTCCACGGTGTTGTGGCGGGGCTTGCACTCCATCAGGGCGATCTGGCTGCCCACATCGTTCTTGACACGCTTCAGCTTCTCCCGGTCGTCACTCCAGGCAAAGACGTTGCAGTGCGCGCGGACGGAAGTGAGCCCCTTGCTGTGCGCCTCGTTCAGGTATTCGTCTATCCATTCCTTGTTGATCTGGTTGGAACGGCTGTAACGGGACAGCGAGTGCATGTTGCGGGCGGTCTGCTCGAACTTCCTCAGGTTCTCCGCCGAATCATCTATGAAAAGATACTGGTTCACGACATGGTTGCACGTGAGCAGTATCCCTATCGGTGCGGCGAAGGAGAGACGGCAGTCGCTGCGGTCCGTGGAGAGGCGTTCATACCGGCTGTCCGTACCCACGGATGACGGCAAATCCTCCGTTTCAGAAAGGGTATGCAGGCAGAGCAGATTGTCACCGACCTTCATTTCCCCGGCTCCGAGGGTGATGTCCTGCAGGCTGGCCGTATTTTCCTGCGAGAGCGAAAAATACTTCTCGATGATGCCCGCCGAAGTTTCCGTACCGGTAATCTCTTCGTCCGTCAGCCGTACCATGCGGACCAGGCCGCTGTCGTTCACGATACGCTCGAACTGCCCGCAGCATTCCAGGAACCGCGCGACGGCTTCCCTGTCCCGCATCTCCCTGGGGATGATGAACCCGCGCGTGAGGGCGTTGAAGCTGCTCGTCGTGCGGCTGTGCTCCTTCGTGGTCCGGGTCAGGAACAGGTAGCAGGTGTGCTTCAGGTACGGACGCTCGTTGAAGTGCCGCTCGAAACTGCGGCTGAGGAAACTCCGCTCCTCCCCGCAAGCCTCCGGCCTGTAGCTCTCCTCGATGAAGATGTCCTGCTTGTGCACGATGCTGTACTCCGGCAGGACCTTGACGGCCTTCACCCAGGTGGAATGCATGGCCTCGTATTCGGCCCGCGTCAGCGTGAACACCTCGGGCAGCTCCACCCTGTAGGCCACGGTAATGTCCGCGTCCTTGCTGATGATGCACCCGTGCTCGACGGCCATCAGCGGAAACCGGCTTTCCAGTGTGGCGGCTTTCATTACATTTCTCATACATTTCGTTTTTTCGGGGTTGGACAAATCAACCGGAGGAAACCCTTCCGGCTGATGATGTAGCGGGGATGTCGGCGCAGCGCCTGCAATTTCATCAGTCCCCATTCACCGTATTTCGCGTTCAGGCGGAAAGTCACCCAGACAAGCACCGAGGCGCAGATGACACCGAAGCCGATACATACCCACTGGTCGATGCCCGCCATGTACATGATGACAAACAGGACGAACAGGGCGAGCAGTCCGCCGGCGAAGA
>ERZ857521.3131-NODE-3131-length-14196-cov-4.015558_pt1 | contig 14196 bp, 9 predicted proteins | sample MGYA00519701_ERZ857521 | MGnify/ENA primary metagenome ERZ857521 (study PRJEB31778, sample SAMEA3449346) | human gut metagenome | biome: human gut; feature: human-associated habitat; material: faeces | place: United Kingdom | collected 2010/2012 ...
GCACCTCCAGCTTCTACCCGCCGCACCACATGACGATGGGCGAGGGCGGCTGCGTCTACACCAACAACCCGCTGCTGAACCGCCTGATCCTCTCCTTCCGCGACTGGGGCCGCGACTGCATCTGCCCCTCCGGTCAGGATAACTTCTGCGGCCACCGCTTTGACGGTCAGTTCGGCGAGCTGCCCAAGGGCTACGACCACAAGTACGTCTACAGCCACTTTGGCTATAACCTCAAGGTCACCGACATGCAGGCCGCCATCGGCTGCGAGCAGCTGAAGAAGTTCCCCACCTTCATCGAGCGCCGCCGCCACAACTGGGACCGCCTGCGCGCCGCGCTGGAGCCCGCCGCCGACAAGCTGATCCTGCCGGAGCCGGCTGCCAACAGCCGCCCGTCCTGGTTCGGCTTCCTGATCTCCGTCAAGCCGGAGAGCGGTCTGGACCGCAACGCCGTGACCCGCTATGTGGAGAGCCACAACGTGCAGACCCGTCTGCTGTTTAGCGGCAACCTCATCAAGCACCCCTGCTTTGACCAGATCCGCGGCACCGACGCCTACCGCGTGGCGGGCGAGCTGACCAACACCGACTTTATCATGAACAACACCTTCTGGGTCGGCGTTTACCCCGGCATGACCGACGAGATGATCGACTACATGGCCAAGACGATTATCGAGGCTGTGAATCAGTAAGACAGAAAGGCCGAACCATAGGACAAAAAGCAAAGCCGTGCTGCGCGGAAGCATCAAGACCGACTTTGCTTTTTGATTGTTCATAAGAAAATAAAAAGGAATGGACCCATGCAGAAATTGTTAGCCCTGTTGGGCGCGAAAAGCAAAGAGGAATTTTTGGCGCTGCTTGCCCAGTTTATCAAGTTTGGCCTTGTAGGCGTGAGCAACACGGCGGTATCCATGGCGGTATACTATATCTTTTTGTGGATCGACCCGGGCCTGTACATGGTAGGCAGCATATTGGGCACGATTTTAAGCATTGCCAATGCCTTTTTTTGGAACGATAAGTTTGTGTTTACCGGAAATGCAAACGACTGGCGCAGCAAGCTGAAGCGGTTGGGCAAGACCTATGTCAGCTACGGCGGTACATCGATCCTTTCCAATGTTTTGCTTTGGATAGAGGTTACGCTCTTCGGCGTGAGCAAAACGATTGCACCGATTGTGAATTTGCTGGTTACGATTCCGCTGAATTTCATTATCAATAAGATGTGGACATTTAAGGAGATCTGAATCAATGATATTAGAAAAGAAAAGGCTGGCGGTAAGGTGGTACAGTATTTGCTTGATTATTCTTGCAACGGTGGCACTTGCCTATTTGGCAATATCCAATGGGCAGGCAATCCAATACATGACATGGACATACGACACGGCAGGAATTTATCCGGATTTGTTCGAGTCAATCCGTGATGCGGCAGATTTACATCCATATGAGGGGAAATCGATCTATCCACCGCTGACATATCTGATATTGTGGATCTTTTCAAAAATGGTTCCGGGAGATTACAGTGCAGGCTTCGCATTTGGTGAAGCATCTGTAACGCCGAATGGGGTTCTTGTCGGGACGATGTTCTTTCTAGTGTCAACAGGCGTTGTCTGTGCCATGGCAGCAAACAAGTTGTCACTGAAAGGCATTGATGTAGTACTTTACAGTGTGGCCTTTGTATCTTCTCCGGCGTATGTATTTATGCTGGAACGCGGGAATATTGTCATTCTGTCATTACTTTTTCTGATGTTTTTTGTGTTCAATTACAACAGTGAAAATACGGTAATAAGAAATTTGGCATTGCTATCGCTGGCAATTGCAACAGGTCTGAAGCTATATCCGGTGTTTTTTGGTCTTTTACTTTTGAACAAAAAGCATAAAGAGGATGCAGTAAAGGCTATTGTATACGGTGTGGCACTTTTTATCCTTCCATTTGCAGGTACGGGTGGGATTCAGAACATTGCCAAAATGCTTCAAAATATTACTGATATATCAGCGGATACGATCAATAATGCCAAAGGATTTGGATATGGCTTTAAGGTTAATATTTCCAATATCTGTCAAGCGTTTGGCGAAAAGATGAAAGTACAGTCTTCAACGACGGATTGGATTGCCGGAGTGTTGATGCTGATATTGCTATGCATGGTAATTTTTGTTGTTTTTATATCCCGGCAAGAATGGGAAAAAGCTTATGCACTGTGCATGGTCTTGACGCTTATTCCGACATTTTCTTGGATATATAACGAGATTTATTTATTGATACCCATTACATTACTTCTTTATGAAAGACCGGAACTTAAGAAAAACACGGTTTTGCCGCTTATACTAATGATGCTGATTATGGGGGAGTTCCTATACATAAGTCTTTTTAATAGCCTTGAAGGATATCATAAAATCAGTCTTTCAACAATGCTGGGAAATGCATCGATGTGGGTATTGATGATTTATCTCGTTGCAGAAAATTTTGGAAAGTTGAAAATGTGGAGCAAAACCAAGGAAGGAATGTGAAGACCATGCAGGGAGCTGTGCTGCCAAAAGCGCAGGAAATGCCAGTACCTAAAATAAGTACCATAAAAAATGTACTGTCGATTGGAATCTTCTTGGCGGTGGTATGTTATTCAGCAATTTATGCGAACAATACGTTCCCCATCAGTGAAGGGTGGAACGTTAATTATGTGGAGCTGATCTGGCACGGCAAGGTGCCGTACCGGGACTTCTACTATTATCTGCCCCCGCTGAATCTGCTGGTCGATGCAGTGCTGTGGAAGCTCTCGTTTGGGAGCCTCTTACTGTATCGCCTCTGGTGGCTGTTGCAGCGTGCTACCATTTTTACGCTGCTGTTCCGGCTGATCTCGCGCTATATCAATGTGGTCAGCACGTTTGTGGCGTGTCTGTTTTCGGTCATGCTCTGCGCGTCGTCTGTCTATGACCTGCTGGGCGACTATAACCAAACGGTTGCTCTTCTTTCGATTCTGCTTCTGTATTGCGTCATCGGCTTTCAGGAGGCGGACACAAGCAAGCAGAGGTACACCAAAATTTTTGGGGCCGGCTTTATGCTGGGATTGGTTTTCCTGAATAAGCAGACGATTTTTCTGGCGTCGGGCATCGTGTATTTTGCAGCGCTGGCGTTTTACTGCATCCGCAAAAAGGATGCTCGCTTTGGCTGGTACTGCCTTTTTGTAGTCGCGGGTGCGGTGATTCCGCTGGCCGTGGCCGCGGCCTATCTGCTGGCGAACGGTGCATTCTTCCCATTTGTGGAGCAGGTGTTCATGCACACGGGCGGCAAGGGCAGCATCTTTACGATTCTGTTTGGCGGTCTTTCCATGGCCCTGCTCAAGGTGCAGAACTGGCTGATCGCTGTGGCCGCGGTGCTGCTTGCAGTAAATACGGGCGTGTCAGCGTCCCGGGAAAAGGCGCTCCGCGCCCAGTCGCTGCTGTTCCCGCTGCTGTTGCTCCTGCTCTATGTCAATTTTGAGAAGGAGATTTCCTCCTTCCTGGAGCTGCTGGGCAAGAGTCCGGAGATGCAGGCAATTCTGCTGATCGACGCGGTGCTGACGGCGTTGCTGTTGTATCTCTGCGTAAAGCGCAAGGTCCGCGGCAGCCGTGTGATGCTCCCGGCGGGCAGCATCCTTCTGCTGCTGTTTACGTGGGCGGCGACCTTTGTTTTTTGCGGCGGGGCAAACTCCGGCAACAGTGACTTCCTGTATGACCTCTACCGCGGCACAGACGTCTGGCAGGCGGTACAGGATAAGCTCTATTTTGTGGTCCTGCTGCTGACAATTGTGCAACTGGTCCGCTATGGTGCAAGGGTTGGCAGTCAGGGAGAGAACAGTCAGGCAGAGGGAATGTTCTGGCTGTTCTGTGCAGCGCTGGCTACGATGTACTCCGGTATTATGTCGTCCGGCACCAGCAGCATCCCGTACTTCTGCACGATGGTTGCAGTCCCGGCGGTACTGGCGACGGTGCTTTCCTTCTGCGGTATAGATACTTGGATTGAGCTGGCTGTCCGGGGCATTGCCATCGTTGGTTGTATTGTACTGTCGATCACCTGCATGGCGCAGAAAGTCATCTGCTCCTATGCGTGGTGGGGCACTGAAGAAAAACCCCGAAATTACAAGACGTACAGCACGGACATCCCGGCACTGAAGGGCTTCAAATTTTCCAAAGAGGACAAGGAGATGTTTGAAGGCATCACGCAGCTGATCGAGGAAAGCATGACGGAGGATTCCGTCATCTTCGGTTACCCCTACGTCAAAATTTTCAATATTTTGACGGACAACTACAATATGAACACATTCGTCCCAGTTCTGTTCTACGACGTAGTGGATGATAAGTACGTGCAGGAGGAAAAGGCGCTGCTGGAGGAAAATCTGCCGGATATTGTGGTCTGGAAGGACATCCCGGAATGCAAGGAGATCCATGAGCGGGCGTTCCGCGACGGAAAGCCGTTGGAGCAGCGCAAGATCGAGGACATGTTTGCCGAACTGCTGCCGACGCAGTATGAGCAGCTTGGGGAGTTCGACGATGTGACCGTGTATAAGCTGCGGGACAAGGCCAGCCAGATTGAATTTGCATTGGACGGCGAGGGAACCTATGAGGACCCGTATCGCATTGAGAACGCCGCAGACCTGCTGCATTTTGCAGAGCTTGTCAGCGATGGCATGACCTTTAAGGGCCAGTACGTCGAGCAGACCGCCGATATTGATTTGGATGGGCAGAATATGCAGCCTATCGGTGATGTGGAGAACGAGCACTGTTTCTATGGCGTGTACAACGGTGCCGGGCATGTCATCCGCAACCTGAATCTGAAGCAGAGTAACAGCGAAAACGTGGGCCTGTTCAGCTGCCTGGGCGGTCAGGTGTACAACTTGGGCCTTGAGGGCGGCACTATCCGCGGCAAATATGCCGGTGCGATTGCGGGCGGCTCTGTGGGCAAGGAGGCAAGGATCGTGAACTGCTACACAGATGTAGCCGTTACGGCCACCCGCGCGGGCGGTATTGCAAACGACTTCGATGGCCGAATCTTCAACTGTGTCAGCGTGGGAACGCTGACGGGCCAGCAGAGCGCTGCGGCCATCAGCGGCAGCGAGGATACCCGGGAAGAAGAAATCTACCAGCTACAGGGCAGCGGAAAGAGCGCCTTTGAGACGCCGTCCCAGCAGGGGCAGGACATTGCCTACGGTGATGCGGAGGCCATCAACGGTGACTATCTGGTCAGACAGCTTTCCGACAATGCCAAAGAGGAAAACAAAGAAAATCGAGATGAAGATGAAGTGACCCAACTGCTCACATGGCAGAAGGGTAACGATGGGCATCCGGTTTTCAAGAAAACAAAGTAAGAAGGAGCAACCCAATGAAACAGCGTTTAGCGGATTATGTGGCGGACTTTCTGGCGGCACGCGGTGTGACGGATGTTTTCTCTGTCGTGGGCGGCGGCGCTATGCACCTGAACGATGCGCTGGGCCATAACCCCCGGCTGCATGTGACCTACAACCACCATGAGCAGGCCTGCGCCATTGCGGCGGAAGCCTACGCCCGGCTGGAAAATAAGATCGCGGCGGTCTGTGTGACCACCGGCCCCGGCGGCACCAACGCGCTGACCGGCGTCGTGGGCGGCTGGCTGGACTCCATCCCCATGTTCATCGTCTCCGGCCAGGTGCGCTATGACACCACGGCCCGGTACGCCTTGCAGTACACTGGTACGCCGCTGCGCGCCATGGGCGACCAGGAGTACGACATCACCAAGTCCGTCCAGTACATGACGAAGTTCGCCGCCATGCTGGAGGACCCCAAGGACATTCGCTACCTGCTGGAAAAGGCGTGGCATCTGGCTACAACGGGCCGCCCCGGCCCGGTCTGGCTGGACATCCCGGTCAACTTCCAGGGCGGCTACATCGAGACTGACGAGCTGCGCGGCTACGACCCCGCCGAGGATGACGCCCAGCTGCCCCCGCCGGTGGACGACACCACTATCCGGACGATTCTGGAAAAAATCAAGAACGCCAAACGACCCGTGTTCCACGCGGGCTATGGCATCCGCCTGTCCGGCGGGTATGCGGCGTTCCGCTCCGTGGCGGAAAAGCTCAACATCCCCATCGTCACCTACTGGAACGCCGTGGACCTCATCGAGGATGACAATCCGCTGTACTGCGGGCGCGCCGGCAACATGGGTGACCGTCCGGGCAACTGGGCTATCCAAAATGCAGACCTGATTCTTGCCGTAGGCACGCGCATTTCTATCCGCCAGGTCGGCTACAACTGGAAGACCTGGGCTCGCGCGGCAGAGGTCATCATGGTGGACATTGACCAGGCCGAGCTGAAAAAGCCGACCCTGCACGTCGAAATGCCGGTCTGGGCCGACGCGAAGGACTTTTTGACCAAGCTGGATAAGGTCGCCACGGCCCCCGTGAACGCGGGCGGCGAGTGGCTGGCCACCTGCCAGCGCTGGAAACGTGACTACCCCGCCGTGCTGCCCCGCCAGTGGGAGGAAAACGGCGAGACTGCCAACGTCTACGCCTTTGTGCGCTATTTAAGCAGTCGCCTGCCGGAGAACAGCCTGACCGCGGTCTCCAACGGTGCGTGCTGTGTCGTCGGTAACCAGGCGTATGTCATCCAGAAGGGCAGCCGGATGGCAAACAACAGCGCCATTGCCAGCATGGGCTACGGTCTGCCCGCAGCCATTGGCACCTGCATCGGCGGCGGACGCCGCCAGACGATCTGCCTTGAGGGCGACGGTTCCATCATGATGAACCTGCAGGAGCTGCAGACCATTCTGACGAACAAGCTGCCTATCAAAATCTTCCTCATCAACAACAACGGTTACCACTCTATCCGCCTGACGCAGAACAACCTTTTCAAGGAGCACTGCAAGGTCGGCATCGGCCCCGAGAGCGGCGACCTGTCCTTCCCGGAGTTTGAAAAGATTGCAAAGGCGTTTGGCTACCCCTACTACAGCGCCCACAGCAACGCCGAGATGAAGCAGGCCGTGGACACGGTGCTGGCACTGGACGGCCCGGTTTTCTGCGAGATTTTCACCGACACCAAGCAGGTCTGGGAGCCCAAGAGCAGCACCAAGCGCCTGCCCGACGGCACGCTGGTCAGCCCCCCGTTGGAGGACCTGGCCCCCTTCCTGCCGCGTGAGGAGCTGGAAAAGCAGATGTTCATCCCGCTGATGCCGGAAGTGTAAGGGAGTGCGTGATTCAAAAATGGCAAGCATTCAAAGACAAATCCGAACCGCCATCATCACCGGTCCTACGGGGGCAATCGGGATGGCACTGTGTGCAAAGCTGCTGGCGGAGGGCGTGACGGTCTACGCGGTCACCCACCCGGGCAGTGCGCGGGCGGCGCTGCTGCCGCAGGACGCGCGGCTGCATGTGGTGCCCTGCGATGCGGCGGAGTTGGCCGCGCTGCCGGAGCTGATCCCGGAAAAGGCCGATGCGTTCTTCCACTTTGCGTGGGCGCATACGATCGGCCCGGGCCGCAACGACATGCCGGCGCAGATCGAGAACATCCGCTACACCATTGCGGCCTGCCGCGCCGCAGCGCAGCTGGGCTGCCAGGTCTTTATCGGGGCTGGCAGTCAGGCCGAGTATGGCCGCGTGGAGGGTGTGCTGACCGCGCAGACCCCCTGCTTCCCGGAGAACGGCTACGGCATGGCCAAGCTGTGCGCCGGCCAGATGAGCCGCGTCGAGTGCCAGAGGCTGGGCATGGCCCACATCTGGACGCGCATTTTGAGCGTCTACGGCCCGCACGACGGTCCGGCCACGATGATCAGCGGCACCATCCGTAAGCTGCTGCACGGCGAGAAGCCCGCTCTGACCGCGGGCATCCAGCAGTGGGACTACCTGTACGCCGCCGACGCGGCAGCTGCGTTCTACGCGCTGGCCGTCAGCGGGCAGGACGGCAGAGTCTACCCGCTGGGCAGCGGCACGGCCCGCCCGCTGAAGGACTACATCGAGGCGCTGTGCAACGCCATCGACCCGGCGCTGCCGCTGGGCTTGGGGGAGGTCCCCTACGGCCCGCTGCAGGTCATGCACCTGCAGGCGGACACGTCGGCCTTACAGGAGGACACCGGCTGGCGGCCCGCGACCCCGTTTGAAGAAGGAATCCGCGAAACCATTGAGTGGGTAAGGAAAGAGACAAAATGAGTGAGAAAAAGACGATTTCGGTAATGATCCCCTGCTACAACGAGGAGCAGAACGCCCGCCCCATCTATGAGGCTGTGCGCGATGAGCTGGTCAAGAGCTGCCCGAACTACGACTATGAGATTTTGTTCATCGACAATAAGAGCGAGGACGGAACCCGTGCCATCATCCGGCAGATCTGCGCCGAGGACAAGCACGTCAAGGCCATCTTCAACGTCAAGAACTTCGGCCAGTTCAACAGCCCGTACTACGGCATGATCCACACCTCCGGCGATTGCACGATCACGATGTGCGCCGACTTCCAGGACCCTGTGGAGATGGTCCCCAGGTTTGTGGCCGAGTGGGAAAAGGGCTACAAAATCGTCATTGGCCGCAAGACCCAGAGCAAGGAAAACCCGGTCATGTACTGGCTGCGCGGCTGCTACTACAAGCTCATCAAGAAGATGAGCAGCTGCGAGCAGATCGAGCAGTTCACCGGCTTTGGCCTGTACGACAAGAGCTTTATCCAGACGCTGCGCAACCTGAAGGACCCGACGCCCTTCATCCGCGGCATTGTGGCCGAGCTGGGCCCCGAGCGCAAGGAAATCGAGTACACCCAGCCCCAGCGCCGCGCGGGCAAGACCCACAACAACTGGTACAGCCTGTACGACGCCGCCATGCTGAGCTTTACCAGCTACACCAAGGCCGGTATGCGCATTGCAACGTTCGCGGGCTTCCTGGTGGCGGGGCTGAGCTTTCTGGTCGGCCTGTTCTATCTGATTGCCAAGCTGCTGTTCTGGCAGAGCTTCCGCGCCGGGTACGCGCCGACGATGATCGCCATCTTCTTTATGGGCGGTATTCAGCTGGCGTTCCTGGGCTTTTTGGGTGAGTACGTCATGGCTATGAACACCCGCATCATGAACCGCCCGCTCGTTGTGGAGGAAGAACGCCTCAACTTTGGGCCGGACGACCAGTGACCGGCATGAAGCAGGAGTTTGGTTATTTCCTGAAAAACGCGAAATTCCGCGCGGCGCTGGGGCTGACCCTGCTGCTCAGCTACGGCTATGCCATCGCCACGACACGGGTCAGCATTGACTCGCTGGAAGGGGACCGCTACATCGGCACGGGCGGCGTCATGCTGTCCACCGGACGGTTCGGTATGAACCTCTGGGCCGCGGTGCTGGGCTACGGCAGGGCCGAGCCGAGTTATGCCTTTGGCATTGACCTGCTGGCGGCGCTGCTGCTGGCGCTGGCGGCGGTGAGCTTCTGTGCGCTGCTGCGCAAGGCCGCGCAGGACCGCATCAGCATGTTCGGCTATGGGCTGTTTGCCTGCCTGTTTGTCTCCTACCCGCTGATGAACGAAATTTGGGAGTACAGCGGCGCGAATGTCTGCGTCTGCGGCGGTTATTTGCTGGACGCCGCTGCGCTGAATCTGCTGTGGGACGCGCGCCAGCCCGGCGTGCCGTGGCGCGGCAGGGCTCTGCGCATGGGCGCGGCGGCGCTCTGCCTGATGGTGGTCTGCTCGTCCTATGAGTCACTGGCGGCGGTGTTTGTGCTGGCTGTCTTTGCGCTTTTAACGCTGGAGCAACTGCTGGCCGCCGAGCGCCCGCGGTTTGCGGCAGTCCTGACCGAGGGACTGTGGTACGCGGCGGCGCTGGTCGGCGGGCTCTGCCTGCGCGTGCTGGTGACGACGGGCATCCATCTTGTGCTGCCGCCGCAGGCTGCGGCCAACGGCGCCACCGAAACTTTGTGGGCATTCTACCCATTTATCTATCTTGCAAAGCTGCTTGTCAAGAGCATTCTGATTAACTACGCACTGCGAGGCTGCTTCTACCTGCCCATTGCTGAATTGACGGTGGCGGCGCTTGTATTCATCGTACTGGTCATCGTGCTGGCGGTGCGCAAAAAGCGGCCCCTGCTGCTGCTCACCGGCGCGGGGACGCTGCTCTCACTGGTGCTGCTGTCGTTTGTGCAGGGGAAGTGCTCACCCTACCGCACCTGTCAGGTGTTTGCGCTGTTTGTGGCGCTGGCGGGGCTGGCCGTGTATGAGCTGCTGCGCCGCGCTGCGGCCCGGCGGGCTGTGCTGCTGGGCAGCGTGCAGTTGCTGGCGGTGCTGCTCTGTCTGCGCCAGGCCATGTACCTGAACCATCTGCTGGCCGTCGATTACCAGCGTTCCGAGCAGGAGGCCGCTGTGGTGCGCACTCTGGGCACCGAGCTTGTGCGCGACTACGGCACCGACAAGCCCGTGGTGCTGGTGGGCCGTTACACGCTGGGGGAGAATATCACCCGGTACACGACGGCTGACCCGATGCAGCACCCGCTGTACCGCTTTTTCCGTGAGCACACGAGCTGGGAGAGCGGCGACACCGTCAAGTACGTCGAGACCAACTGCAACTCGGTGCTGGACTGGTCGGTCACGGCCTTCTCCGAGGTGGACGACGTCTACGGCCAGGCAGCGGAGCACCTGTTCCGCTACTATGGCTTTGCTTTGGACATGACCCACAGCGCTGCCCTGCATGAGCAGGCGCAGACCTACGCCGACGCCCACGACCTGCCGGGATACCCCCGGGCGGGGGCGATTGTCGATTGCGGGGACTATGTGCTGGTAAATCTGCAATAAGAATACCGCGGAAAAGTTTGCGCTTCTCCGCGGTTTTTGCTTTCTTTCTGTATTTTGCCGATGTTTTCAGCCGGTCACAGTCTCAAAGGGCTTCGTCAGGTGCCCGTTCCTGTCGGCCTCGCAGGCGCGGCGGGCCTACTTCAAAAACTCCACCAAAAACGCCACTGTCGTCGCCCGCAGCGCTTTGTCCAGCGCGGCGGCGGTGGCGGCGTCCTCGGATAGATAGTTGTGGTTCCCCTCGGCAAACGGCTCCAGCACGACCCTGCCGTCGGGCAGGCTCTCGACGGCGGCTATCGTCTCGGCCTGGGTCGTGTCGCTCAAAATGCCCTCATGGCCGGTGTAGGTCAGAAGTGTCGGCAGGGCGCTCTCCCGCAGAGCGGCGTTCGGGTCGGAATCGCGCATCTCGGTGAACAGCGTTCCGCTGACATCGACGCCCCAGGTGCTGATGCTGCCGCTCGCCTCGGCCTCAGCGGCCAGCGCTTCCACGGCGGAAAAGTCGTCGATGTTCAAAAACTCCATGCCGCGCAGGCCCGCGCCGTTGGCGGGGCTCCACAGCGCCAGCGCCGTGATGCCGCCCCTGCGCTGCGGGTAGAGGCTGGCCAGCCGTCCGCCCATGCTGTGGCCTACCAGCGCTGTGCGGCCCGTGCCGTAGGTCTGCTGCATGTAGGTGATGGCGCTCTCGACGTCGTCGGTCATGTTGGACAGCGTGTAGGCCGTGAACGGCTCGGTGCTGTTGCCGCAGCCGGGAAAATCCAGCCGCACCGTCGCGATGCCCTGGGCGGCCAGATCGGCGGCCAGCGGCGCAAAGTGGCCGTCGCCGCTGCGGCTGCCGGTAAAGCCGTGGCAGAGCACGACGAGCGGCAGTTCCTCCCCGCGGGCCAGCTTGCCGGGCAGCTGTACCGTGGCGTAAATGTCCCCGCGCGTGCCGGGTATGGTGACGTCCTGCGCTTTCGGTGCGGGCGTCAGCAGAAAAAGCGATGCCGCCACGCAGAGCGCCAGCGCGGCAATGCAGCCTGCAAGGGTATAAAAAGCGCGTTTATGCGTTTGTTTGTGCATAGAATTACCTCCGTAATGCCTCTATTAAAGCCTATGCGGGGCAAAAAGTCAAGACGCACAGAATACACACAAAAAAACAGGTGACAAACCCGGGGCGGATGTGGTATACTAAAGATTACAAATTGGTTAAAAAGTCAGACCCGGGGCGCAGGCGCAGCCTTGCCCCGGCTTTTGTCCTGTTTTACCGGAGGTGCTTGACTACGAATTCTATAGCGAACCGTATGCCCCGCCTGCTGGCTATGCTGTTTGTGCTGCTGGGGCTGTTCTGCGCGGCGGCACTGCCTGCCCATGCGGAGGACTACGACACGGTGCTGGACCGCCTGTCCCGCCTGCAGGCGCTGGCGCGGGAGTACTCGGCCGGTCAGGCCGACACGCCCGACCCGATCGAGCTGACGCTGGCCTACACCCGCACGGGGGAGTACAACACCACGATCTGGCAGCTGACCGCCGGTGTGCGCGACGCCGGGTTTGAGAGCAGCGTCAACAGCAGCGACCCCGAGCTGGCGTCGCTGCAGAATATGAACACCGTCGTCCTGCCCAACGGAGAGAGCATCGACTTTGGGCACCTGCTGGCGTCGATGAACCTTGTCTACAACGGCATACCCATCACGGGCAGCTGGGGCGGCGACTGTGAAGAGCTGGCCAGGCAGTATTACGGCCAGGCCGGCGATGCCGCGGGCTACGCCGAGGCGATGCGCGCTTCCTTTAATATGGACGATGACGGCACGCTGAGCCGCTTCAGCAACGGGGACCTGCGGGCGGACCTCGACTCCGTCGTCGTCGGCTCCAAGGTGACAAAGGACACCGACCTGGCCGAGGCGCTGCGCAGCTACTACGCGAATCTGACCGAGTATGACCGCGTCAAGGAGTTCATCTCACTGAGCTTCGGCACGGTGGATACCTCGAGCACGGCCTTTGCGGACGCCGTGTACAGCGCTCTGCTGGAGGATTCCGGTATGCAGCTGCTGTTCTACATGAACGGTATGTGGACCGTCAAGGGCTGGCAGATCAAGGACGACTACGCCCCCGCCGTGCGCGGCGCAACAGACCTGTTTGCCGAGTACCTGGCCAACGCGGTCAATCACGAGAAGATCAAGAGCGAGACGAATGACCGTCTGGTTGCCATGGGCGGGCAGGCACTGGCCGACGCGCTGGAGGCGTTGGGCGACACCGACGCCGCCCAGGCCGCACTGACCGCCGCCGAGGAGATGGCCAATAACGCCCAATCGACGGTTTCCTCCGGTTCGGATGTGGTCTCCGCCGCACGGGAGAATTTGCAGACAAATTTTAACGTGAAGGTCTTCCAGCTGATTTTGCTGATTGCGGCAGGGCTGGCAGCGTTCATGCTGGTGTTCAGCATGGTGATGTTTGTGGTGCACCGAAAAGAAAATTGAGTTTGGACTGCGTGCCGCTCTCTTGTGGGAAAGAGAGCGGCACGCTTTTTCTGTTCACACCCCGTTCACATTCCGTATATTCACCCCGAGTTATCCACGGCGTATAACGGTTATCCACCGTGGAAATGTTGAAAACCCCGTGGAAAGCGTGGAAAACTCTGCCGCCCGGACCCGTTCAAAAGCGGAAAACCGGGAAAATCTACGTAGAAAAAACGTTTATTTTCCACATTTTCCACAGCGGCACTGTTGAAAACTGTGGAAAGCCGGGGAAAATGCGAATTGCGCTTTTTGCAACACAAAATACACATTTTGTAAATAAGGGCTTGCACTCGCCGCGCGACAGCGCTATAATAAACCTAACCATCACCCGCACTGCTGTGCGGCGGTGCGCTTGAGTATAAAAGGGAGAGTGTGAAATTATGTTGGACATTAAAATCACCAAAACGACCCATCCGAAGGAAAAGCCGCAGGACGAGTCGAAGCTCGGCTTCGGCAAGCAGTTCAGCGACCACATGTTCCTGATGGACTATACCGCGGGCGAGGGCTGGCATGACGCCCGCATCGTCCCCTATGGCCCGTGGGAGATGGACCCGGCTACCACCGTGTTCCACTACGCACAGGAAATTTTTGAGGGCATGAAGGCCTACCGCACCGCGGACGGCAAGATCCAGCTGTTCCGCCCCGACTGCAACGCGAACCGTTTCAACGATTCCGCGGACCGTCTCGGCATGCCCCCCATCCCGCCGGAGGACTTCGTGCAGGCGGTCAAGGCGCTGGTCGATGTGGACCGCGACTGGGTGCCCCACTCCGACGGTGCGTCCCTGTACATCCGTCCGTTCTGCATCGCTACTGATGTGGGCCTGGGTGTTCACGCCGCCAAGCATTACCGCTTTGCCATCATCTGCGCGCCCTCCGGTGCCTACTACGCCGAGGGCCTCGACCCCGTCCGCATCTATGTTGAGGATGAGTACATCCGCGCAGCCCCGGGCCTGACCGGCTTTACCAAGTGCGGCGG
>ERZ857521.3141-NODE-3141-length-14149-cov-3.928693_pt1 | contig 14149 bp, 12 predicted proteins | sample MGYA00519701_ERZ857521 | MGnify/ENA primary metagenome ERZ857521 (study PRJEB31778, sample SAMEA3449346) | human gut metagenome | biome: human gut; feature: human-associated habitat; material: faeces | place: United Kingdom | collected 2010/2012 ...
CTCCATTTCAAAAAGGGGTGTACCTTCCGTGGTTTTCTCGCCCTCTTTGACCAGCCACTTGGTGATGGTGCCTTCCTCCATCAAAAGGCCCTGTTTGGGCATGATGATGATAGATGCCATGGTGATGTACTCCTCCTCTCAGCGGTACATGGCTGCCTTGCAGGCGTCCACAATGTCTTTTACGCTGGGCAGCACCGCCTGCTCCAGACCCAGGTTGAAGGGCAGGGGGCAGGCCTTGGCGCCGATATGGACAGGGGCGGCGTCCAGATAGGGGAACACCATCTGACTCACCTGGGAGACCACCTGCGCGCCCCAGCCGTTGTTCTGGTGTGCCTCATGGACCACCACCAGACGGCCGGTCTTCTTGACGCTCTCGGCCACGGTGTCGTAGTCGAAGGGTACCAGGGTGCGGGGGTCGATGACCTCGGCGGAGATGCCCTCCTTGGCCAGCTCGTCGGCGGCCTCCAGGGCACGCTTAACATAGAGTAGGTTGGCCACGATGGTCACATCGGTGCCCTCCCGCTTGATGTCAGCCTTGCCGAAGGGGATGCAGAAGTCCGGATCATCGGGCACCTCGCCCTTGGAGGCGTAGAGCACTTTGTGCTCGAAGAAGCAAACGGGGTTATCATCCCGGATGGCGGTGCGCAGCAGGCCTGCGGCGTCAGCGGGAGTGGAGGGGCAGACCACCTTCAGTCCGGGGATGTGCATGAAGATGCTCTCCAGAGACTGGGAGTGGGTGGCGGCGTTGCCGCGGCCGGTGCCCTGCTGTCCGCGAATCACCAGAGGAATCTTGGCGTTGCCGCCGAAGACGTAGCGTGTCTTGGCCACCTGGTTGAAGATCTGGTCAGCCGCCACAAAGGCAAAGTCCCAGTACATCAGCTCGGCGATGGGGCGCATGCCGGTGCAGGCGGCGCCCAGGGCGGAGCCGATGATGGCGGACTCGGAAATGGGGGTATTGCGGATACGATCCGTACCAAATTCCTTATAGAGATCTCTGGTGCAACCATAGACGCCGCCCAGCTTTTCCACGTCCTCACCCATGACAAAGACTCGCTCATCCCGGCGCATCTCCTGGGCAATGGTTTCACGAATTGCCTGAGAATACGATAATTTAGCCATCGTTCGTTACCCCCTTATCCCTCATAGAACACATCGTCCAGAACATGGGCCGGATCGGGCTCCGGGCTGTTCATGGCAAACTCTACAGCCTTAGCCATCTTGTCAGCGGCCTCGGCCTCGATTTCCTCCAGCTCCTTCTTGGTGGCCAGCTTGTGCTTGGTCAGGTAGGTGTGAAAGCGCTTGATGGGATCTTTCTTTTCCTTCCACTCCTCCACTTCCTCGCGGGTGCGGTACGGCTCCGGGTCGCCGGTCCAGTGGCCGCGCCAGCGGTAGGTCTTGCACTCGAGGATGGAGGGACCCTCGCCCTTCAGCGCACGCTCCTTGGCCCGGGCAAAGGCCTCATACACGGCCACCACGTCATTGCCGTCCACAGTCTCACCGGGGATGCCGTAACCGGCGGCCCGGTCGGAGATGTTTTCCACGGAGGTAGACTGCCAGGTGGGCACCGTCATGCCGAACTGGTTGTTCTCCACCACGTAGATGCAGGGCAGCTTCCAAACAGCGGCCAGGTTGATGGACTCGTGGAAGGTACCCTGGTTGCTGGCGCCGTCACCGAAGAAGGCCACCGCCACATGGGGCTTGTTCTGCATCTTCAGGCCCAGGGCGCCGCCGGTGGCGATGGGAATACCGCCGCCCACGATGGCGTTGGCGCCCAGATTGCCCTTTGAGAAGTCGGCAATGTGCATGGAGCCGCTGCGGCCCTTGCAGTAGCCGGTGGCCTTGCCCATCAGCTCCGCCAGAGCCCGGTCCAGCTCGGCGCCCTTGGCGATGCAGTGACCGTGGCCGCGGTGGGTGGAAGCAATCAGGTCCTCATCCGTCAGCTGTGCACAGACAGAAGCGGCCACAGCCTCCTCACCGGTGTACAGGTGAACGGAGCCCCGGAGTTTATTTTCCGTGAACAGTGTCCAGGCTGTTTCCTCAAAGTCTCGGATCTCGTTCATCTTGCGATAGATCCACAGACCCGTTTCGCGATCGATCATACAGATCAGCACCTCCATAAAAGTGTGATTGACTGGGAGATCTTTTACTGCCGAAACGGGGCTCTCTGCCCAGTGTTGATGTGATTATTTTAACACAAAATTATAAATTATCAATAATCTATAATCTTTAATCCTGCACAAACTTTTTATGAACCCTTTGGCGAAAACGTGGAAGTTGCTTCAAAAGTTGACTGGAGCTGGAAAAACCTTTATAATATCAGACAAATTTATGATTCATCCATAGCAAAGCGGCAGAGTGCCGATGTGGAGGTGTGTACATTGGTACATGAGAACGGAGCGACAGAACTCCAACATCGCAAGGTATTTCGGGAAGAAATCCGCAACGCCATTCGAGAGGCAATTTTTGCTGGTGAGTTGAAGCCGGGGGACAGAATTATTGAGACCTATTGGGCAAAAGAACTGGGGGTGTCCCAGGGGCCGGTCCGGGAGGCTATCCGGGATCTGGAGGCCATGGGCCTAGTGGAGACCGTGCCATTTAAAGGGTCTCGAGTTCGCTCTTTGTCAGAAAAAGACATACGGGATAACTACTCTGTACGAATCTGCCTGGAATCCAAGAGCATTCGGGATGCCATTCAAAACCTGGATGACCCGGCTTTGGAGCAGTTGGTAATCAGGTTGCGGACCATTTTGCGCGAAATGGAAGAGTCTGCGGGACAGGGAGACCTGCGGTCTTTTACGGAACAGGACGCCGCCTTCCATCGGGCTATCATCGACGCCACCGGAAATCAGGTTTTACTGCGGTTGTGGGAGCAGTGTAATATGCGCAACTGGTTCACGGTTTCAGCATTGACGGATGCCAAGAGTCTCCGGAAGTTGCAGGCAGGACATAAAAAACTGACAGAGGCAATTTGCCAGCGAAATTTGAAAAGCGCTACTGCCACTTTAGAGGATCATCTGACCAGTTTAATGGATAGTTTTATCCGGGGGTAAGAGCTTGAAAGTGGGAAGAGACTGTTTTGACTGTTGCGAAAGACCCGGAGGTCCAACAACAGGACAACTTTGGCTTACTCAATCGAGGTGCAGTCGTGGCGCGGAAAAGACTACTTTTTTATCTTTGAAGCCATAATGAGCGTGAGCAAGTGTTTTTGAAACGATTACGGGAATTGTAAGGATGACCTTGGGAGGCAAAAGGCTTATATTGTGACGAAAGATTTTGATAAACCTGTCTGCCTTGAGCATCTCGGTAAGGTACCTGCCGTTCCGCCTTTGATGCAGACTACTATTTGACTACTATCGAAAAAATCCCCGGAGGCGTTGTAGCGCAATGCCTTCGGGGATTTTCTGCAATTCTCTGAAAAATTGCCCAAAACCAACAAAACCACTGGGCCCCAACGGTTTTCCCGTTGACCGCCTGATGACTCCGACTAGTAGCCTAAATCCGACTGCGCTATGACGCTCAAACCACTGCAGCACAACGGACTTGGGATCTGAATTTTGCAAAACTACAGGAAAGCATTACCGGGTTATCTACGACATAAAGCCTATGATTTCCAGAAGCAAGACGATTGCTCTATGTGAAAATGAACGTGTTTTCGCTGCGATGGCAATCGAGGGAATCAAACATTGCTTCGGAGCTGAAAGGGGTCACCGTATGTTCAGAGCTAAATACAAACAGACGGCACATGTGATGGACATACGTCAAATTATGCTGTATAATCGTAAAAACTACACACATGGAGGCCTGTATGGAAAATGTGATTGTGGAGCGGGTGAAGCACGCTACTTTAACAAAGGCACAGCAGAAGATTGCAGACTATTTCATTCGCAATCCGGAGCGCGTTGGTATGTGTTCCTCCATGGAGGTAGCTAGGGAGATCGGGGTCAGTGACGCATCCATTATTCGTTTTGCCAGGGCCATCGGTTATGACGGTTTTACAGATCTGAAGAATGACATTTACAATAGCCTGGCTATGCAGGCCTCCGGTGGAAGCAGTGGCCTTTCCCTGTCAGAGCGGTACGAGATTAACCGCAGCAAATACGGAGGAAAGGGCTCTCGGGAAGATTATATCAAAGTGATGCGGTATAATCAGGAGCGGACCTTTCAGCAAAACGAAGAAGAACTGTTCGACCGGGCAGTTTCCCGATTGATTTCTGCCAAGCACCGCTATATCGTGGGCTTTCGCGGCTGTCTTGGGATCGGGATTCAGTGTGCCTGGCTGATGAGGTTTCTGCTGGATCATGTCACAGCTGTTTCCGATGAAGGGCCGGGGGGAATCGGTCTGGTGCAGGATATCTCGGCCGAAGACTGTATGCTATTTTTCTCCCTGAGTCGTTACTACAAAAGTGATCTGCGGTTGGCAAAACTCTGCCGGGAGCGGAACGCCTCTCTGATTGTTGTGACGGACAGTATTCTGTCGCCGCTGGCCGAACTTGCGGACGTGCTTTTGGTTGTAGAGGTTAAGCAGATGAGTTTTTTCAATTCCACAGCTGCGGTCAACATGATTTCTGAATATTTGATTACGAAGATTGCCCAGCAGCGGACCGAGGAATACCAAGGGACAGCGAAAGAGCGGGATCTGCTGACCGAGGAGCTTCGATTGTGAAGGACATGACAAACTGGATAGAAAAGGGCGGGTGAAAACCCGCCCTTTTGCTTTTTTAAACAAAAAATATGTTGTATTTACTTCAAAATATCAATTGACAGAAATTAAGATTTCAATATATCATTTAAGTAGTGATTACGACATATAGATATAGAAAGAAATAGATACTTCTCTTACGGCCGAAGAGAAGGTCACTAGCAAAGAGGAGGCAGAGAACATTTATGGTTGTCTATTTAAGCGAGTACATTTATCCTGAGGCGGCAAAAAAGCTGAGAGAACATGCCACGGTCGTTGATAATTTCGATCACATTGAGGACATCGATGCGATCATTCTGCGGAACATTCCGGTTACCGCAGAGATGATGGACCGAGCGAAAAAGCTGAAGGTCATTGCCAAGCACGGCATCGGCGTTAATACTATCGATGTGAAAGCAGCCAAAGAGCGGGGCATTCAGGTGATTTACACGCCCACTGCCAATGCAGACTCCGTGGCGGAAATGACGGTGGGACTGTTCCTGGCTCTGGAGCGTGGCATTGTGGAGGCCAACTTCAAATGCCGTAGGGGAGAGTTCAAGACCATCGCTCCTCGGAACTTCATGGGGACAGAGATCATGGGAAAGACCTTTGGTCAGATCGGCATGGGAAATATCGCCCAGCGGATTGCCCGCATCATGAGCGCAGGCTTCCAGGCGAAAGTTTTAGGGTACGATCCCTTCATCTCCGCCGAGGAGGCTGCCAGCCGGGGATTTGAAAAGGTGGAGACCCTGGAAGAACTGCTGGAGAGATCCGATATGGTGAACATCAATGTACCTCTGGTCAAGAGCACGGAGAACATGATTTCCGGTAATCTCTTCAATCACTTTAAACCCGGTGCAGTCTTTGTCAATGCGGCCCGGGGTGCTGTGATCAACGAAGAAGATCTGTACAACGCGCTGGTCAGCGGAAAGCTGAAGGCCGCTGCCTGCGATACCTTTGTCAATGAACCGCCAACTGGTGAGAATAAGCTGCTGCAGCTGGAAAACTTCAGCGCTACGCCGCACCTGGGGGGTAACACGGAGGATGCCCTGCGTAAGGCCGGCACGGAGGTGGTGGAGGAGACTCTGAACGTCCTGGCCGGAAAGCCCCCGATCCATCCGGTTCCGTAAAAAGAGAGCAGTAGTGGGAGGAGAAAAATACTATGGAAATTTCCGCTGGTAACGTTTTTTCCGTCGCGGTAGACGATCTTGCGATTTTGCTGGTATTTCTGTTAGTCGGCCTGGTTCTGCGCCAGTTGATCAAGCCGCTGCAGAAACTGTTTCTGCCTGCTGGCCTGGTGGGAGGAGCTTTGGCACTGACTCTGGGGCCGCAGGTACTGGGCATCATCGATATCCCCTCCACCTGGTCGGGCATGGCAACGCCCATGATCAACGTGGTGCTCACCTGCACCATGTTCGGTACGGTGCTCAACGCCGGTAAAATCAAGAGCTATGCCGGCGCCATCAATCTGATCATTCTTACGTATTTTGCCCAGATGGTTGTGGGCACCCTGGTTGGTATCGGTCTCAGCCAGATCTGGACAGACCTGCCGTATAGCTGGGGCGTTATGACCGTTTTTACTTACTGGGGAGGACACGGTGCTGCCACCACGGCTGGTACGCTTTTTGAAGATCTCGGTATCAACGGAATGCTGAGCTTGGGCATTATTTTGGCAACGCTTGGGCTGATTGTAGCCATGGTGGCCGGTATGGCGGTGGTCAACTTTGGCGTCCGCAAGGGATGGGCCACCAATCTGCTCAAAAAGCCTGTGGGCGAGAAGGTTACCATCAGCGCTCTGATTCCAAAGGAGCAACAAAAACCCCTGGGTCACGCTACGGTTTCCTCTGATGCAGTCAACGGCCTGGCATTGCAGCTTTGCTTCGTGCTGCTGAGCATGTGGTTGGGCAAGATGATTTTCACCAACCTAGCAAAGGTTCCTGTGGAGCCGGTGGCTACCGTTATGGGTATGATCCCCGCTCTGCTCTATGGCATTGTGGGCGCGGCCATCGTTTGGGCCATCATGTGTAAGACGCATCTGGACGGCTATGCGGACAAAGAGGCGGTGGACAATATTTCCGGTGTAGCGCTGGAAATCTGCATTTGCTCTGCCACTGCAACATTGAATCTGGAATTGTTTGCGTCCTTCCTGGCACCCATTCTGATCCACATGGTGTGCATCATTGCCCTGATGACGTTCATTTGCGTGTTCCTGGTCCGCCGTTGGATGAAGAAAGAGTGGTTTGAGCTGTGCCTGATGGCCTTTGGCCAGGGACACGGCTCTACTCCCAGCGGCCTGGCACTGGCACGCTGTGTGGATTCCGATCACAAGTCTACCAGTTGGGAAGCCTTTGGCGTTGCCCTTGGTTGTGTGACACCGGTCACATCGGCTTTGGCGGCACTGCTGCCGATTTTAGCGGCTCAGTCCCAGTGGATTCCGGTGGGTATCGGCACTGCGGTGACCATTGCGTGCCTGCTGTTCGGTGAACTGGTGATCCGGCGCAAGAGCTGAACTATATAAATAACAATTTCCCAGGGGCGGTGGTGCATCCGCACCTCCGCCCCGCACACTCCTTGAAAAGAGAAGGCAACCATGGATAAGCGCATACACTATGGATGGTTGATCTGCCTTTCCTGTACATTGCTGATGGTTTGCACCATGGGCTTTTGCAACGGCGTGTTTCCTGTGTATCTGCCTTTTTTGGAACGGCAGGGAATGTCAGGAGCCCAGACGTCGGCGTTGCTTGCCATCCGCTGCTTGTTTGGAATTGCGGGTATGTTGTTGGCAGAACCGTTTTATCGCAAGCTCTCCATGCGGATGGGCTTGACCGTTACCTGTGGGATTACCGCTGGAGCCTTTTTCCTCTACGGTGTTTCCCGGACAGCCTGGATGTTCGACGCAGCTGCTGCTGCCAGTGGAATTGGGTACGGCCTTGGGACCATGATTCCGGTGGGAATTTTGATGAAACGATGGTTCAGCAAACGGCGTGGAGTCGCTGTGGGGATATGTGCCGCAGGATCCGGCATCAGCATTACCCTGTTTTCCCCATTGATCACATGGATCATTGAATCCTGGGGTGTTTCAGTTGCCTTCCGCTTTCAGGCGATTTTTGTTACCGCGGTGGGGCTGCTCTTGGTTGCTTTGGTTCGGGATTTCCCGGCTTCCATAGGACTGGAGCCTTATGGGGGGAGCGACTGTGAGAACTCCCAGGAGCAGACACGATCCGAAGGCGGACGGCGGCCTGGAGCTGAGTGGGCTTTGGTCAGTTGCTTTTTGATCGGGGCGGTAGCAACCTCGGCGCCCGGTCATTTCTCCGCCCACTTTGCGGCACAGGGATATGAGATGAGCCTGGTTTCCCTGGCGGTGTCCACATTTGGACTGTCCCTGACCTTCGGGAAACTGGTATGCGGAGAACTGATTGATGTGCTGGGAGGACGCAACGGTCCGCTGGCGCTGTTTGCTGCTGCGTTGGCTGGCTGTATTCTCTGCTGCATGGCAGACGGGTTCCATGGCTGGATTCTGTTTGCGGCACTGATTTTAATGGGGGTCGGTATGGCACCGGCTACTGTGGGCATTCCTCTTTGGGCAGGAGATTTCGCCGGTGGAGCGGAATACCCGCGGGTATTGAAATGGCTGCAGATAGCCTATGCGGCCGGCGGCATGATATTGACCATGGTGCCCGGCCTGATTTTTGATCACACAGGCAGTTATCAGCTGGCTTATGCCCTGATGGTACTTTTGCTGGCTGCAGCAATGGGCCTTCTTTGTGGCGCTTATGAGATTCAAAAGAAACACAGAGTGTATTAAGGAGGAATTTTTCATGAATTTGTTTGATAATACCCTTCGAGATGGCGGTAATGTGGTGGGTCATGGTTTCTCTCTGGAACTGACCGAGAGTATGGTCCGGGGACTGCTGAAGGCCGGTATTGTGGACATCGAACTGGGTAATTGCAAGGGACTGGGTGCCTATGAGCAGGCGGGAGCAACCAAGGCCCCCAGAGATGAGGAGTACTTTGAAGTTCTCAAACCGTATCTTCCTAAGGGCCGCATCGGTATGTTCATGCTGGCCAAGTGCGCCAATGCGGAGAAGGTAAAAGCTGCGGCTGCTGCCGGATTGAACTTCTTACGGGTGGGTGCCAATGCCAGTGACGGCAAGGGTTCTCTGGAGGCGGTCCGCATGGTGAAAGAGGCCGGACTTATCTGCCGCTACTCTTTGATGAAGGCTTATGTATCTACGCCGGAGGAACTGGCTGCGGAGGCGAAAATGCTCCAGGACGCCGGCGTGGACAAGATCACCATTATGGACTCAGCCGGCACGATGTTCCCCTCTGATGCCACGGCATATGTTACCGCATTGAAGAAGGCAGTCTCCATTCCTGTGGGTTTTCATGGGCACAGCAATCTGGGCCTCTCCCAGGCCAATGCGCTGGCAGCGGTGACCGCTGGTGCCGATGAGATCGATTGCGGTCTGTTGGGCATGGCCCGCAGCGCCGGCAACTGCGCCACAGAGTTGGCTGCCGCCACACTGAAGAAGGAGGGATACCTCCAGGATGTGGATTTGTACAGCTTGCTGGACTATCTGGATCAGGAGTTGATTCCGGCAATGGAACCTTATGGCTATCATGTGGCCGTTAATCCAACGGACTTGATGCTGGGTTTGGCTGGCTGTCACTCCAACTTCCTGCCTATGTTCCGGAAGGTTGCTGAAGAAGAAGGAGTTTCTTTGCTGAAGCTGATTGCGGACGTCTCCGCCATCGACCGCAAAAATCCGCCGGAGTCTCTGCTCCGGAAGGTTGCTGGAAAGCTGAAGGCTTAAAGAAAATAATCAAGGGGCGTTGCAGGTTTGCTATCTGTAACGCCCCCTTACGCTTATCAGATCCAATCAGATAGGTGATCTCCTGCAGACGGGTCAAATTAAGAGGCTGGGAGTTACAACAATAAAACTGCTTAGAGAAACGCACCGTCGTATGTTCGGTAGCTCTGCAGAGCGACAACTCACGTTGGGAAGCGTGAACGCAATGAAACGTTCCAGAGGACATCCGCAGGAGGAGCCTGCCCGTCTATCTGAGGAAAATGACCTTTTATTTCTGCTTTTTTTATGGTATACTTTAATAAAAATTACAAGTCAGGGGGGCGATGCGATGGAAGAACTGCGAGAGATTCAAGAGCAGATCGTCAAACTTTGCGCGCCGGAGAAAATCCTGCTATTTGGCTCTCGGGCCAAGGGAACAGCTACTGCAAGAAGTGATATTGACCTTTGCGTCATTGCCTCGACCACGAATAAAAGAGCGCTGTTAACAGATTTATACTGTGATACGCAGTCGGATACTCCCATTGACTTCTTGCTTTATACACCCGAAGAATGGAATCAGTGTGTAAGTGATTACCAGAGTTTTGCACATAAGTTGAATCAGGAGGGAATTGTTCTCTATGGGTGACAGCCTGCGGTATATGGACTGGTTTGAAAAAGCATCACAGGATTTGCGCGGCGCGGAAATTCTGATGGCCCATGAAGGGGGCAATGACTTGGTCGCGTTTCATTGCCAGCAGGCAATGGAGAAGACCTTAAAGGGATGGCTCCTCAAAAACACAGGGGAACTCCTGGAAGGACACAGTCTCGTGTTTCTGTGCAGAAAGGCAATTTCTTCTGGAGCGCCGCTGAAAAACTCTCTTAGGGATTGTGCCTATGTAAACCAGTTTTACATTGAAACACGCTATCCCTCTGATTCTTATATGCCTGTGTCGGAAGCGGAGGCACAGGATTGCATGGATGCCGCAAAGAAGCTGGTAACACTGCTGAAAGAATAATACCAGACTACTATTTGACTACTATCAGAAAAGATCCTAAAGGCATTGTGCTGCAATGCATCCGGGGTTTTTCTATCAAACTTCGCAAATCCGTCCAAAATCTACAAAACCATTGGGCTGCAGTGCTTCACCTTTTGTCCGCCTGATGACTCCGACTCTGGCCACTGGTTCGAATCCAGCCGGGCGTACCAATGTGTAAAGACGCACTCGAGTATTCGAGTGCGTCTTTTCCTCTTTCTGAATTTTTTGGAGGCGCGTGATGAAAAAGGCGGTCATCGGCGTGACGCCGCTCTGGGACAGGGACCGAGACTCCTGCTGGATGCTGCCGGGCTATCTGGAGGGACTGGAGCTGGCCGGTGCTCTTCCCATTACCCTGTCCCTGACGGAGGACGCTGGCGGCATCTCGCAGCTTGTTTCATTATGTGATGGATGTGATGGTTTTCTCTTCACCGGCGGGCAGGATGTCTCCCCGGAACTATACGGTGAGAAGCCTTGTGTGACCTGCGGGGAGATCTGCGCAAAGCGGGACACCTTTGAGCAGCGCCTGTTCACCCAGGTGTTGGAGCAGGACAAGCCGATGCTGGGGATCTGTCGAGGCATCCAGTTCTTCAATGCCTGCCTGGGCGGAACCCTCTATCAGGACCTGCCCACGGAGCACCCCTCAGAGGTGGCGCACGTTATGCATCCGCCCTACAATCGGGTGGTACATTCTGTGGCAATTCTGCCGGAGACGCCACTGGTCGCATTGCTGGGACAGAACTGGGCGTCAACAGCTACCACCACCAGGCGATCCGGATGTTGGCCCCCGGCCTTGCGGAGATGGCCCGCAGTGAGGATGGACTGGTGGAGGCGGTGTATTTGCCGGACAAGACCTTTGTGTGGGCGGTGCAGTGGCACCCGGAGTTTTCCTTCCGCACCGATGAAAACAGCCGGAAGATTTTCTCCGCGTTTGTTGCGGCAGCCTCTGATCCGAGAGGCTGATTATAAAAAGTTTAAGGTAAGGCAGAAGGGAAAAGCATGTAGCATTTATCGCAGTTTCCCTGGTTTGGAGGTTTCATTTGAAACAGTAAAGGGTTTCAATGGGGATTCGCAATATTAAAAATCATTATGTCATACATGTTGAGAAATGCCGTTTCAGAAATACTGACACATAAAAGTGATGATCGACAGCCACCGTGTTCCTATGGGAATGCCTTCCGTCAAAAGAAGGAGGGGCCATGTGCGACCTATCATCTGGGTGTTCAAATTGATACAGAATTTTCCGGTCCCCGGTCTGACGGATCGTTGGAAAAACACTGAGCGCGCAGGCCCCGCAGCAAAGTTACCAATGGGGGGATCCGTGTGCCGGAGCGGATACAAGAAGGTGACTATGACGGTAATCATGCAAAGACTTGTAACCGGATTCATGCTACGGGCGTTATTCCTCCGCACATAGAAGATAGAGGTGGAGGCAGGATTCGCTTTCCTGTTTTTCCTCTGCCATAGAAAAAGAAAAAAATCTATCATACAGCGATTCCAGCACAAGTGTACCATTTCGTGATAGAGGGGACTGTGTAATTTCAACGGGGAAAACGCGACACAAATTGGAAACTGCTGAATACAATATACTGCAGGAGCAAAGGCGCTCGCCCTATGGGGCGGCGTCTTTATTTTTTTATTGTGAGGTGGTTTGCATGTGCGGAATTGCAGGATTCTGCAATTTTCAGGAGAATTTTCTGTATGAGAGAGATAGGTGGCAGCACGTTCTGGTGGAGATGCGGGAAGCGATCGCCCACCGGGGACCTGATCAGACGGGAGAATACCTGCGGGAAACTGTGGGGCTCTCTCATGCAAGACTTTCCATCCGGGATCTGTCCGGCGGTGCGCAGCCGTTGCTGCGCCGGGCCAAGGGTGCGGAGTATGGAATTGTTTATAACGGAGAGGTGTATAACACGGGGGAACTGACAGCTGACCTGATTCAAAGGGGCTATCGGTTTGAGACTACCAGCGATACAGAGGTGGTTTTGTACGCATACATGGAGTATGGGCCGGCGTTTGTTACAATGCTCAATGGTATTTTCGCCTTTGCCATCTGGGACGGGGACAGGCAGGCTCTGCTGCTGTACCGGGATAGGCTGAGCGTGAAGCCCCTCTTTTATACGGTCAAGGGGGATACGCTGATCTTCGGCTCAGAGCCCAAAGCGCTTTTTCCGCATCCCCTGGTGACGCCGGAAGCGGATCTGGACAGCTTCCGGGAGATTTTCGGTATCGGTCCGGCCAGAACCCCCGGCTGCGGGGTGTTCCGAGACCTGTATGAGCTCAAGCCGGGACACTGTGCCGTCTTTTCCCGGGAGGGTTTTACCCAGACCGCCTATTGGACGCTGGAGGCCCGGGAACACACGGACACCTATCCGGAGACGGTGGAAAAGACAGCATGGCTCCTGCGGGACTCCATCCGGCGGCAGATGGTCTCCGACGTGCCGGTATGCAGCTTTTTGTCAGGGGGCATTGACTCCAGTGTGGTGACGGCTCTGGCCTCCAACTTTCTGGAGGAGCAGGGGGGACACCTCCATACCTTTTCCTTTGATTTTACCCATAATCAGGAGTGCTTCCAACCCAACGCCTTTCAGCCTACCCAGGATCGGCCCTATGTGGATCAGATGCTTTCCCTCTATCCGCTTCATCACACCTATCTGGAGTGCGACGAAGCCGATCTGGCGGAGCTGCTGGGCCAGGCGGTGTGGATGAAGGATCTGCCCGGTATGACGGATGTGGATGCCTCTCTCCTGTACTTCTGCGGCCGGGTGCGCCAGCATAATAAGGTGGCGCTGACCGGGGAATGCGCCGACGAGATCTTCGGCGGATATCCATGGTTTTACCGGCCGGATCTCCTCTATGCCGACGGCTTCCCCTGGTCCTTCGACCTGAGTGCCCGGACCGCTCTTTTGAATCAGGAGACCATCTCCCGCCTGGACCTGGAGGGCTATGTGCGCAGCCGCTATGAGATGGCCTTGGGGGAAGTTCCCCATCTGCCGGGAGAGAACCAGGAGGAGCGGAGACGGCGGGAGGTGTCCTATCTGAATCTCCGCTGGTTTATGCAGACGCTGCTGGACCGGATGGACCGCACCAGCATGGCCTGGGGACTGGAGGCCCGGGTCCCATTTGCCGACCACCGGATCGTGGAGTACCTCTACAATGTGCCCTGGGAGATGAAGTACCAGAACGGGGTGGAGAAGGCCCTGCTGCGGGACGCATGCGGGGACCTGCTGCCGCCGGAGCTGCTGCGGCGGAAGAAGAGCCCCTATCCCAAGCCCTACTCCCCGGTGTACGAGCAGCTTCTGACAGAGCGGTTCCGGGAGGTGATGCAGGACCCGGACGCGCCGGTGATGCGCTTTGTGGATCCGGAAAAGGCCCGGCGCTTTCTGGAGGCTCCCAAGGACTACGGCAGGCCCTGGTTCGGCCAGCTGATGGCGGGCCCACAGATGATCGCCTACCTGCTGCAGGTGAACGAGTGGATGAGGCGCTATCAGGTGGGGTGACGGCCCGGCGCTGTTTGCAAAAAGTTCATAAATCGTTTACGAAAGGAATACAGACGAAATCGTCTCAAACTAGTATACTCTGAATTTGTAGACGAGATCGTCTATAACTCGCCGCGCTTGGCGGCGGGTGCCGGGAGGAGCGGCGGG
>ERZ857521.3142-NODE-3142-length-14146-cov-3.259102_pt1 | contig 14146 bp, 10 predicted proteins | sample MGYA00519701_ERZ857521 | MGnify/ENA primary metagenome ERZ857521 (study PRJEB31778, sample SAMEA3449346) | human gut metagenome | biome: human gut; feature: human-associated habitat; material: faeces | place: United Kingdom | collected 2010/2012 ...
AGAAACATGGAGCGTGCCAGAAAGGTGGCATCCCAGGGAATGGTATTATTGGAAAACAAGGGAGCACTTCCGATTGACAAATCCGTCAAAACAATTGCATTGTTCGGTAACGGTGCAAGAAGAACCATCAAAGGCGGAACTGGTTCGGGAGATGTCAACAGCCGCTTTGTGGTGAACGTGGAACAGGGATTGGAAGATGCAGGCTTCAGTCTGACGACGAAAGCATGGATGGATACATATGATACACAGGTAGAGACTGCCAGAATGGGATATTTTGGAGAACTTCAGCAGGAGATGGCAGCAAAAGGAATGGCTGCTGTGATGAAAATCTTTACGGAGCCATTTGTAGAGCCGGCAATTTCCGGAGTGAGTCAGAAAGAAATTGATGCGATGAAAGCAGACCTTGCCATTTACGTGCTCTCCCGTAATTCCGGAGAGGGAAAAGACAGAACTCCGGGGGCAGGAGATTATGAGCTGAGTGATACAGAAAAAACTGCAATTGCAAATCTTGCCAACGCCTACGGGAATCTGATTGTAGTGCTGAATGTAGGCGGCGTTATTGATACAAAATTCTTACGTGCACAGGAAGGCATCGGTGCAATCCTGCTAATGAGTCAGGCGGGCAATATCGGCGGACATGCGCTTGCAGACGTACTGACAGGCAAGGTATCTCCGAGCGGTCATCTGACAACAACATGGGCAGAGAACTATGAGGATTATCCGAATGCGAAGACGTTTAGCCATATGAACGGAGATATCCATGATGAATATTATGAAGAGGGAATCTATGTCGGATATCGCTATTTCGATACCTTTGATGTGACTCCTGCTTATCCGTTTGGCTATGGAAAATCCTATACAACATTTGACGTAAAGACAGAAGAAGTGACTGCAGATGCGAAACAGATTTCCGTAAAGGTATGTGTGACAAATACCGGCGCTACATACAGCGGAAAAGAAGTGGTGCAGGTATATTATTCCGCTCCGACAGGCAAACTGGAAAAGCCGTATCAGGAACTGGCAGCCTATGTGAAGACAAAGGAACTTGCTCCGGGTGAGAGTGAAGAGCTTATTATCACTTATCAGGTGGATCGCATGGCATCTTATGATGTACAGAGAGCCTCTTATGTATTGGAAGCAGGAACCTATTATGTCAGAGTTGGTGTGAATTCCAGAGCAACGAAGGTGTCAGCCGCAGTTGTGCTGGATCAGGAGACTGTGACAGAAGTACTGTCGAATCGCCTTGGATTGGACTGCGAGATGAATGAGTTATCATCAGCAGATGTGACACCTTATGGTTATGCAGAGGAAGAGGCTGAAAAAGAGCAGGCTTGTAAGCTCGATATCGCCTCCACTGATATCGAAACAAAAACTGTGACCTATGAGGAAACGAATGCAGAGATTGCTGCAAACACTTCAGAGAAAAAGATTACGATGCAGGATGTCATGTCAGGGCAGGCGACCTTAGATGATCTGGTTGGTCAGCTGACCATTCCGGAGATGGCAGAATTATGCGTCGGTACCTCCAGAGGAAATATGGGCGGTGACACTGCTATCATTGGCAGTTCCTCTGCAGTTGTACCGGGGGCGGCGGGAGACACCACTTCCCTGATGATTGAAGATCGTGACATTCGCAATCTGGTACTGGCGGACGGACCGGCAGGACTTCGACTGTCGAAGCATTTCAAGGCAGATGCAGAAGGCAATGTGATTCCGGGAACAAGTGATGCGCCAATTCCGGGAATGGACTTACTTATGGCCGGTTCACCAAAGCCGGAGATTCCGGAAGATGCCATTGACTATTATCAGTACTGTACTGCAATCCCGATTGCCACACTGCTTGCCCAGACATGGGATGTGGATGCAATCAAAGAATGTGGAGATATTGTCGGGGAAGAGATGAAAGAATTCGGTGTGACACTGTGGCTGGCACCGGGGATGAATATTCACAGAAATCCGTTGTGCGGACGTAACTTCGAATATTATTCCGAGGATCCGCTTGTTGCAGGGAAATGTGCGGCAGCAGATACATTGGGCGTACAGCAGCATGCCGGAGTTGGCACAACTATCAAACATTTCGCACTGAATAATCAGGAAGATAACAGAATGCACACGAATGCACACGTCAGTGAGAGAGCGGCTCGTGAGATTTATCTGAAGGGATTCGAGCTTGCAGTCAAAGAAGCAAAACCGATGTCCATTATGACATCCTACAATCTCATCAACGGAATCCATTCTGCCAATAATAAAGATTTGTTGACAGCCATTACGAGAAATGAATGGGGATTTGACGGAATCGTTATGACAGACTGGGGGACAACCGGCGGTATGGAGATGAATCAGGGAATGGAATTCAAGTACGGATGCTCCAGTGCAGCAGGATGTATCAAGGCAGGAAATGATCTGACGATGCCTGGAAAACAGGAGGATGTGGATGAGATTATCGCTTCAGTAGGTGCGAAAGATGGCGATGTAGTCTGCCCGATCACACTTGGAGATCTGCAGACCTGTGCGAAGAGAATGTTGAATACGATCATGAAGAGTTCGGCATATATGGAATAAGTGAGGAGACAAGATAACATGGCAGTAAAAGCAATTCAGTTAATTCAGATCGGAACGGCAATGGGTTCCGAAGAAAAGGCAAGAGAAACGATCCGCCTGATGAAAGAAGCCGGATATGACGGAATCGAGCTGAATGGATTCATGATGAAAAAGATGCCGCCGATCGTTCGTGTTCTGACAACCCTTGCGGGGATGCCGATTGGAAAGACAGCGAAATTAGACTGGAAGAAGTTGATTGCGGACACCGGACTTAAGGTGGTCAGTATCCACGAGGATCTTGGAAGCATTCTTAGAAATCCGCAGGAAATTATGGAAGAAGCAAAAACATTTTCCACAAAGTATATTGTCATTACGGGAATGCATCGGTTTGATTATTCCAATATGGCAGCGGTACTGGAATTGGCACAGAAGCTAAATAAGGCAGGAAAAATTCTGAAAGAAGGAGGCATTTCCTTGTTATATCACAATCACAACTGTGAATTCCGCAAAGTGGGAGCGGGAAAATGTGCCTACGATGTGCTGATTGAAAAGACAAATCCGGAATATGTCAACTTCGAATTCGATTCTTACTGGGCGACAGAGGCCGGTGTGGATACGATTGCTCTCATGGAACGCTTGGGAGAGCGGATGAAGCTCTACCACATCAATGACCGAGGAACAAGGATGAGCGGACCGGGAGGACAGATTCTCAAATCGGACAGTATGGAACTTGGATACGGTAATATGAACCTGACGAAGATGGTGGAGATTGCACAGAAAAGCGGTGTGGATGCCGTGATACTGGAAAGCCATAAGAACTGGGTGGACAAGTCCCCGGTGAAGTCGTTCCAGCTCAGTGCGAAGTTTATGAATGAGCATGTGAAAAATTAGCTTCAAAAAATGTTGCTCTCAAATTCAGAAAGAATCATTTGAATAACAGGAGGAAATGGGAATATGAAGAAACAAAAATTCAATCATGACTGGATATTCACAGTTGGAAGCGGAAGCTCCCTGGATGCATTGGCTGGTGGGAACAATATGGCAAAACAGGTGACTCTGCCGCATGATGCATCAATAGGAAGAGAGCGAAACCCGGAAGAACCGAACGGAAGCGGAAATGGATTTTTCCGAGAGGAAAGCTATGTGTACACCAAGACATTTTCGATGAATGCAGATGATAAGGATAAGAATGTATATCTGGAGTTTGAAGGGGTATACCAGAATGCTTTTGTATATGTGAACAATTCATTTGCCGGGAAATGCCCGTACGGATATAGTAATTTTTATGTTGATATCACAAAATATCTGAACTACAACGAACCGAATGCATTAAAAGTAGTTGTCAAAAATGGAGTTCCGAGCGGACGCTGGTATACAGGAGGCGGAATTTACAGAGATGTCAATCTGATGATTGCTGATCGTCTTCATCTTGTTCCGGACAGTGTACAGCTTGCAGCAATTGAAGTGGAAGATGATCAGGCAATCATTCGTGCAAAGTCAACAATCGCTTACACAGGAATCGGAATCCGGGAGATTACACTGTGCACGGAACTGATGGATGCAGAAGGAAATGTGGTTGCTGCAGATGAAATGTCAGTGACGGTCGAGGAACATTCTGAACAGGAATATCAGCAGAAAATGTATGTACCAAATCCAAATCGTTGGGATGCGGAGAATCCATACCTGTATACTTATCGTACGTATATCAAAGAAAATGATTCCGTGATTGATGAGGAAACAGGAACCTTCGGAATTCGTAAACTTCAGTTGGATACAAAACACGGATTGAGAGTGAATGGAAAAGTTGTAAAACTTCGCGGCGGATGTATCCATCATGACAACGGAATTATCGGAACAGCAGAATTTACGCATTCTGCGGAGGCGCGGGTAAAGAAACTCAAAGAAACCGGCTTCAATGCAATCCGCAGCGCCCATTATCCGATGAGCCGGAAGCTGTTGGAAGCATGCGACAAATACGGAATGTATGTTATGGATGAGTATTCGGATGTATGGGTAAGTACCAAGGTGGAATTCGATTATAGTACACAGATGACAGAATGGTGGGAACACGATATCGAAAATCTGGTGAAAAAAGATTATAACCATCCGTGTGTGATTATGTACTCCATCGGAAATGAGATTCCGGAGGCGGGAAATAAATTCGACGTGCAGTGGGGCAAAAAACTAGCAGATAAATTGCGTTCTCTCGATGATACCAGATATACGACAAACAGCCTGAATCTCCTTCTGGCCATCATGAATGATCTTCCAAAATTAACGGCGCAGAATGCAGCCGCACAGGCAGCAGCGAATACAGAAACAGATCAGCCTCAGGAAATCAACAGCATGATGAACAATCTGGGGGCAATGATGGCACAGTTCATGGCAAGTGATTTTGCAGCTGAGAAAGTGAAAGAGGCATGTGCCCAGGTGGATATTACCGGTTACAACTATGCGGCAGCACGCTATGAGATTGACGGAAAACTATTCCCGAACCGCATCCTTGTAGGTTCTGAGACCAATCCGCCGGATTTGGACAAAAACTGGGAACTGGTCGAGAAATTGCCATATGTAATCGGGGATTTCGACTGGACAGCCTGGGATTATATCGGAGAGACAGGTATTGGAAAAATTAATTACACAGATCAGCAGAGTATGGGGTTCTATGCACTATATCCTTGCAAAATTGCCTACTGCGGAGATATCAATATTCTTGGAAACCGCCGACCAATCTCTTATTGGAGAGAACTGATCTGGGGATTGAGAAAAGCACCGTACATCGCTGTACAACTTCCACAGCATTACGGAGAACCCCAGAGTACGACACAGTGGAGCATGTCCGATGCAGTCCGCAGCTGGAACTGGAACGGATACGAAGGGAAACCTGTAAAAGTAGAAGTGTATGCTGTAGCCGATGAAGTAGAACTGTTGATTAACGGGCAGAGTGTGGAGCGTAAGAAAGTCGGAGAAACAAAGAAATACATCACAATTTTCGACACCACATATCATGCCGGAAAAGTAGAAGTTATTGCGTACAGCGACGGAAAAGAATGTGGCAGAGATGAAATACTGACAGCTTCAGACGAGGTTGTGATTGCCGCAAAAGCAGACCGTACACAGATTCCGGCAGATGGAAGTGACATCGCCTATATCGACATCTGTATGCAGGATGCTTCGGGAATTTTGAATCCAAATGCAGACAAAGCGGTATCTATAAGCCTTGACGGTCCGGGAGAAATTATGGGATATGGAAGTGCGGATCCGGAATCAGAGGAAAATTATTACGATACGGTTGCGAAAGCATACGAAGGAAAACTTCGTGCTGCAGTACGCGGAACCGGGGAAACAGGCAAAATCGTAGTAACATTATCGGCGGATGGATTAGAATCAGTAAAAGTAGATGTTGAAGCCGTATAAGTACAGTAATCATTGAAATGATTTCATAATAGAAGGAGGAGCTGACATAAGTTGGCTCCTCCTTTTATCTCTCAAGGAGAAAGGGAAGAGTTTACAATTGCTCCAATTCTCCCAGCATATTTGTAACAACATCCTCCGGCAGTCCGAGCATCGGAGCGAGAGCTTTGAAAGTCATACCGTAAGCGGCCTTTGCCTGTTCATTTTCTGCAAAGCCAGGCAGATACTTGTCTACAATTGCTTTGGCGTCAGTGTTCTCCATGATAGCAGCAATTGTGCTGTCTGCGTTTAATTTTCCTCCGGTCAGGATTTCAGGATGCTTCCAACTTGTCACATTCTTGCTTCCGGCGGAGAGTGCACCATCGACAGGAATTGCAGCTCCGGTGATGTACCGTGACATATCACTTGCGAGGAAGAGTGCAAGATAGGCACATTCCATCGGATCGCCCATACGTCCGGCAGGACAGTCATTTGCGAAGAAATCCATTGCTTGTTCCGGTGCATCTCCGAAGATACTTGTTTTCGTGTATCCCGGACAGATTGCATTGACTGTGATCCCGTATTTAGCATAATCCAGTGCAGCGACGCGTGTCATTCCGACAACTCCGAATTTGGTTGCGGTGTAAAGAGCCTGACCACGCTGTGGCATGAGTCCTGCGATAGAAGCAACATTGATGAGAAATCCGCCTTCACTTTTGGATTTGAAGATTGCTTCCGCACCATATTTCATTCCGGCAAAGACGCCTTTGCTGTTCAAGTCAAAGATTTTCTCATAATCATCCAAATCATATTCATGAAGAGGACTTCCGCCCATGCCGATACCTGCATTGCTCACAACTCCGTCGAGACGTCCATAATGAACAACTGCCTTATCTACGAGATCTTTAATCGCATTTCCGTCACTACAATCTGTCTGAACAAAAATTGCGTCCCCTCCATTGTTGATAATATCGTTCACTACAGCTTGTCCCTGTTCCACACTTCGTGCGGCACAGATTACTTTCATGCCATTTGCTGCATAGCAGCGGGCAATTGCCTCTCCAATTCCACGGCTTGCACCGGTGACGATTGCTACTTTTCCTTCTACACTTTTGAAATCCATAAATAATATCCTCCTGATGAGTTCATAATTGAATTTAGAAAATACATTTCTATGAGACAAGTTTAAAAGGAAGAATGAAAATGAAGGAATAAAAAATCGTGATTTTGAGTGCAAATTCGTGTAAAAGAGGTTGTGACATGTATTCGGAAACAAAATCAAGAGAAATAGAACTTGAGATGGGGAGAGGGATGTGGGAAGGGGCTGACCCCAATGTGATGCCATTTCAATTTATAGAAAAATATGTTCTAAGGTTATCAGAAAAGTGAGATTAGTGAATTGGTGTGATTGCTGAGAGAAAGAGCAAGGCTCCGTGCAGGAAATTCACCGGTTCCTCTTTTAATGCTGTAGAGCTTGCAACATCTCCATCGTTAGAACTTGCATATATCATAGCTGCCCCGAGAATGGCATATTATATGACCTACAGTACGAGAATTTACGATATTTATTTAAAATACATTGCACCGGAAGATATGCATGTGTATTCTATAGATGAAGTTTTCATGGATGTAACGGCGTATCTTTCAACCTACAAGATGACAGCCCATGAGTTGGCACTTAAAATGATTCGGGATGTCCTTGGGGAAACCGGTGTTACGGCAACGGCCGGTATTGGCAGCAACATGTACCTTTGCAAGATTGCCATGGATATTGTGGCAAAGAAGATGCCAGCAGATAAGGATGGGGTGCGTATCGCAGAGCTTACGGAGCGAAGCTACAGGAAATTATTATGGAATCATACGCCACTGACCGATTTCTGGAGAATAGGCAATGGATACGCCAAGAAACTTATGGAAAACGGCATGTTTACAATGGGGATGGGGCCTACTACAATAGCTGAGATTCGGGCATATAAACCACAGAATAACAGTGTAAGCTCCAGGCAGGTATTACATTGCCCTATACAGCAGAGAAAGCAAAGCTTATTGTGAAGGAGATGACGGATTTACTGGTTCTTGATCTCGTGGATAAGAAACTTCTTACAGACCAGATGGTGCTTCATATTGGATACGATATCGAAAGTCTGACAGATCCGGAGGTTCAAAGAAAGTATCAGGGCGAGCTGATGGGAGTAAGTGGATATAATCTTGCGGTCTCTCTCGTATGGTTTTTGGCATTGATGCTGGGAACAGGAGTACTTCCGCATGTAATGGACATTACAATCAATTATGGATCTGATACATATTGGTGCAGAGGAGGTATTTTTGTTAATCTCTGTATTGTGTTTTTAATCATTCTTACTATTACGGGATTTGGGTATACTATCAGTTACAAAATAGTGGAGATAAAGTGTATTCATTTGGACGGTGGATTGGATGGAGCAATGGAAGTAAATGATGCCGCTATGAATGCAAATCTGAAAGGACAAATAGCAAAAGCGGCAGGGGGAGCGTATGTTGATACGAAGGCGCTTACAGGCCCGATGGCTATTTTGTCAAGGTATTGTGTGCAAAATGGTGTAAGTATAATGAATTCGCGTGTGTTTAAGTGGATAAACAGAGCATGCATTGCAGCGCAGATTATATTTGCTGTTGCTTGTTTCTGTATCTTGATTCAATATTAGTAGTCGGGAGAAGTTAATGGGAAAGATAATAATTCACAAATCGCTTTTAGACCATATAAAGATTGACGGAAGTTTTATTGATGATAAAGTTAAAGAGTTAGAAATGGCTAGTGGAATATATGATATAGTTGGCGGAACAGATTGCGATTCATCATATAATACAGAAAGCTATCAGCATGGAAGTAAATCCAGTATAACCTGGGGAATACATGAAAAAGTGAAAATTGACGATAAATCCGTTTGCCATGTGCATGTAAAAAGAAAATTGTCATTTTTATATATTGTTCCGGTAATCAAAGTGAAATATGAGAGTAATGAGGTATTATAAAATGTCAGATATCAAAGGTAAGATAGTTTTAAAAACACCTTTCATTTGTGAATGTTGTATCAGAAGTGATAGGGTATACAAAACTCTAAATTCTTTCAAAAAAACACAATGGTTGAACTATCAGCAGGCAAGCATATGATTAATGTGGGTATCGGTTATGATGAAATGCCAGAGAGCAGCAGAGTATATAGTGCGGATACTTGGGCATGGGAAAGCGATAAAGCAATAGAAATCGGTGAAAATGCTTTGCTTATTTCGATAAAGAGAAAATGGCATTTATTTAGGCCGGTTACAGTAGAAGCTGAAATAATAAAATAGTGGAAACATACTGCAAGGAGATAATGATGAGTAAGTTGAGTTTTGATAAGAAAACCTTTAACTGGGGCTATGGTTTTGTCTATACCTTCCAAAGTCGAAGTTAGAAGACCACAGTCACAATTATTATGAATTCTATTTCTTTTTGGAAGGAAATGTATCGATTGAAATTGCAGGAGAAAGGCGTCCGCTTCAGTACGGAGATGTCGTTCTAATTCCGCCGGAAGTGGCACACCATGTTGTGATTCATGATGTGGAAATGCCGTATCGCAGATTTGTCTTTTGGATTAGCAAAGAGTATGCAAATCAGTTGATGCAGTTGTCACAAGCTTACGGATATCTGATGCAACAGGCAGCGGTGACTGGTAAATACATTTTCCATAATGATAGAATTTCGTTTAACGCAATACAGACAAAGGTGTTTCGTTTGATAGAAGAAATCCACTCCAATCGTTTTGGAAAAGAAGCGAAGATATCTTTGTGCCTGAATGATCTGATACTTCATTTGAATCGAACAGCATATGAGCAGGAGCATCCGAAGAGTCAGAAAGAGGAGCAGAACTTATATGAGAATCTGATGGATTATATCGAAGAACATCTAGATGAGGAATTGACATTAGAGAAGCTGGCAGGTGAATTCTTTGTCAGCAAATACTATATTGCGCATATCTTTAAAGAAAATATTGGACTATCCATTCATCAATATATCATGAAAAAAAGGCTGTCTGTTAGTAGGGATGCCATTCTCACCGGATACAAAATCACAGAAGTATACTTGATGTATGGATTTAAAGATTACTCTAGCTTCTTTCGGGCGTTTAAAAAGGAGTACGGAATATCGCCGAAGGAATTTCGAGAGATGAATTCGGTGGATGTAAACGAATTTACGAACAAAATATAGAAATCATGAACGTAATAATTTTTGCCATTCGCTATAATTTCTATTATGAGATACCCTATGTATAATGGAAATGAAGGAGAATATTCGGATATGAAAGCGATAAAACTTAGAACGGAGCAGAAGGTAAATCCAATCGGAATAGACGGGAAAGAACAGTTCCTCTCATGGATTTGTGAGGACGGAATCTCTCAGAGTGCATATCAGATTAAAGCATGTACTGGAGATCAGACCATTTATGATAGCGGTAAAGTGGCAAGTCAGGACATGCATCATCTGTTGGAACTGAATCTGGAAAGCAGACAGCGTGTCTGCTGGAAGGTGCGTCTGTGGGATGAAAAAGACGAAGCCGGAGAATGGAGTGAAGAGGCTTATTTTGAAATGGGTCTCTTAAGCGATGAAGATTGGAATGCCCAGTGGATCAATCCAGAACTTTCCAAACTTACAACAAAGGAATACGACTGCAGTGATGCAATCAATGCACAGGCAAAGAGGGAATGGGAAACACGGGAAATCGAAGGCGAGTATGAAGTACATCAGCCTGCAAGCTACCTGCGACGTGTATTCAGTGCACCTGAGGGAACAATGAAAAGATTCTATATTACCTGTCACGGGTTATATGAGGCATGGCTAAATGGAAAACGTGTAGGTGATGCCGTTCTGATGCCGGGCAGTAGCAATTACAATAATGAGCTTATTTATCAGACATATGATGTTGCAGATTTATTGCGTGAAGGTGAGAATGAGCTGGTGATTGTTCTTGGTGATGGCTGGTATCGTTCTACATCCGGAGTCGATGGTGACCGCGGTGTGTTCGGACAGGAACTGGGATTATTATGTCAGTTGGAAGTGGATGGAGAATCGGTGCTTGTATCTGATGAGACATGGGAAGCAAGTCAGGCAGGACCTCTGCAGCAGAATGATATGCAGCAGGGAGAAGTATACGATGCGAGAAAAGAAACATTTGCCACAGAAAACGGCGTGTGGCATCCGGTAAAAACAGAAGACTTTGATAAGAACCTGCTGAAAGGAATGAATACTGTCCCAATCAAGGAAATGGAGAACTTCGAAGGTAAACTGATTCAGACTCCGAATGGAGAGACGATCATCGATTTCGGACAGAATCTTGCCGGATATGTGGAATTTACTGTATTTGGCAAAGACGGTGAAACGATTGTTCTGACTCATGGAGAGTCTTTGGATGAGAACGGGAACTTCACGACGGAGAATTTCCAGGATCGTAAACGCCACAAAGAGGGCGGTACGTATCAGATGATTTCATACATTTGCAAGGATGGAGAGAATCACTACAAGCCGAGATTTACCATCATGGGATTCCGCTACGCAAAAGTGGAGACAATACTTGATCTGTCAGATGCAACATTTATCGCGCATGCAGTGTATTCCGAGATGGAAGAGACAGCAGACTTCACTTGTGGAAATGCGGATGTGAACCAGTTGGTATGGAACAGTAAATGGAGTCAGAAGGGCAACTTCTGTGATGTGCCGACCGACTGCCCGACTCGTGAGAGAGCAGCGTGGACAGGAGATGCGGGACTTTATGTCGATACGGGGCTGATGCTGATGGATAGTTATAATGTATATAGAAAATGGCTGGCGCAGTGTCGTTACGGACAGTATCCGGAAGGCAAGGTGGCAAATATCGCACCGCCGAACAGCAAAGGAAGCTTTATGACAGCGATGCTGGCAGGTTCTGTCGGCTGGGGGGATGCCTGCATTATTGTGCCAATGGCAATGTATCGTAAGTATGGAGATGTTCGTATACTGGAAGAAAATTATGAAATGATGAAGAACTGGTATGCCTTTTTGGAAAGCCGTGCAGAGAACAATGCAATTCAGTCGGGTATTGATTACGGTGAGTGGTGCGAGCCGGGAACCAATCCAATGATGTCTATGCAGAACGGAAACTTTGATGTTGCAACCGCATATTTCGCACATTCCGGGGAAACGTTGTCTGAGATTGCAGCGATTCTCGGCAAAGAAGAGGATGCGGCACATTACCGTGAAGTATCAGAAAACGCCAAGAAAGCATTTGAGGAAATCTTTACGAAAGACGGCGTGGTAGAATCAGAGCGTCAGTGTCAGTACATCCGTCCGATTCAGTTTGGCCTTGTGAATGAAGAAAACTGTGCGAAGAATGCAGAGAAGCTGAACGAACTGGTGCTTGCAAATGACTATCATCTGAACACCGGATTCCTGACAACACCGGCAATCTGCGGTATACTGTGCGAATACGGATATGAAGATACCGCATTCAAACTTCTGCTTCAGGAGTCTGCACCGGGATGGCTGTATGCCGTGAAGAAAGGTGCCACGACAATCTGGGAGACATGGGATGGTATCAATGAAGAAGGAAAACCAAGCGAATCTCTGAATCATTATTCCTATGGTGCAATTACCGGATGGCTGATCGGTGGCGTATGCGGAATTCAGCAGGAAGGAAGAAAAATCACAATAAAACCAATCGCATGCAAGGAATTATCGCATGCAAAGGCAGTGTATGATTCTCCGGTTGGAACAATTGAGAGCGGATGGAAATACGAAGGTAATAAGATTACGTTCGAGTTTGTTATTCCGGTGAACACGGTGGCAGAAGTAGTGCTACCGAATGGGGAGAGACATGAACTTGCGCCGGGAGTACATCAGTTCTAATGGATGTGGATAGTTAAAAAAGAAATGGATACACATGTAAGGGGGGCTTACCGATTTATTTCGATAAGCCCCCTTTTTGTTGCTGAATCTCGTTGATTTTTTCATCTGAAAGCTCGGTGTTATCTAAAAGCATTGTCCGGAACATTTGAAGTAACATTTGAAAAGCCTGTATCCATGTGATATCAGACATTTCATCTGAAAAGTATAGAAAAAGCTCGCGCAGGGATCGATTATCATTGGATTCCCTGCTTTCCAGCGACAACATCATGTATCGTGTAAAAACGACTGCAGTATGTGCAGTCATTGCATCATAGGAAAGGGAGTTACATTCTTTGCTGAGGTTAAGGTAGCTTTTGCACACCTTGAAGAACACATCTATGTCCCAACGTTTTCCATAGATCCGGATAATTTCATTCTCATCCAGATTTACGTCCGTGGAAATAAGGCAGAGATATTCCTTGCGTTTATTACGATTGCGAACATAAACTACTTTGGCAGGAATGATTTCACCATCCTTTACAACATCAACCATAACGGAGAGCAGATATCTTGATCTTCCGCGTCTCTTTTTGTTCTTGTTGTAGATGGAAGTTAGAGACATATCTTCGCCATTGTAGCGAAAGAACATCTTTGGTGTTTTCTTGACCATGCCGATTACATCGTAACCCATACTTTTTACTGCGTGAAGAGTGCTTGGTGATGAAAACCAGCTATCAAAAAGAACATATTTCGCCGGAATTGTAGCTTTCCTGGCTGCGTCCAAAAGCGTAAGCATAGCTTGTGTTCCTTTTTCCATGGAAAGCTTCCGGCGTTTGTAACCAACAGTTCTTTTATCCACTTCTGTTGCTTCATTGATGCGGTTTTTCCTGTTTTCTGTGGAAAGAAGAACGCTGTTGACCGGCAGGAAAGTGCTTCCATCTGACCAGCCTAAAGTAAGCATTCGAAAACCAAAGCGATATTTATGTTTTGCATGGTCATAGACTTTGGCAAGGAGTTCAACCTTTTTTGAGCGGTTACGCTCAAACATGGAATCATCAATGATAAGAACATTTGCACGATCCTCAGAATCTAAAGGCAGAATGGCATCCCTGATGATTCGGGTTGAAAGTATTGTTGTGAAGCGGATCCAGTTGATCTGAATCATTTTCATAAAACGATATACAGTATCCTTCGCAAAATCAGGAGTGTTCCGTCCTGTGATCAGATTCATATACATACTTCTGTTAGAAAAAATCAACAGAAACAGATACTGGAAGATCTCCATTACTGGAACGCCTTTCTTTTTGTAGGCATTGGACGCTTTCAAAGCTGAAG